>Ga0115013_10001630_pt1 | contig 12906 bp, 15 predicted proteins | sample SouAtlMetagenome_2_FD_88686 | JGI IMG/M metagenome (GOLD analysis project Ga0115013, IMG submission 88686) | Marine eukaryotic phytoplankton communities from Atlantic Ocean - South Atlantic ANT15 Metagenome | ecosystem: Environmental > Aquatic > Marine > Oceanic | place: South Atlantic Ocean...
AAGCCCGTTGATGGTATATCTTTCCCTCATACCTTGAGAATACCTTTTGGTGCAACTAGTCTCGAATTTAATGTAGTTAGTATTACATTAAATCCTGACGTAAAAGATTCCTTTATAATTCAAAATGATTGATAAAAAGTTCCTCAAAGATCTCGGAATTAATAAATCTAATATTGGTACTTGTGATGGTATAAACTGGTATGATTCAGATGCTAGTGAAAGAACTATCTTATCACCCGTAGATGGAAATATAATTGCTTCTGTAACTGAGACAGATGAGAAATCTTATGAGAGAGTAATAAGAACTTCAAGTAAAGCATTTGAGAAATGGAGAAAAGTTCCTGCACCAAAAAGAGGAGAGATCGTAAGAAAGATTGGAGATGAGTTAAGGGTAAATAAAAACTCATTGGGTAAACTTGTTTCCTACGAGATGGGAAAATCCTATCAGGAGGGACTCGGAGAAGTTCAGGAGAAGATAGATATATGTGACTTTGCAGTTGGACTCTCAAGGCAATTATACGGTCTAACCATGCACTCGGAAAGGGAAAATCACAGGATGTATGAGCAGTGGCACCCTCTAGGTATCGTAGGAATAATATCTGCCTTTAATTTCCCAGTCGCAGTATGGAGTTGGAACGCAATGATTGCCATGGTGTGTGGAAATGTCTGTGTTTGGAAACCTTCTGAAAAAACACCATTATCTGCGATAGCAACTCATAAAATAATAAATAAAATTCTTAGTGAGAATGAGCTTGAGGGAGTACTGAGTTTAGTAACTGATTGTGAAAAAAAACTTCTTGGAAAAAAAATAGCAAGCGACGCTAGAGTTGCTTTGGTATCAGCAACGGGATCAACAAAAATGGGAAAATCAGTTGCAGAGGTTGTGGGGTCTAGGTTAGGTAAGTCTCTTCTTGAGCTAGGTGGTAATAACGCTATTATTATTTCTCAAAACGCTAACATTGACATTGCGATTAGGGCTGCTGTTTTTGGTGCTATAGGAACAGCAGGGCAGAGGTGTACTACGACAAGGAGACTTATTATTCAAGATTCTATATATGACTCTTTCATTAAAAATTTAATGAAAGCATACGACCAAATAATAATAGGTAACCCTCTTGATGAAAATAATCATATGGGTCCTCTTATTGATAAAGATGCGGTTGGTATGTATATAAATGCATTAGATAGGGTAAAGGAAGAGGGAGGAAAAGCTCTTATTGAGGGTGGTGTATTAGGGGGAGATGCTTTTGATTCTGGTTGTTATGTTAAACCTGCAATTTATGAGGTTCAAAATTCTTTTTCAGTAGTACAGGACGAAACATTTGCACCGATTTTATATGTTATGAAATACTCTACTTTAGATCAAGCTATTAAAATTCAAAATGATGTGCCACAAGGTCTTTCATCATCTATTATGACAACAAAAATATCTGAGGCAGAAGAATTTCTCTCCTCTTCAGGGTCTGATTGTGGAATTGCTAATGTAAATATTGGAACATCTGGTGCTGAAATTGGAGGTGCCTTCGGTGGTGAGAAGGAGACAGGGGGAGGAAGAGAGTCTGGCTCTGACTCATGGAAAGCGTACATGAGACGTCAGACAAATACGATTAATTATTCTGATGATTTACCTCTAGCTCAAGGAATTAAATTTGATTTTTAGATAATCATATCTATATTGGGTATTAGTTATAATATTTTAATTAATGTCTAAGTTTTTTATAATAATTCTAATTTTTGTTTCTTTTAACTCATACTCTTTTAATAGTAGGAGCGTCACATCAGTTTCTGGTGGCACTTCCATCTTAAAAAGTTCAGGAAAAAATTATAGAGTACATTTCTCGGTTGGTCAGCAGGGTCCAATTGGTAAGATAAAGTCTAATATGATAAAAGCAAGACAAGGTTTCATTCAGCCACCTAAGTTTATTGAAACAAATTTAATTCTTAATAATCTCTTAAATGTTAAAATTTCTCCAAATCCATTTACAGAAGTTATAGATATTATCTTCTCTGAGGAGATTAAAAATAAAATTAAAGTTAAAATTTATGACCTTATGGGAAGATTGGTTTTTAATGATGAACTTCCAATAAAATCCGAACATAAAATAAACCTGAATTTAATTCCAGATTCACAATTTATTCTCAGATTAGAGACTGAAAAGAAGTACTTTCAAGCAAAAATTATAAAGAGAATGAAATGAAAAGATATATACTAATATTTCTTTTAATTCCAACTTTACATGTTAATGGACAAAAGATAAAAATTTTACAAGATGCCATTTTCGTAGAATATGGTAAATCAATATCAAGTTTTGACTACACTAATAGTTCAGGGGTTAAACTTGAAAATCTTCAGCCGATGACTAAAAATTATTTTAGATTAGGCTATAATCATGACTGGTATTTTAGTAATAAAAGTGTTCTCCAGCCAAATAGGTTTAGTTTTTCTGTCTCGCTTGATTATAATAATTACGGTGCCCAAGGAAGTAATGCTATTCTTTATAATATTTATGAGTGGGATCTCGAATATTTGGGTCTTAATCTTGCGATCAATTATGATTTGATAAAGATGAGGGATTTTACATTTTATGTAACTGGTGGAGCTTCCTCAGATTATAACCTTAGAGGAACCCAGATGATAAATAATCAGGTTTATTCATTGGAGAATGTAGAAGAGTTTGATCCATTTTCATTCTTTTTTAAAGGAGGTGCTGGAATAACATATCCTATGTCTGAGAAGGCAAGGGTCTATGTTCAATATTTATATTCAACTAGTAATGTAATGAAAGACGACTCTGCAAGTAGCCTCGAGAGGTTAAGTATTAGAAATCATTCAATTGGTGCCGGGGTATTGGTTGATATTAAAGGTTTTAAAAAGAAAAACATCGATACTCAATAAAAAATGAAAAATTTATTAACTCTATTTTCTTTTATTTTATTTATAAACTTTCAATCCTCTGCTCAGACTGATGGTATTAATTACCAGGCTGTAATTATTGACCCTAACCCAGAAGAAATTCCAGGAATTGATGTTACAGGCAATATCTTACCAAACAAGGAAATTAATGTAAGGTTTACTATTTCTGATGTCTCTGGTAATTCAGAGTTTCAGGAAATTCATACCACAAGTACCGATGAGTACGGAATGATCAACTTAGTTATTGGTAAAGGTAATTCAGTTAAAGGTGTTTTTAATGAGATTAACTGGGACGGTTCTACTAAAAACTTAAAGGTTGAAATAAATTTGGATGGATCATATTCTGATCTTAGCGACCAGGCTTTGCTCTTCGTTCCTTATGCATACCACAGAGATATATTAGCATCGGGTGACCTAAGCGTTGACGGTAATTCATTACTAAAAGGGAAACTTGATATTAATAATGATCTCAATGTTGGAGGTAATTCAAAAATAACAGGAGAGTTATCAGTTGATGGTAAGACTACATTAAAAAGTTCATTAGATGTTACAGATAGCAGCAGTACAAACTTATCTGGTTCTCTTGATGTTGGAGGTAACGCATCTTTTTATGGTAATCTCGATTTGGAAGGAGATCTCAATCTTAAAAACACTATATCCATAGAAAGTTCAAATGATAACTTTCTTGCTACATTTAATAATAAAGATGGTGCGGATGGAGATGGCCTATTGATAAAATTAGGAAGAACCCATAGTGCGTGGAATGGTAGTGGCTTTATTAGTGCTCCAATGCCAACAACTGAGCCTTATAAAGAACTACTTCAACTTCTTAGAGATCTCATTGATGGAAAGAAAAAGCCTGAGGAATTAACTCCTCTTGATATTGTAAAAGCTGCTCCAAATTCAATGATTGCTGCTGCTGGTCAAGACATAACTAATAGGATAACTTCAGAAATTAATAAGATTATGCCAAAAGTTAATATCCCAAAAATTGAGGTTCCTAGAATCCAAACTCCAAGGATTAACTTTCCAAGGCAAACAGTTAGGATTGCTGGGACAACACATACTGTCACTAATGGTTTTACACTTGCCAATCCTCAGACTATATATCCAGGTGAAACATTATTTGAGGGAGGAGATGTGCCACCAGATATACCACAGATAAATATACCTGGATTACCAGATATTCCGGATCTAAGAATCATCGTAGAGAATGTAAATAATTCTCTTGGGAACAATAATGAGTATGTGAGGTTTGAGGATAAGGATGGGAGGAGGATGGGAACCATTCAAGCTGAAAACCTCTCTGAGTGGAGAGATAGGACTTTTCTTAATGATGTCTATCTTCTTGACTTAATTGCTTCCTTTGTCGGTGTTGATCCACTCCAGGCAATAGTAGGAGCAAATGCTGCTGCATCTAACTTTTTATATGAGTATAATATCCTCGGAGTATCTTACGCATCAGGTCACGGTGACTATGCCGAGTGGCTCGAGAGGGAAGACCACTCAGAGTATCTGACATCTGGAGACATTGTTGCAGTTAAAGGAGCTAAAATAACTAAGGACCTGACAGGTTTAGAACAGATAATGGTAGTGTCACACAAGCCAATTGTACTTGGTAATATACCAGAAGAAGGGAAAACTCATCTAGGTAATAATATTGCTTTCATGGGTCAAGTTCCAGTCAAGGTTATTGGCCCTGTCTCATCTGGTGATTTTATTGTTGCGCACGGAGAAATATCTGGATATGGAAAAGCTATAAATCCAAAAGAAATGTCTGCTGATAATTTCAGGTTTGCTGTTGGGAGATCTTGGGACACTAACCTTAATGATGGTCCAAAACTTGTTAATACGGTAATTGGTGTTCATAACGGAGACTGGGTAAATGTAATTAAGAAGTTTGAGTTGCAACAAAAAAAGTTTGAGGATAAATTAAATGAGTTTGAAGATACTGTAAATGAACTTGTAGAAAAAAATCTACTAAAAGTTAATCCATAGTAAATGAAACTGAAAATTTTCTTTTTCATCTTATGTATACTTCCATCACTATCAAGATCACAAGATAACTTAATCATTGACGAGACTGACTCATTGGGATTAATTGATTTTGTTTTAGAATTTGAAAAGAGTGAGAAAAGAAATAAAGATTGGGTAGAAAGTTTAACAGAAAAAGGAGTTTCATCTGATGATAAGGAGATTTTCTTTTCAGAAGAAGGAATAAAGCTACTTAATGATAGTTTATATAGAGCTAAAATATATAAAGATAAGTATTCCCTGTATGATGTGGGTGTTAGTCTTAGTAATATGGATATTAAGCTAGCATTCTGGCAGATGATTAATATATATCCTCAAAATAAAGATACATTAATACAGTTCATATATGCTTATGATAAAATATTACCAGTGGATGAGATAGTATTAGCATCATTTTATACCTATGCTTTTTTTGATCCAAGAATTACTAAGATTAATACAGGTAGGCCTGAGGTTTATAGACCTGATATCTTTGAAGAGTATTTCAGGAGAACCAAAGAGATTGTTTATTATTTGAATTATTTAAGGAGAGAAAACAATAAATTATAAGGATTTTTATCTATTTAGATTTATTCTAATTAATCACTTTTGAAAAATAAAATTTTGTACTATATTGTCAACTCAAAATTTTTCTAACTGTTTATCTTTCACTTTAGAATTTAATTGCAGTTTGATAATTTTACTTAATCTAGAATTGATAAATTATAAGAACTTTTGTTCTTAATGTTTTACTAATAAATTATAATAAATTATGAAAAAACCATTAATGGGATTGATTATGCTATTATTTGCATTTCAATCAAATGCTCAACAAATCATTTGGCAGTGTTCAAATGTAAAAGTTGACAATGCACCCGCTTTCATTACTGTATGGGATCAGTTTATGAATTCCGAGCTTGGAAAACAGATGACTCCTCATGCTGTATTTGAATTTGTTAACACAAACTCTACTAACCCTTCAACACACCAACTATGTTGGTTCTCTGATGACGCGGCTAAACTTGAGGCAAACCAATCTATGTTTGCGTCTGCAAAGTTTATGGAGTTGTTTCCAGTAGTTAATACATACATTAATAACGTAGAAGAAATATCTAATTATATGGGTCAGGCACTAATTGCTGATCCGGGAGATTTTAGTTTAAGATTCTCTGTATTATATGGTATTAACGTAAAAGATCCAGCATCTTACGCAGGAGCTTTCACTAAAATGAAGGCGGCATTCGATAAGAGAGAATCAAATGGTACTATAGAGTTACATGAAATTTTAGCTGGAGGTGAAAAGGGCGTTACACATGTTGTTATTGTAAGAGCCCCTTCAATGGCTGAGTGGATATCTGGTAGAAATGAGTTTATATCCTCAAAAGCTTTCCAGGAATTTGCTGCAGCTACAAGACCTTATGCGGAAGTTATTGAAACAACTTCAGGGAGACCATTACAATTTTATAATGTACAGTAAGATGAAAAATATTTTTATAGTTGTATTATTAATTTTAGCACAGACTGCTTTTTCACAGTCAATGGTTGTCTGGGTTGATTATCATGATCCAGTAAAAGGTAAGGATAATGATTTGAAAGAAGCTGTCGCAGATAAAACAAAGAAATATAATCAGGGAGCTGGGACATTTCAGCTTTACACCTGGGAAGTAATTTCTGGTCCAAGGCAAGGTCAACTTGCTCGAGCAGGAGTTGGGCCAACTTGGGCTGATTTTGATAATAACTCAGTTTCATCCGAAGAGCTGAATTACTGGATGAAAAATGTTGATCCTATGATAGCTTCTTCTAGTGGTAGAGAATATTTTGAGAGAGTTGATGACGCAAGCCACGATCAGAGTAAGCCGGGTGAGAAAGTAGTTGGATTGAATATCCATTATGTCATGGCTCCTGGATCGGATAGAAATCACTTCTGGAAATTCAGAAGCAATCTTGCAACCGCTATCAGGGAATCTGGAGAAGACCTATCAGTCAATGTTTGGAGGTCAAGAGGTGGAGGAGAACAAGGTCATGTTCAAGTTTCATTTGGCTTTAGAAGTATGGAAGAATATGGTAACTTTTACAAAGTAATGAATAAAGTTGGTGATACATATCATAAAATGTTTGGTGAAGATTCTTGGGACACGGATCTTGATTTATTAAGAGGAACAATTCAAATGTGGGGCGCAAGAACCGAGCTTATTAGGTTTTTACCTGAATTAAGCTCACCACCTATAGCTTTACAATAATTTTAAATTATAATATCATGATAAAAAAAATTAAATTATCAATTCTATTTCTTTCTATTTCATTTTACTCTATAGCTCAAAATGCATGGAGTGTTTACGAGTGGAAAGTACAACCGCAAGATGTTTCTACGGTTTTTAACATTTGTAATGATTATCTATCACAGCAAGGTAATGTTACTGAAGGAACAACTGTTGCGCTGTATGAAGTAATGTTTGCTGGAGATGGTTTCGAGGCTACACACACATTAAATATTTACGGTGATATGGAGAGTATGAATAGAGCTTATTCAAATGAACAAGATTCGGATTGGTTCCTATTCATAGAGAAATTAAACCAATTTATTGATCCTGTGGCATCGCTAGCAGGCAGAGCACTTAAGGCTTATAATGAAGATGATGATAGCGATCCTATTCATCAGTTATGGATAATGAATGTTTCCGAGTCAGATAAGTTTGTAGACGGATGGACTAATTTTAGAGATAAGTATCCTCCTAATAATTTTATAGAATTAGGAACAATAGTTTCTGGTAGAGAGGATGGTATGACACACTATATTCTATCAGCTCAGAAAGATTTTAAAGATCTTGTAGATGGATCTAACTGGTCAGATGCTGAGTCTGTTGCCTGGGCAAAGTTTAGGAAAGAAAGAGGTCAGACGGAGATGGTTAGATCTTTTGCTAGAAGGCTAATAAAAAAATGGAATTAAATTATAAATTATTATGAAAAACAATTTTTTAATATTACTATTTTCACTTATATCAACTGGAATTTATTCTCAGGAATATGTTTGGTCTGTATATAATATTAAAGTGGATAGAGTTAATGCTGGACAAGTTGTATCAGCAATGGATAATTATTTATCTAAACCTGGCAATTTAGTTGATGGTGTAACTGTATCTCTATTTGAGATTATGTTTGCGAGCGATGATAATGAAGCTACTCACGTGATTGCTTTTACTGGAAACCCAGATGCTATGAATGCAATGTATTCAGCAGGTCAGAATGATGAATGGCAAGTTATGATGAGTACTTTTGATCAGCTAACTGAAAGTGAAGGTTCAGGAGCTGGAAGATCTATTCATACTTTCAATACAGATGCTGAAGGGCCAATTCATCATATTCTTCAATTAAAGGTTGAAGAACCGGATAAATATGAGAACGCATTTAAAAAAATGTGGACGAATGTAAAGCCTGATAATAGAATTACTTTAGGTCAGTTTGTGAGTGGAAGAAAGGATGGAATGTCTCATTATATTTTAGTATCAAGAGATGATTTTAAGGATCTTGTAACTCAAAGAGAATGGAATGCTAAGGAGAGAGCGGCATGGCAGACATACAGAAAGGAAAGAGGTGATGTGGAGATTGTATCTACTATGACGAGGGCACTTGTTAAACAATGGAAATAATAAAAACATGAAAAAACTATTATTAATATTATTTATACCTTTTATTGTTAACTCACAGCAAATCAGTGTAATGGATGCTGTCGTTCTTAATGAAGGTTCTGATGCTGAATATATGGAGATCGAGGAGTTTTGGTCAAAAATTCATGCTGATATAATAAGTCAAGGTAAAAAGATGCAGTGGTCAATATGGAAAACACTTCCAAGTGAACCACTAACTGCAGATTCAAAGCCAGCTGATTATATGATTTTTAATACTTATGAATCACAAGAGCAGTATGATGCAAGTCAGGATATTGATTATGCTGCTATTGCTCAAAGAGTACATGGAATCTCAAGGAAGAAAGCTCAGAAGATGATAGATAGTTCTTTTGATCCTAGGGAGGCAACTAGGTCATATACTCTATCTATTCAGGCTCAAGCTGCTTCATCTGATTTTCAACCTGCAAAAGGTACTGTATGTTCAATATCTCTCATGCAGCAAAAAAATGATGATTATGAATCTTTTGAAAAAGAAGTATTCAAAGATCAGTTTCAAAGAAGTATTGACAATGGAAATCATTCTTTTTGGGGTTTTACAAGGGTAGAGAAGAGATCAGAAAATGCCTATACTCAATTCTCTCACATATGCTTTAACATAGGTGAAGGTGGAAATAATCTAGAAAATGATTTTAAAACTCAGAAACTAGTTGACTTAGGGATTGAATCACGTGAAATGATTCCAAATAATGGTTCAATGCAATTAATATTTATTGAAAATTAAATTACAAATTATGAAATACATACTTAATATTTTTTTAATATCTCTTATATCTTTTGTGTCTATGGCACAAGATAACTGGGATCCTACTGACCATAAAGTTGGCTATTGGCAGTTTAGGCAGATTGGTGAAGATGATGTAGCCAATTTTCTTTACAATGAGGACAATGTTTATAGAAGTATAGTCAAAGATGCAATTGCAGATGGTGATATGGTTCACTGGGGCTTAGCAAGAAAATTGACAGGTAATACGTCAAGTGGTCACAACTATTTTTTTTACAATGGTTTTGCAGAAATATCTGATCTGGACAGTCCTACTTGGGGTTCGGGATCAAATTTTGGACTAAGGCCTGTAAGTTCGGCGGGAGTACTCGGAGCTGTTTACACTTCACCTGCAATTCAAGTATTTGCTGAAACTCCAAAGCCAGGAAATTATCTTGTGGTTAATACTGCAAATCCTACTGATGTTGGAGCTTTTGTCCAGTTACAAAATGATGTTTGGAAACCATTTATCAAAAATTATGTAAATGATGAAAATTCTGCGTGGGCCGGTTGGGAAGTAGCAACGGTCATGTCTCCAACTGGAAATAGTTCCTCATGGAGTGTTGTGACAATTGATCATTTTACAACTTTAAGTGGCGCAATGAATTCTTTTCCAAACGGAGCAGATTGGCCAGAAGGATTACAGGAAATAAATGATTTATTACCAAATGGTAAATTTACAAGTACCGTTATTTATGAAGTGGTTTACTATGAAGGGCCTAGTGCCAGTAAGTAATCATTAATTACTTCAAATATTAAAGCTCTTCATTTTGAGGAGCTTTTTTTATATGTTAACCCTAAAACCTATAAGGGTATCAGTCTCATTTGAAATAAATGGAATATAAGGTTCTGACTGAACTCTAGCATTAAACTTAAGGAATATAGTCGCTCTCTTACTGATAATATAGTTTAGTGTTGTGTCAAAAAATATTCTGTAGTTTTTTAATCTACTTGATTTCCACTGGCTATACATAACAGTCACAAGGTTCCAGTGAGTATTGAATTTTAATCTGGTGAAAACATTAAGTGTGAGCCTTAAATTATTATAAGTTTGAGGGTTGTATTCTATCTCTTGAAGTTTATAGCTAGGATAAGATTCATTTTCATAGAATCCACCAAGTGCGACATCTAAATATCCTGTATTTTTTGATGGAGTAACTCTCTTTCTTACCCCACCCCCAACAAGAAATCTTCTATCTATAAAAGACCTCATACTCTTTCCTATTTGTATAAATGAAAATATCGAGTGATGTTTTTCTAAGTTATAGAAGTAATTATATCTGAACTGACCAGAAATGTTATTTTTGAATGCATTTCCATTGAACTTTTGATAATTATTTGAGAATGTTAACCTTATAAGGTTTTTTCCTTTTACTCTTGAGCCTACTGTGAGATTAGACTTAACCATAAAAAAATCTATGTTTCCTTTCTTGTAATCTCCCATGCCATCGATAAATAAGTGAAAGGTGGAATCAATTTTATTAAGGTTTGATTCTGTATTTATTACGGTCTGAGAAATAGAGGAAAAATTTATAAAAATTAATAATATTAAAAGAGAAAGTATATGTTTTCTATTCATTATAAATGATTTTTTTACAAAGCAAAATTAAATTTATTTGATAATTTTTCTTTATTATTAAGTATTAATTTTGAACAAAATAAATATTTTGGAACTTAATAAGTGCGTGCCTGACCCATTAATTGAATTTGTTTATTCTGATTTATCAAATAAGTTAGATTCAAAGTATCATTATCATAATCTCCACCATACCAAAAGAGTTATAAAATCTGCTCAGGATATTGGTGATTTTTATGATCTAAGTCGTGATGATTGGAGAGATTTATTAGCTGCTTGTCTACTACACGATTACGGATTTATTAAGTCACATGTTGATCATGAAGAAATTGGTGCTCAAATGTCTAAAGAAATATTACCTGAATATTACTTTTCTGATGATCATATTGATACTATATCCTCATTAATTCTAGTAACAAAAGTTGCAGAAAAGCCTAGTAATTTATTAGAATCTATTATCAGAGACGCTGACCTTGAATACATTGGTTCAAACGATTTTGAAAAAATTTCTGAGTATTTAAAAAAAGAATGGCTTGAGTGTGGTGTAGTTGAGAGTGATTCTAAATTTTATAATATTCAATATGAATTTTTATTATCTCATAACTTTTATACAGCTTTTATGCAAGAGAAGGGTAGAGAGCAGAAGAAGAAAAATATTGCTTATGCAAAGATGATGATGGAAAAATCACATCACTAGTAACTCGAATAGGAGAAGAACTACCAACGAGCAGAAAGAATATATCATAAATTTTATTGATTTAGATACATTGACATATTTGTCTGAGGCTATTACACCGTTAATATAAGCCTGTTCAGCTAATAATTCTTTCAGTTCCTTTTCATCTTCCATCACTCTAATGAGTTCCTTCGAGTAAACATCTGGTTTTTTGTAGTGAAAGTTTATATCGTGAAAAAAGAAAACAGATTTCTTGAGTTTATGATTAATTCTTGGAATGTAGGTCTTGAAACTATAAAAGATGGATGATAACGTAAACGATATAAATATTATTATTAATAAATAGAGAATGTATTTATATTTTTCAGGGATTGGTATGTCACCGCTTATATCATAAGCCAATCCAAAAATTATTCCATAAGCTGTTAATATTAGAGAAGCTTTTAACTCAGAATGTCTTATATGATGAACATTATATTCAATTAGATCCCAATAATTAGAAATTATACTTCCAGTTTTCACTTTAAAATATTTGTATGTTAAAATAAACTATAAAATTGATAAAAATTCATATTTGAAGATGATTTTTAAATCTTTTGACTTTTAATCAAATTATTAAAAATACTTTATTAAAAGCCTAGTGATATTATTGTTATAATAGCTAAACATGTTTAAATTTACTTCAATATGAAAAATCCAGAAGTAGAATTAAAATTACCTGTAATACCGGATATTGAATTAACTGCCACCAAAACTGCTGAAGTTATATCAAAGCATATGAATCTTTCTGAAGAGAAGACAGGAGAAATAAGTATGGCAATTATAGAATCTTGTATAAATGCTTTTGAACACTCAAAAACGAAAGAGATCTATATTCATTTTATTGTTTCAGATGATAAATTAACAGTAAAAGTAATTGATCAAGGTAAAGGTTTTGATAAGTCTAAAGTTGAGATTCCTAATATTGAAAATAAACTTAAAGCTGATGCCAGAAAAAGAGGCTGGGGTTTGCAGTTAGTTGCTGAATTAATGGATACAGTTGAGTATGATAGTGATGAATCTGGTACGACTGTTACAATGACAAAAAAGAAAGAAGACAATGAGTGATTCGATAAAAAATGTAGAAGAAAAAAATGGCGTAATTGTGATAAGTACCAATGGATACTTTAATAATGTTGCAGGTGACGCTGTACTAGAGGTCTTTAATGAAAAGATGGAATCTGGTAATACTAAATTTTTAATTGACATGGCCGACTCCAAAGTTGTGAATAGTATTGGAGT
>Ga0115013_10001631_pt1 | contig 12906 bp, 12 predicted proteins | sample SouAtlMetagenome_2_FD_88686 | JGI IMG/M metagenome (GOLD analysis project Ga0115013, IMG submission 88686) | Marine eukaryotic phytoplankton communities from Atlantic Ocean - South Atlantic ANT15 Metagenome | ecosystem: Environmental > Aquatic > Marine > Oceanic | place: South Atlantic Ocean...
AGCAGTACAATTTGCCACTACTGCTTGCCTGCCACCCACCCACCCACCCACCACACACACAAGGGCGCAGTGCGGCACCCTGGTGGTGCTCCTGGTGGCATGCTGGCTCTGCGCCACACCCCATGTCATGTGGCACCAGGCCGGGCGGCAACCGGCAGAAGTCTCCGCAGCAGAGAGCAACAAGATGCTTTGGGAGCACACCCCAAACTGAGGCGAGTTTGGGGCCTGTCTCGCAATCAATTGTTCTCTCCCCAATCACAGAGCACAACTTTTGAGAACGGAAACGAAAGACGGTTTCGTGAATGAATGATTCTTGCAGTCACGTCGAATGACGCAAAACGAAGGGAACACGTTGAAGCAAAGTGAAAATCCCCGTCAGCATGGTGACCAATATCCGCGCGGATGCTCGCATCATCATACGTGTATTTAACGTTATTTCTATTCGTAAAACTGACGAGTCGTTCACGTGGAAATCATGTGTTCATTTTTAAGTTTTTGTACGAGAAGTACTACACAACTTTTTAAACCAAAAATCTCAGTCGAATTTAGTCTCCAATTTTTCTGGATTGTGCGTGCCACGCCACCTATTCCTCTCTTCTTTGTCCCCAATGTGATGGGTCTCTATCCGATAAGACCTGTATGCACGCTCTCCATACGCACATTCATAATATCTTTTTGTGGATAGAATTGAAACCGATACATCACTGATATCAACATGTGCAGACCGGAGAATTCGAAGGATGCGACTATTCGTACTAAGGGAGTGCAGTTGGAAGAGAAAGATCTAGCCGAGGAGGATAAATGGCTGGCGAAATTTGATTTTCCTGCGTTTGCGCAGGAAATCAAGGTGTTGGGCAAAAAGTTGGAAAAGGAGCAGGGTCCTGCAGACGTTGCTCATTTGAACAGAATGATTGCGTGGTCCAACACTTTTGCAGCAATTGGATTGCTGACAATGGGCTTAGGCGTGAATCCAATCACAGTTGTTTGCTTGTCTCTGTACACCTTCTCACGTTGGACCATGATTGCGCATCATGTGTGTCACGGAGGTTACGAAAAGTGCCATCCCAACAAGAGCCGATGGTCTCGGTTCAAGTTCGGAATTGGTTCCTTGTGGCGTAGATTCAATGACTGGTTTGACTGGATGATGCCCGAAGCATGGAATGTTGAACACAACACTCGGTGAGTTTATTTTTGAATTTTTCACGGTTTCGTGCGCTCGCTTAGCTGGAGTTAATTTGTATGTCGATATTTGTTTTGCTGACAGTCATTTTGATTCATTCTACTTCTTAGTCATCATTACAACCTTTCTGAGATTCACGATCCAGATTTGGTTGAGGAAAATTTGAAAGTCTTACGTGACCTGAACGCTCCGGTATTCGTCAAATACATGGTTGTCACTTTTTTTGCCTTCACTTGGAAGTGGTTCTATTATGCACCCAACACATACAAAGAGCTAAAACTAGCTCAATTGAGAAGAAAAGGTCAGAAGATTCCTTCCAACATCAATCCGGCAGATCAAATCACTTTCAAGTGTGCCTTAATGGGACACAGCAATTACTTCTACACATTTGGTGAATTGATGACAGTAGTTTTGTTGCCATACCTTTTGTTTCACTTTTTTATCACCCCGCTTCCGTACCTTGCCTTGGGGCGTCATTTCGGGTATGGCAAAACGTTGTATTGGAACGCCGTGACAAATCTCTTCTTGGCCGAACTGCTGACCAACGCACATGGATTCTTGGCTGTTGTGACGAATCACGCTGGCGATGATATGTATCGCTTTCGCAAGGGTTGTCGACCCTTCTCTGGATCTTTTTTTCTCCGCCAGGTATTAGCCAGTGTGGACTACAGCATGGGAACTGACGCTGTTGACTTCTTCCACGGATGGCTAAACTATCAAATTGAGCACCACATGTGGCCCAATCTTTCCATGTTGAGTTACCAGAAGTCTGCACCGCTTGTAGAAGAGATTTGCCGTCGTCATGGTGTGCCATACATCAAACAGAATGTATTCCTGAGATTGAAGAAGACCGTGGATATCATGGTTGGCAATACGTCAATGAGATGGTTTCCTGAAGAATTCGAAGAGAGCTTCCTTGAGACGGACATCAAGGCCGAAAAGGCCGCCCTCAAGTCTGAATAAGTAACTACGTACATAGAAATACATGCAATGTCACAAGAACATTAATGAGCACTTTATTCTAATTTTATTCTCATTTAAGATATCATTTTACGTCATCTGCTCTCGGGAGAATTAAAACGGTGTAGCGTGTACATTCCTCGAGTGTAACATCAAATTTCATAACCATGTCGCTGTGAGAAGAGCTTTTGTCTGACAATACATAGTACTTTCTCCATAAACTTGATAAGTGCGTATGATCGAAACAAATTTATTGCGGCCTGAACCAGAATTATTATCACGTGGCTGGAATAAAAGACTGATGCCGAAGTGCTCGCGCGTTTATCTCTGTTAATTTGAGCTAAATCGATAGAAAATTGAGACGTCCAAGTTAAGGAGCTAGGATACATAGTTTATAAAGAAGTTGCCCCTTTTCGTTGTCTCTAATCAACGTTTACATCATTTGATGTTCCGGCTCCAGTTGGGTGGAAGATCGCTCAGCTGTATCTTTTTATACATAGTTGATGATTTCATGGATTTGGTTTCCAATAAGTCAGATAGTATATCATTCGGTGTTCCCGATACAAGTCTTTCAAGTACTGCTTTGCTAAGCATTCCATCCTTCTTACATTGTTCAAACGAATAAGTGATAGATTTTCTCCTCAGCTCTCCTTCTGGAAGCAGATGATTACAAAGCTTGAACCAAAATGCGTACGTGTAACTATCTGGCGAAAACTGTTTTGATACTCGAATATCGTTGTAAGTTTTGGCCGCAAGTTGAAATGCCTTTAATTTGTCTCCGGCGTCTCCAATACAAGATGCAGCAGAGAGTAGAAGATAATTGTAAGGATACGCATTTGGACGAAGCAGTGGGTCTTTGCTTTCGTTGTATAAATCATTCAGCTGAGAGAGTAGATCTCTTGATTTCATAATATTCACGAGAGTGGGAGCTTTCGATAGAGAAAGAATTACCATTGTGTATGTTCGTAAATTGGGCATCATATCCGGATCTCCCTTTTCCTGATAGATCTGTTGAGCTTCGTAAAAAAGGTCGAGACTCTGATCAGCAGCCGCGGGATCTGATGATTTCGAAAAGCATTCAATAACAGTGGTATAGCTGATAATGTCAGGCTTGCAAAATTGAGAAATCTCGATCAACTTAAGAACGTCCAGTGCTTTTTGTGGAACAACATCCCCTTTACTCTTAGCAATTTTATTTATTGCCATGTTGTAAAATGCCGTTGCCGGCTTCAGAGATTTATCCCCTGATTCCCATAGATTGTGCATCTTTTTCAACGTTTCTACGGCATGTGCTGCTGCATCCACATCAGTACTCTTAACCAACGCTCTTAACATACAATGATAGGTGAAACAGTCGGGGCGTATTGATGGTTGCTCTTCCTTGTTTTTCTCCATGTAGTCAACGATCTTAACAATTTTCTCTAGACTGTTGGTGAGATCGCTACTTTTTAGGTATCCGTGGGCAATTGAGTTATACGTGAAAATATCTGTCACCGACGCATTATATTTTGTACGTATCTCATTTGCTTTCTTAAGCACTTCCTCTGCTTTATCCGTGCGTCCTACCCGAGCCCAAGCAGATATTACACTATCTGTTTACAAATTTTGGAACATTTGATTTATTGAGAGCAAAAATCGAAGGAAGATTGTTGTGAGCCTGCAATTGTATCCTCCTCGGGAAAAAATCAACAATCCCTTTAACATTAAATTAAGATCTTACTGAATGTGAAGACTTCGGGTCCCTGATCAGCAGGAATATCACCACTCTCAAAGTTATCGATATATTCGTATAGTAACTCATGTGCTTTCGCTGTTGAATTTGACTTCGTCCACGCTAATATTGCGTTTGTATAAGACTGAATATCGGGAAGAGTTGATACCAATGTCTTATTTTTTTTCTTAATGAGCTTCATTGCATTGAGTATGCGATCTGCATGTACAGGTGCGTTATCTTCTTGGCTCTTTGACCAAGCCTCTAAAACCCAATCATAGCCCTGGAGTTTAGTTTCATCGTCTGGCGAAATTTCTATGAGCCTTTCTAAATTACTTTCTGCCATCTTCGCACATTCTCCATCTTCAAGATTCCCTTGTTGCCATGCCCATGCATTAACTACATGGCTGAAGCTTTCTATTGAAGGATTAATACCCTCGTTTTCCATTGCATAGAGAAGTGATTGTGCCTTCTCAGCATATCGGCGATCCCCTCGGGGTGTAGAACAAGCAGCATAAGATTGAAGGGCTAAATTGCATGTATGTGTTGATATATTTCCTTCCTGCCGTTCCCATAGTTCACCTATGAGTCTATTTACTACATCGGCGGCACACACAACTGACGAGTCACCATCAATCCATCTCAATCGTCCACGCCGACAAAGTGCCTCTAGTACTATCTGGTAGGTCTCTTCATTGGCAACGCCGATGTTAACCATATGCCGAAGCATTGACGTCACTCGATTTGCTCCATCTACATCTTGTGATAAGAGTGCAGGTCGATTTCGTCGATCCATCGGCGACAACTTCGATGTGCTTGAAGGGTTTGAGGAATCACCAAACGCACTTTTGCGCGATTCCAAAACTCGTTTCATATCCATATGAAACCTACTAGCAGGATCAGTGGAAGCATCCACATCATCGCCTATGCTAGCATCAATTGAACCTGTCAGACTGACAACTACGTGTTGAATCCTACGAAAGAATCTCGTATCGGTTTGAAAAGAATTAATCGATGGTAGGAAAAGGGCTAACCAAATTAGAATCGAGGACATCGAATGACACTTCATCGGCTCTTCGGGTTCAATAATCTTTCTTTCTCTCTCTCTGAAGTTCAATTCATGTGGGCTTAGTGTTGGTGCCGTGGGTGAAAATTTTGCGACGCAATTAGATTATTGCTGTGCAACAACATGAAAAATTGTTTGGAAAGAAAGCAAAATTCGGGCTCAACCATCAAAATATTCTGGATGACGATTTTTTATTTGATGGACAACGTTCGTGCATTTACACAAGCACATTAAAGTTAGGGTTTAAAGCTAGGACCAACCCGGGGGCATCCTCCTGGCTGGCGCTTGTTGCTGAGGTTGAGCTGTGGCGTGGCCAGCGCTGGCCTCTCACTCAGACAAGCAGTCATGGTGCTAAATCCCACTGGGGAATCAGCAAGAAGGTGAGCACGAAGCACCCCTGTTCCCCGTGTGCTGCCCCTCCTCAGTGGAGCTTGCGCTGGCAACCCCCCACACTTGGTGGGGCAGGCCATGGGGTGGCACTTCTCTCTGGGCGCCACCATCAGGTCTCTCAGGGGAGCGCAATGGTCGGTAATGTGGCCCTCTTTGGTGAGTGTATTGGCCGGATTGGCTTCCCCAGGAGCCCAGGAGGGAGCCACCTTGTTGCAGGCCTCAGCCAATGCCAGGGAGACCCCAAGTTGTTGCACGAGTTGTCGTAAGGATTGCAAGCAGGTGATGAAAACTCGACAGTTGCCGGTGTGAGTGCATGCCCTCTCTAGCTCAGGAGTCACAAATGTTATGGCTCTGCACTAGTCATGGAGCGAGTGCATGCTAGAGAGCTACTAGAGTGGAGAGTGTTCCCCAAGTTAAAAAATAAAAATGATTGTTAACTGGAATTAAGTCGTCATTTGAGGGCTCGTGTGCTTGAAGATTGTTGAAACGCCAAGTGACTTTCAAAACTACAGAACGTAGCTAAGACTCTTTTTAAATTGATTTTCTTTTCCGTCGATCATTGAAGCTGTGCCAAGCATTTCAACAGAAGAAACACCAGATGAAGCACCAGATTCATCACTATCTGAGTTTTCTGAGTCGGTAGAAATTTCTTCATTGAGAGACTCTGGCTCACCTTTGCGGGTCACCACAATTTTCGTTCTAGTTGTCCATTGCGCTGGAAAACTTGCAATTAAAAGCAGTAGAAGGTACAAATGAACCATACCGAAAAATAATTTTTGAGTAACATTCGATGCCGACATCGACTCGTCTTCGAAACCCATGATCCGTTTTATCGTTCTTGTGTAACTATGTTCACGATTTGATGTTGTCATAGAATCTTGTTGAAATATCTCATCACTAAAATTGTCAAGCTCATTATCTGAAATCCAACCAGGATATTGAATTGATATTGACTTTTGATTAGGCGGAACTAGCGATGATAAAGCTTGATTTGTAAATGCTGATACATGTTTTCCGATGAGATCTCGTCGTCGTTCAACCTCTTCACCAATGCTTCTTGCTGTATCTCCTACAGAGCGTGCTTTGTCCATTGCACTCCCGGCTAGCTCATGGGTACCGCTTTGAACAAACTCAGCAAATGACGATGCTTGAGAAGAAATCACTCCCCCAAAACCCCCAATCATTTTCATGAGTGGATTTGCGACGGGACCAATATTATTAGGAATATTCGTCTGATGCATTGCAGTAGGAGTAGCAACACCTTTCACCTGTGATAGAGGAGCCAGTAGCGACGGGAAGCCATCAACCACACGATCCAAAAAATCAAACGACATTGGATCATCAAGGCGCAAATACTCAAAGAATATACCCTCCGCGATGTCTGGTCTAGGAAATGAATCCATAAAAACTCCATTCAGCCGGACCTTCATAAAAGAAGTGCTGAGGTGAGCGGTCGGTTGATTAAAAATTGATTGACGTATAACAAACATACAAGTTTTATAAGCATACCTCCAAATTCCCATTTTTTCGCCATGTGAACACAAGCTCAGTACCTCGGGCACAGCATGATGGATCAGCATTGTATTCTTCGGGTGCTATCTGAGCACAAGTGCAGCGATTTGGATTATCCGGTGATTTGGCAATTTCCAAGAAGATTGGGTCTGCAGGCCTTGGTTTCATACTTGAGCCGATCAAAAGTTGTTTTGATTCTGGTGTAAGCATCTTCCAATCTGCATCGAGGCTTGATCTCATTGTTGCTGTCGAAAGTTGCATATTAATCTTTATTAATATCGTTCTATCAAAACTACCTGAAGGCTTGTTTGTTGTTGTGAAACCTTTCATTGAACGCAGAATTCCAAAAAAATCCTCGCTCTGTCGGAGCCCTTCTGAAGACATACTGGCATAAGATTCGAAACTAGGATCTGCTAGAATATCACGCTTAGAAACATAAAAACCCACTCCGTATACCTATTTTCAACAAAATCGGCATAATTTAGTATCACAATTTAGTCATCGACGACATGAATGAACTTAATATTAGTATTTACGATTTTCACGTCACCTTATCGCTTCGGTATTTGTAAACACACTGCGTTCCTTTCTTACCTTAATATTCAACATAGTTTTTGTGTACTGACCAACTCCTGTCAGGGTGTGTCTTCCTACATCTTTTCGTTCGTGCCCAAGATACTGGCATAAATCTGTCCTAAAAATCAAACCAGTCTTAGGGTCTGCCCAACGTTCATCATTGGAAGCTGCGATGTACGGATTGGTTTGGATCTTTCTTACGATCGGTTTCTGTGACAAAGGTGATTCATAGTTATCGTTGTTATGAATCATTTGTGGTGCTGGATGCTTATTTATTTCCATCGTCGATTTCTTTCCAAGATTGCCAGAGCTACTCGTACTTTTACTTTCCTTGGATGTTGCGCTTTTAGTTGCTGTTGTTGCCGTAAGTTTTGGGCTTGTTGCTATTAGTATAGGGTTTGTATTTCCAAGAAATTGGGGTATTTGGCCCGAAATTGTTTCTGAGGACCGATGTGACAAAAACGATTTGGTTTGAAATATTGATAGTTGTGATTTGGCGTGGTCCGAATGTACAGATGCATGACTGTGTGCGATATCCACCCGAGATGGTAGAATCGAATTTCCGGTCGATGATAAAGTTGTCCGTGCTGTTTCGGTACTTTTTTCTTGTTCTTTCTGTGTGTACTGTTCGTCTCCGGTGTGCACTTTGGTTTTCAGCACTTTCACAGATCCTGTTGGTTGCGAGTGATGAATATAAACATCTCTATGGTAACCATAATGTACAAACTGCACATGCGCCAATCTCTCTTCGTCGTTCGAGTCTGCTGTTCTATTCTGAACCCTAAAAAGAGGTTGGTTCCCATCACAAGGGGAGAGTGAAGCTAGAGGTGTATCATTTCTCCATACACATGCTTCAAGATTTTGACGTTCATTTCGCAGCCATTTTTTGTCCCCAGAGGATGCTCTTCGACCACTGCCACCAAAACCTCGCGCTGGTTTGTCGAAATATAATATTCCATGTTCATTTATTCTCCAGTACCATGCACGATCCTCTGAACAAGAAGCGACAACAAGTTTATTATCTTTTCTACGTCGTGTCAAACATTCTCTGTTCATGAAATCTGCATTCTTGTCAGGAGTGGAAGCTCCTTGCGTGGATTGCTCCGATAGTTTCACACTTTCTGTGGAATGAATTTCAGAGATATCATATTCGAAAATTTGTAAAGCAAAATACCCTTGAACATCTTGTTGGTCATCGTCGTCAGCTTCTAAAGCCCATCTGATCCATTGCCGTCGCCGTGCGTGCCGCTTTGACTTGGGAACCATCCGCCAGAGATTGGCATCTCCACATTCTGAGAAATGGCCCATGGGGCCCAAACATTGCTGGTCTATTGCATCTTGCAACCAATATGGCCCCAAGTTTTTGGTGTCTTCAGTTGCTGCATTTGGGTTGTAACCCTCTATAATCGATGCCATTGAAATAGCTGAATGCACAGTGTGGATTTGTACTGTTGCAACTGCTTCTCTCCAAAATACAAATGACGTATTCTCCGATACACCTTTCGGTCGCAAATGTGTACAAACACATGCAAGATGCAACACCACAATAAAAAATCGAGAAGATCTCGTTTTTGCAAAGAGCATCATTCGTCACACCAGATGCGGAAATCTTTCGTTCGATTTCTTAGCTTTCTTCGACGAAAACACAACAAGAATAGATTTTCAGCGTCTTTTCAACTCTTTCGGGAAATGAAATTTCAATAACATTGTAAGTGGGTGTTCCCGCCTCTAGATTGTCGCGTGTATTAACGATCACGTTCAAAAGATTTTGAATGATAGTGCAAGAAGATGTTGTTTCAGTTGTCGGGACCCTTTCTCGTTCTCAATATGGACGCTTTGCTTCCACCCCAGTGGATGGTTAATCAAACATATCAAAAGCCAAATAGCAGAAAGTAAAAGTAGGTCGACGTCATCAAGCATCCGATTCCGTTCAAGTCCACGTGGAGTTTTTGAGTCATGCGCACTGTTGGGCAGAGCACGATTGGGGCCTCCCACTCTTGGGAGCTGCTTGCCCCTGGGGCACCACCCAAAGGAAGCCCGGCTCAAAACCAAATTTTTTCGCTGCCTGCTCACTTGCTATCTGGTGAGTGGGCCTCAAGTGACGAGGCACCGGTGTGCCGCCAGCGGAGCAGTGCCCCTGTGGGGGCCCACCATTGGGGCCAGGATCAAAACCAGGATGTGGCGCTGGTACGCTGCCCAGGACCCCCTGCGTGCCCAGGAGCTCCACCGTTGCTGGGCCCTGGCAGCGGCCAGAGCAAGCTTGCGGGTGCGCGTTGGCCCCCCAAGCTGTGGCCAGCACTTTGCCTGCGCTTGCGGGTTGGGTGGTGGTGCAGGTGGCACCAAGTTACTACTATTATAGAGCTCACAATCGATGATGGCCATCATGATGCCTCATGTGTCAGGGTGCAAGGTTGGGCTGGCATTGCCTCCCCTGGGGGTGTTGCCACCATGATGGAGCAGGGCAGCCATTGGTAATGCAGTGGTGGCATACGGTGCAGTGGTGTTGTGCCAGGTAGATTGGTTCTGCCCCTGGAGTGACACACTGAGATCACATTCAAGCTACGGCTGGTTCCTAAGGGGATATTCTGGAACTCATCCAGCTCATCTCTACAACATGAACCATAGGATATAGAGTGCTGGTCTAATCACAGACTTAACATTTATGATAAAGTTCTATACCAATCCTTGCATCATGTTAAATTGGAGGAAATTTAACTATTGCGAACAAAACTATTTCTTTGGAATAGCCGCCAATGCGTCAGAGCAAGCCTGGCGACAGTCTACATCTTCCTCTTCGGCCATGCGACTCTCTAATGCGGGTAAAATCTGTGCTTGAACCACCGCAACTTGGGCAGGATCTTCCGCAGCTACAACCTTTGCTAGACCTTGGGCCGCTACCATTCGAACATTCGCAACTCTATCAACTAGTCCTCTCAGCATTTGTAACACCGTATCGTTCCACAGGGTACCTCCTCCAGCTGCAGCATTCCCCGATTCACAAGCAAAAGCTGTTGCCGCGTGCGCTTTTAAAATAGTTATTCGAATCAAATAGCTCCCGGATGCTGCATGATTATAAATCCTTACATGTTGTGGCAAAATATGTTGAACCATCCAGTCTTGTCCTGCAGCTTTGACCAGGACGGGCATCCCCGATACACATGCAGCTCGAACGGATGCAACAGGGTCCAATAACAAAACAAGCCAGGCTGGTTCGAGTAGAACATTTGCAAAAAAGTCAAGTCCACGTGCCTCGGCCAAGTGAGGTAGAAGTTTAGCAACGCCCTCTCTGACTCTCCAGTTTGTAGCTTTTGACATGTTTAGAATACTGCTCACGACACCATTCATTCCATTCAGCAAATGAGATAATTTATGAAGATTCCCCAATACCTGCAATTGAACTTCTTGGAATTCATCTTGCAAGAAACTTTCAAGAAGAGGGCCGAATGTTTGCACAATCAAAGAATCTTCCAGTGTGCCCCCTTCCGAGCTATCCATTATTGCAAGTGCTGTCTTGCTTCTGACCTCCATAACAACATCGTCAGCAAGACTCGGTAAGAGGGGCATCAAATAAGAAGAGAATAGTGCACTTCCTCCCCAGTGAACCATGCGCGCAAAATGACCAACTCCAGCAGCTCTAACTTCTGCCTCGGCGTCTGAAAGAAGGCTTACAAAACAAGCGATGACCAAAGCTTGATCATTAGCATATCGCGGGTTCCCTTGAAATCCAAGATTAATGGCAACGTCACTAAAATGTTTGGCTAGATTGTGACGAACTCGCCTTCGAAAAAAACGGAGAATTAGAAACATACTTGGGTTGTATATTGCAGCACTATGTTTTCAAATGTACTCCTTTACTTACCAACTAGTGTCCGTACTGCCCTCTTTAAGAAGAGGGAGGAAAAATTCCTTCGTCCACTCAGGTGTTTTCCCGTAAACAGGACCGATGTTTGCAATACTGGCAACAGCAAGCATTCTTACACTATCTTGATCATCTTTACATAATTGTTGCAAAACTGGAACCAAGTCATTCGCCTTATCCTTGGTTCCTAAAGTTTCCAAAAAGTGGCCCAAATGCTGAGAGGCGGCCCTTCGCACCATGGGAGTTTCGTCCATGCAAAGCTCTTTGAATAAATAAGCTAATTCCGAGTACTTTGTCAAGGTGTGGAGTTTAGGCAGCATTCCCGCTGCAGATACTTTTGCTGTGAACCAATCAGCCCCTACGAGTCTCTTCGCCATGCTTACCAGCGTAGTTACTACAGATGCATCTAGAGGGGCGCTTTTTGTAAGGTTAGCGCATAAATGATTCATTAAGACAACAGCTTCGTCCCGGACCACCGTCTCTTCCACTGCAGCTAGCCTCTCAACAATAGGAAGTAAGTCGAGGATTTGTGAAGGCTTACTCAGTAATGCCGGAACGAAAGTTTGAATTTGCTTTGCCATCAACAGCAGAAGCTCATCGTCAATCGGAGGCTGTTGGAGAGCAACTTGTTGCAAGTACGGTAAGAGATCACTAGAAGCAGCATTACATCCCATAGCAAATGCGACTACTGGAAGGCGCTTCATGGCATCAATCTTCGCCTCGGAATTCCCAGTTTCCATTTGTGTTTGAAAAAGATCGAAGGGACCCATATTGGTTAATTCATCCACGCCTTGAGGAATACTTCTTGCAAGCGCCAACGACGCAGCTGGTGAGATTCCAGCAGGAGAAAGAGAGAGAGACATGACTATCAAGTAAACTTCGAAATGACTCGGGTCCCAAAATGATATTTATTCGGCTTCTGCTCTTCGGAGATATATTTTATTCCAACCCAGTATGGCCAGGTGGTCAATTACTCTCTCGTAACAAACGTGATACTGAAATTGTGCTGCAAATATGTAGGATTATCAATCTGTTGTTACACTCTATTGAATCCAGCCAGTGAGTTTGACAGAGTCTTGTCGTGTCAGGAAGTTGGCGAAGAGAATTATTGCAGTGGTTGGGAGTGAGATGTAAATGATGCGTTCAGAACTACGAGGGAGGAGGATATTTCGACGGGAATAGCAGGTTTGCGCGTCGCTCGCTGGTTGGTATCCCTGAAGAGGGTCATTTGTTAAATTGGAAGGTATGCGTGAGACACCGTTGTGCCTGGAGAAACAAATATCGGAATACGAGCACGCGTGGAAAGACCAAATTTCCTCTCCGTGCGTCCGGGTGCGAGCACTTTCGGAAGAGGAAAACAACAGATGATATCGGTGAGTCTTTGCCACCAAACAGGGGCCCAAGGGGACAAGGGACGGAGCCCAATGGAGACAATCGATGGTTCCCAGAAATTCCATATGCTTTGGTTGGCACACCACCTAAACCACTGAATGATGACTTGGGCCAAGCCAGAGCTGGTGTGGGGCGAGCCAAAGCTGGGCCTGCAGGCGCCTTGCCTTGAGAAACCCCCCACCGCACGCCCCGCCCTCCCCACCCACCCCGCCCACCCCCCACCCCGAACGCCAACCAACAACCCACCCAGCAGACCCCCA
>Ga0115013_10001634_pt1 | contig 12892 bp, 10 predicted proteins | sample SouAtlMetagenome_2_FD_88686 | JGI IMG/M metagenome (GOLD analysis project Ga0115013, IMG submission 88686) | Marine eukaryotic phytoplankton communities from Atlantic Ocean - South Atlantic ANT15 Metagenome | ecosystem: Environmental > Aquatic > Marine > Oceanic | place: South Atlantic Ocean...
AAAGGTGCAGAGACCCCCCCGCCCCCCCCCCCCCCCCCCCGCAGTAAAGATTGTGATTCTTGGTAACTGGGGGTTGCGTTGCATGCATGCCACGCATTGCGCAACCACCCCACCCCTCCTGGGGGGTGCTGCTTGTGACAAAAGCTGGCGCTGGAGATTTTGTGGCACAGCCAGCAGTGGTGCACACATGGTTTGAGCTCAGTGCTATGGCCATGCTGCTGCTTGGCCACTTGTGCCACCTTGCCCCCCACCATGAGTGTGGCCAAGCCAGCCCCTTTGCTGCAGTTTGGGGCATGATTTGGGGAATCCAATGGTTTACCCAATCACCAATTGAAGTGTTTGCAACCTCGTCACCAGATGGCTACCTTAGTCACCTCCTGCTGCTTGCAAAACGGATCCATGGCGCCAAAGTGGTGAGTCGCGAGCACGCGCGACTTCCAAGCTTTTATGTCACCGAACTGGACACGAAAAAGACGGTGCCATTTTCTGTTCGGTCGATCAAGATGAAAAGAAAGAAATCATCGTTCTTTCTTTTTCTATTGTTATTCAGTCCTTGGGACGCCTTTAAACTCTGACGAGATTGCCATTCATTTGCCAATCCATTTCTTTGATCAAAACTTGACGCTATCAGGTATGAGAATGACGATGTGAATTTTCTGTTTTCTTTCACACACATCGTAGCCAATCGTTGAATTGATGCGTTTTCCGTTGCACGTATGATTCTACGCAAGTCTAGTAGTATCTTTTCGTTTGTGACATGCAAAATCGATAGAACTTGTCGATGTAATGTCGTGCGATATCTTCTTCGACGAAATGAAATGCTTGTTTCTTTAAATAACAAATGTATGCAGGCGCTTCTTTCATTCATCATTTCTTGTGTCCTCATTTTTCATTCACTTTAACTTCGGCATAGCTAACTTCAGTAGTAGTAGGAAGCCGCCCCGCCTGAAAAGAGCAGGTAATCAAAAAATTAATTGATGCTCAATACAGGTTGATAATTCAGATTTCTCAGATAGAAAGAATAACAGTAAGATGGAACCTAGTAATTATTACGACTACGGTTCGAACAATCCTTCGCAACGACCACAGCACACTCAATTTTTGGACTTGACCAATGGGGAGGGTGGTGAGAGACAAGGAGTCTCGATGGCGTATCGCGATGACGGTTACGTAAATAGTACGAGTAATGTAAACAGAAGCATTGCTAACTCAATTTCATCGTTGGGATCTACCAATTTTTCTCGAGGTGGTGGTGGTGATGACACAACTAACTTCATGGGCGGAAAGCTTGATCCAAATACTCCAGGTAGATTAGTTGAATCAGGCCAAGAACACACCGGGAGATGGACGAAGGAAGAGCATGAAGCTTTTCTTGTTGCTCTAAAAATGTATGGTAAGGAATGGAAAAAGGTCGCAGCAAAAGTAAAGACGAGAACGGTTGTCCAGACCCGAACACATGCGCAGAAGTATTTTCAGAAATTAGCGAAGGCAAATGAGGGCAAAGAAGATGTAACTCATGTAGACATGGGAACTGCTTCAGAAGCCAGGAAAAGTGGATCGTCCCTCAAGAAGAAACAGCGTCAAGCTTTATCGACATCAAACAAGATACCCAGAACTGCCAGTGTCGCATCCGCCGCGAAAGTTATCACAGCTTTATCAGGGCAACAAGCAGTTCCCCAATTGACCTTTAGCCGACCATTGGAGGCATCGCCTGGGCACCATGGTTTTCAGGCAGCGAGTGGAATCGGGGGTGGAGCCAATGTTGTTGCTTCAATGGCATCACGAGATCGTAGTTTGTATCACCCTACTCACGGATTCTCGGGTGCTTTCGCCAATAGTTCACTTTCTGATCCTAGACCAACATCAGCGCCGTCTACTACTATCAATGATGATGCAATCATAGGAAGCAGTGCCTATTTGCATGGAAAGCATTCATCCATTGGCACAAGTTCATTTCCTAGCATGAAAATTGTGGCGCCAGATCACGACTCAGCGATAAAGCAAGGCAAATTCCCTGAGCCATCACCTGCAGCCTGTGGGAAACGTAAGCTAGCAGAAATTGCAGCAGCACGGATGTTGGCAGGAGTTGCTGCCTCCGAATCATTGATGACACAATCAAAATCTCTAACAAGTCAAAGTAATGGTGTTAACAGAAGCACGGCGTCAATTCCTCAACGTGGTCATAATCCCCTTAGCAATATCGAGGATGGTATGGCAACCCCGCCTCCAGAGGAAAGGGACATGGTTACTAATGCTGCCATTGCTTCCAAGCCACCAGAGGTGTATAAAGCAACGGGCACTACACATGCCGTTAGTAGTAATTTGTCAAATGGTCCAGGTAATATCCCAGCAGGTGTCCTAAGAAAGCCAATGGGGCTATCCTTACAAATCGTTAATCCAGAATCATTGGGAGTTTCTGAGATCGTCAAACGTAAAAATGATGGACAGAAATCGCCAGTGACTCCGTGGGAAGGTCAACTTCAAGCGTTGGTTAGGTAAGATTAAATGACTAAATTCACAAAGCACGTGTTTTGATGGCAATTTAGCTCTGTAAACTCATACAAGTATGAACGTTATTTTCAAATATCAGTGAGGAAAAACTCAAAGGACCAGTAAAAGAGAGCAGCGCCGGAGGTCTCCCGAACGTTCCAAGTATTGGTACTTGTGATATTTCTTCTAGCTCCACTACACATCCTATATGTGGTCCTGGCTCAGCATTTGGAAGGAGTTTACTTCACAAAGCTGTGTGTGATATGGATATAGCAGCTGTACAGAGCCAACTTTCATCGCGTCCTGACTACTTTGATCGAAGAGATAATAAAGGCTATTGCCCTATTCACTCTGCTTGTGCATTGTGCATTAGCGATCCGATGAATTCTACTGTGACTTCTGAAATAGTACGCATGTTGATCGCCTCAGGCGCCGATGCGTCAATCCGAGACCCGGAAGGGAATACACCACTCCATTGGGCAGCACGAGCTGGTGACAAAGCAACGGTACAGCTTTTGCTAGTAAAAAATAACCCAAAAGGTATGTTAAGGTTTACCAAGGATATGATATTTACCTTGTATCATCGTATGAAAAGACTAACCTTCGTTGATATCAACTTTTTGATGACATGCTTAGATGCAAAAAACGAGCGAGGAGAAACTCCATTACATTGGGCCCTTCGCGCTGGACGAGTTGGTATCCCAGTTGCCTCAATTTTAATTGAAAACGGTGCCCGGCCTTCAGTTTGGAACGTTCAATTTAAAAGACCCATCGACGTCGCTGCAGATGGTTTCTTTGACGAACCGGATCCTGTGATGTCTATCAGAGAACTAGAGGAGAAGAAAAAGAAATTAAGAAAGGATCAAAGACAAAAACTGAGAAACGCTGCCATTGAGCGAAAGGAAGCGAGGGCAAATCTATTTGAGTGCTCAGCGCAGTCAAGAACTCTTGTTCTCTACCATCCGGAATGCCTTGAACATATTCCGAAAGCAGAGGGAGATTGGGAAAACCCCAACCGTATAAAAAGTATTATGGAACGACTACAAGAGAATGACCCCGAATCCGGCACTCAGTCGATCTATCCCTGGGAGATACAAATCTCACAGGAATTTGAACGAGCAAAGCTTGATCTGCTTAGCCGTATCCATAGTACCGAGTACCTAAACTTTGTCAATGAGTTAAGTAAAGATTTGGAGAGGCAACAAAAAGAGCAAAATGCGAATGATGGGAAAGACGACGATAATAGCACTAGTGCTCCTCCTGTTGTTCCATTTACTCCAATGGTAAGGACTTTCTGACTCGATACATTTTGTCTAGATTACTGGGTTTACGCAACTAACTATCATTTAAATATTCCTAGGTACAACGGTCAATGACAAAGGTTCAAAATTCAGTCATAAAGCTTGGTGAACATTCGGATACATCTTTCAGTGTCGGCTCACTACGCGCTTCTCGAAGAGCCGCTGGTGCTGTTCAGCACGCTGTTGACTGGTAAGACTTGAAGTGCTAAATCTTTCAATCGCTTTGCCTTAAAAGTCTCTCCCTCTAACAATTCCTTTCAGCGTTCTAGTCGGAAGACATAGAAATGCATTTTGTGTCGTTCGGCCACCTGGCCATCATGCGGGCATAAATGGATTATTGGACGGTGGCGAATCGTGTGGTTTTTGTATATTCAACAGTGTCGCCGCTGGTGCAATGCATGCGATATCAAATGAAAGATTGATGTGTGAAAGATGCGCTATTGTTGATTTTGATGCTCATCACGGAAATGGAACTGAAGAAATCGTTCGAAAATGTCACGACCCTGGGAAGTTATTCTTTTTTTCCATTCACCTCTACGACAATGATAGGAAAGGGAAACGGGAAACAAAATCTTTCCAATACAAGTTTTATCCGGGGACGGGAGACGAAGACGATCTTCCTCTGAATATAATAAATGTTCCAATAGCTCCTTTGTGGAAAGAAAGTAACCAGATACCAGTCGGGGGCGTCCACAATACTCGCCATCGAACCCGCAATCGGGCAAATCAAAGTGACGATGGGAGCTCCTCCGAGGCTGGAACTCCGAGACTTAGTGATGCTGAAGTTGAATCAAGAATGTCGAGAGCTTCATCTCCCACACCAAACTCTTTGCGGTTCGGAGGGGGGCGTCAATCGTACCGCAGAGCTATTCAGAATAGATTGTTACCCGCTCTTCGAGCGTTCAACCCGGATCTCATTTTAATTAGTGCAGGATTTGATGCTTGTAAAGGAGATGTGGGAAATGCAAAGCATGAGGTTGGAGGTAAAGAGAAAGTCGGCATTGATCTAGAACCAGAAGATTATGCTTGGACGACAAGTAAAATTCTTGAGATTGCTGATATTTGTTGCCAAGGTCGAGTTGTGTCGGTCTTAGAAGGAGGATACGGAAGGCATACAGTCACCGGTGCGTATGACCCCACTGAACCGCTCGATAAATCACAATTTAGTGACTGTGCAATTAGGCATGTACACGCCATGATTGATCCATACAACGTCGAAGATAGATTTGGGTCCTCTCGGAAGAATAATATCTAGAACTTCTATCAACTTTTCTGTGTTGACCTCTATTCCTAGAGTCTCGTTCACTTGTACAATATCGAAGAAACTGAGTGTTGTGCTTTGATAGTATTTCATAGCTATTAGAATGACCAAAGCCTTTGTGTTCTCGGGAACGATGATTGAGAAAAGACGCCGACGGTTTTTGATAGAGAGGGCAAAATCCCCAGTCCCGCGTCGGGTCCCGCACGTAAAATCCACATTGCCACTGTGTGATTTAAAATCGATCATTCGCCACATCTTAGTGTCGCACTCATTTCTGATTCTCGCCCTCACCATAACAACTGCTTCTAGAGTACACGATTTTGTAAGAAGGATCCCGCCCTCACCATAGGGTCGTAACAACAACTGCTCTAGAGTACATATCTGGTAGGACTTCGAACGTGAGAGCGGCAAAAATAGTTGCCTCTCGTTGTCATGCATAACAATGAAAATGTGGTTTGGCAGCAAGATAGGGACGACCTTTGGCATGATCGATTTCTAGGTGATCATGACGATGATGTCTCCAATAGCGACCTTTGGTTTTACCAGCTACTTAAGATCGGGATTGTCACTCTATATTTGATTCTTTTTGTGGAGTTCGTACGCCATACTATCGATCATACTGCACTGGGTAGACCGTTCTTCACAGCGGTTTTAACGATGGTTTATAGCGAATGTAAGTGAGCATGGTTTCGTGGTACTTCAAGATTTATTGTGGCAATGAATTTATGAACGCTTACGTTCTTTTTCTGATTGATCGTATTGAGAAGTGGCAACTCTTGGGTTCGTGGAGTTCATTGTATTTTTGTGGGGGAAATACGGAGACATCAACAAGGACTTCAAGCAAAAATTTGCCGACGTTCATTTTGCCCTATTTCTCACTGCCATCTTAAATGCCTTGCAATACAGCTTGACCTCGATTTTCTCTACACGTTTATCTCATGGATCGTGGGTCAAAACAGAGCAACTTGAACTGGATCATTATGTAGAAATTCGAGAAGAATTCGATCGAGTACAAGAGATCATTGATCTACAATACACTGGATGTGGCAAGTGGGTTCGGAATTGCATTTTGTTTCTATTTCGGCCCGGTTTAAGACGAAGGCATGAGTCATTACGCGTTCAAGTTCGCTTTCATGAGCTTCGCCTTCACTTTCTGGAATCCAATAAACTTTCGTTCAATTTGAAGGTCAGTGAGTACTTGAAAAGATCGGAGCTCGCTATACTCATTGGTCTGGTCCATGTGTCTGTTGGCACTTGGGTCCTGCTTATTGGCATCATCAATCTCGGATATTTCGTTTTGGGAATAATTGGATATACAACATTAGAACCTGCATGGACGAGCAAGATTGTAGTCGCCACTTTTGTTATGGTCAATCTCTTATTCATAATTTTATCTTTGGCTCTCCGGTGGAAGATGCGTAAGATATTCCAAACTGTGATGAAAACAAAAATAATTGATAAGTCGGATCATGAGGAAGGAATCAATAATCAACGTCGATTATTTTGGTTCGGATCACCTGCTTTTGTGATTTCAATGATACAATTGATGAATTTCGGATACGCAATTTCGCTCTCCAGTGTTATCATATACTGGGAATATTTGATTGGCGTCGATGAATTTGCCGTTGAAGTGTTTCCGATCATGTCTATTGGATGCTACACTATTTTCTTATACAATCTCTCTGCTCTTTTACCAGAGTATACACTATGTACATCCTTAGGTTATCTTACGAACCAAAAGGAATTACAAGAGACAGTAGCGATGCATCGATTGGAAGAGGCCAAAAGGCAGAGGCGTAAAAAACTAATCGAAAATGCCACCATGAATGACGCGGTCATTTTTCAAATTCAATCATCAGCAGGCAATGATACTGTTGCGCAACACACTGGCGATATTGATCTAGCAAATGGATTGCCACCCGTTTTGAAAAGTTCGGTTAATGGTAACTTTCCCGGTGATAACGATAAGAAAGCGCCTCTCCTTGTATCAGACCTCGTTAAGATTGATACTAAATCTCTAAGAAGCAATCTGCCGGAAGAATCGAGAGAAATCCTAGAAGAACGTAGGCGACGTCGAATGAGTCGCAAAAAAGCTACATCCGATGGGGTGGCTGCAATGCGTGCCTGGAATCAAGGGATTGAGATGACTACATCTCAGGAAACCAATTCAAGTTCAAAGCGAATTCCCAGGCGCCGATCTCGTATTAGGAAGACAACTTCACAGCCAGGTGTGATTCAAGGTTGGCAAAATATCACATTGTCTGAAGGGAATAATCGACGACCATTTGATGATATAGATGTCGACAGACGTGAGAAGACCAGAAGAAAATCAAATTCAGACCCGCGGTCGATTCAAAGATGGAAAGAATCGCTACAACCCGAGATATGGAATGCGAATATTGAAAGCAACGTATCATCTGAAGAGGAAGGCCAGAAGTTGAAAGAAAAAGTTGCCGAGACGCACAAAGAAGGAAACGATTATTCAGTGCCCAAATGGAAAATAGATAGACAAAATCGACTTGCTGCTAGAAAGCGAGCACGGAAAAAGACTCAATCTGCTTCTGCCGTCATTCAATCATGGCAAGATTACTCTGCTTGCGAATCAACAAAAGAAAAAAGTGGAACAAGTTCTGACGAAAACTACAACTCCAGTGACTTACGAGCTTTATCGTCGGATGAGGGATCGGACGACAATATACTTTCTCAATCGATGAACTCAGGTTTTCCTTACAAAGAGAGGGTAAAAAATCGCGCGTCATTTGTCACTCACCAATCTACTCTCCGCACGCTTAAAGAAGTAGAAGACCAATGCCAAGTATCGTCAAATCAGGAAGGTGATTTAGGAACAAGTATTGATAAGAAAATTATTCTAAATTTATCAGATGCTGTCATCATTGACGAGAGGAAAGATGGCAACGGCAATGACAGTAATACAATCGACACTGGCAAATCAATTGGCAATTTGAGTGACATTGATGTCGTTCAAGCAGAAACTGTCGGAATGGATTCCCACCGCTCCAAGAAACTTCTTAAAGTAGAAATGGACAAATCTTGGTGTACTTTGATGTATGATAAAGTGAGACTATATTTCATTGGACCGACGTACCAAAATGTCAGTCACGTTGTTGGTACATCGATCGTTTTTGCTCTCGTTGGTAGTCGGGTGGAATTGATGTTCGAGGCTGAGTTATCGGGCAATTCTGAAAACTGGTGGGATATGTTTCTTTTCTGGGTAGAAGCTGCGTTTTTCATAATGTTTTTGATAGCGGATTTCATTATCTTGGTTTCATTTCCGATCTGCAACCAAAAATTTGAAACAGAGCGTCAACTACGTCTTGCTACATTACTTGACATCCTTATCGTTGGTATTGTATTAACACTATTTCTCGTTGCCGAAGCGCAAAGATGCTGCAAAAACTATAATGAAGAAGATACATTTGGCAATGTATCCGAAAATTTCGATGCAATTGACGAAGATTACTTGTTGGAGTCAGATTGCACTTGTCCTAGATGGGGAAATAGGACCTATGGTGGCCTTGGTATGATAGAGCCATTTACATCCCTAATTCTTCTTCGACTTTTCCGATTTTGGTTTGCTCACTACATGATCAAAATATTTGATAATCGGAAGAGTAAGATCGAAAATACCGATGACCCGAACACACCAAATGACACCATGAACCATGATCAGAATGATCAAATTTTGCATGGACGCGATCATGGTCATGGGATAGTAACAGGGTCAGCCCTAAAGTTATGGGAAAGTGCTATTGCTGAGTTTCCTGATATAGTCGAGAAGTATGGTCAATTCAGCGGTGAACTATTGCAGGCAATGCTGGGACTGGAAGTTGGGATGGATTCTCTCGGTGCTTCTATTTCTTCACAAATCGATGTTTCGAAATCGAAAGAGATCGAGACAAAAAAGCCGGTCGAATGTGAAGACAATAATTCTCACATTAGGCTAACCAACTCTCGATATGCAAAGCTCCCTCCAAGAGCCCAAGGAATTGTGATTGCTGGCAGTCTACGAAAACCTGTAAGGGCATTGAACCCTGAAGTATGGAAAAATGAAATAGTCGAGTCTTCCTCTGTATCAGTATCGAAAACGTTTTTGGTAAATTTTGAAATAGATCAAGAAAAACTGCACTCTGAAACTAATGCATCGTACAAATTTGTCGCTCCGTTCGCTCGGTTGGTGAGGAGTATGCGCCGCTGTGACCGAAGGCATTTACCGTTGTTGAAAGAATGGTTAAGCGTTGACGTTGTAATGACACAGTTCGAAATTGTTGTAAGTCTTTTCAATCTGCTCATCAACATTCAAATTGTGATTTATTTTGTTTGACTCACACGACACATCGCTCTTTGTAGTATTTTGAGGCTACTGATACCTACGATTCTAATCTAGACGAGGAGACAAAGCTTCACTGCGAAGCTTGTCGCTTAGCACTAAGAGCGACTAAGGGTGGCAAAAATTTGAGATTGTGTGACGTCGCACTGGGGCGAAAAGTTGTTGGCCATCTTGATTTTGCCGACGTCACGGAGGTACATGTGGCAAAAGACGATGTTCCTGTCTCTGATATGACCTTAGTTGAAAAGGCTGCTGTTTTGTTTAATCAAGAGCAAGACTTAAATGTCGAACACTGGTCAAACCTCTGTTCTGGGATCCATTCAAGTGAAAAATATGCGAGAATCATCCGATGGGCCTTAATACCCGAAGAACGTCTAAAGATTTCAACAAATTCTGGTACTCTATACTTTCGTTTCTATTCTGATCTTGCATACTTCGAGGCCAAGAACTCTGGAGAAACTCCCCAGAATTGCCATGCTGTTGAACGGGATATAGCATTTCAGTGGGCGGAGACTATTAGTCGTATTTGTGGAAGAAATCAGCTTCAGCAATATCTTCCTCATTTTGGCGAAAAGAATGAATCAGAACTTCTAGACTATCTGGAAGTGGTTCATTATCACGAAAAAGAAGCTGAGAACGAAAGGAAATATTTTGGTTCGCAGAATGTTGGAAACATCGAACTTTTATTTGTCAACGCAAAAGAGACCGTTTTGTCGAAGAAGAACTTAATTCAAGAGAATGCCGTATCTACTTTGGAGTCAAGACATCGGTACGTAAAATCCAAGGATGGGGCACAACGAACACTGCCTCAGCACAACAGCGGGCACCTCAAAACGGTATCTTTTGAAAAGGATTTAAATAGTGCGGAAAACCAAGTGTAAAGATACGATTCCAAATATTAACAAAGTGATTGGTAACATTTTCCGTGCACTATGGGGTTGCAGAATTAGATTCGATTGGCCAAAAAATTATAATCAATGCAGTCTTTCGTTCAATACTAAACAACCACGGGGTAAATCTGCAAGTTTGTGGCGAGTTGCTGCCATAGCCAATTGAACAGCCACTTCTTGGCCTCGCTGAACCCAGTCAATATCATGCATGGCCAAGTTTGGACATCGATCTAGAACAGCTCCAGCCAATGCTGCTATCAGTGGCGGACAGACAGCATTACCAATTGCTCGATATTGCTTAACAAAAAATAGAGCGATATGTATTATCAAATATTAGTCTATGAACCAACAAAAGTCGTTTTCAAGTGTAACGTAATACTCACCTCCTTCCGGTAAGCCATTGGGCTCTGTCTTGGTCTCGGCGGTAAAAATTCATAGCTGTTGGGGAAGCCCATCATCCTTGCCATTTCTCGAACTGATAGTCGTCTTGGAGGGTGAGGCGCTCCGCAAGGAACTAGTTGTGACTCTCCTGGGGGTTTCGCACATGTGCATCATTAGCATCAAAATCGACCTGTTAGCTGGTGGGATCATAGATGCAAAATAATGGACTGACTTGATCTGATTTACCAGAACTCAAATCTGACAAAACATAGGATGAATCTTACCTCGTCCCACACTGTTGCCATAGTGGCTGGTGAGTGTGTCGCCTTTTGTATTTGGCCATGCAAGACGGCTTGGCCTCCACCTCTTATTATTCAAGAGCTGCTCAAACGTACTACTACTTAGTCTCAAAATTCTTAGTTCTTCTAACGACAATGTGTCATAATCGAGAATATCATGAAGCATCAGTCCCAAGTCAGGCACAAAAGGAAATTCAAACTTCTCTGACTTTCGACAATTATCATTCTCGATTATGTCTTCTCTTCGCCGTAAACCGACCAAAAATAGTCTCTTTCGTCCTGTAACCGTCAATCCTCTCGCGGAGCATAATTCGGAAGCCACATCGTAACCCTCTTCTTCTAAAGCACTCACGATCGTTCGAAAAGTTTCATCCATGCCAACAAGCCCGGGTACGTTTTCTAGTAGAAATGCTTTCGGTTTAGAAACTCTGAGAAGACGGACGATTTCCAAAAATAAATTACCTTTGGGGCAACTAAAACCAGGCTGTTGCCCAAGTGCCGAAAATGGTTGGCAGGGAAAGCTAAGTATAAAAAGTTAGAGGAAGAGTGATTCTTGCCGAAAGAACGTAGAAAATCGTTGAGAAAACTTACCCACCTACCAGCAAATCTAACGAAGGAGAGTCGACTGGAAAGGAAGTATCTGGTACTTCATAAATATCGCCATAAATTGGAATATCGATATCGGCTGATTTGGTGTCATCACCACTTCGTTTCTGAAATTCGGTAGGGAGAGTGATAAAATTATGACGGTAAAGATCCCTCAGATGATCTACGCATGGCAAAGAAAATCGACAGTTTTTCTTGTGAAAAAGATGATTCCAAAATATTTTATCGTTCAATTCCGAAACAAAGAACGAAAGTATTACCTTCTAGTTCACTTGTAAATATACACTTTCCACCAAGTGCATCGAGTGCGACCCCGAATCCACCCATTCCTGCGACAATATAATAATGAAAACTAAATGTTAAATGATTTTAATTTCAATTTCATACGTTGTTACTAGGTGTCATCGGATGAAGTAATCTTACCTGCGAAAAGTTCAGCATATGTGAACAGCTCAGTTCCTTTTCGAAGCGAAAAATGGTTGATTTGGTGACTTGAAGCTGCCGCCTGATTTGCATGATTGAATTCTTCGGCTGGCGCTTCTGACTTTAGTGTACGTGAGAATTGCTCCCAAAATTTGTTGCTACCTCTTCCTTTTGGTTCTCGCTCAGGATGGATCCGTGCATCGATATATGGTGGTGGTCGTGCTCTGTGAGAAGCTGGTTCTATATAGGGTGTGTAAGAAAACTTTACCCCCTCGCTGTTGATCAGAAGTCTTAGATCTTCGTGTTGGGATGCTAATTTCTCCAATTGCCGTTTCGATTCATCTAGGGACATCAATGTCGTCAAAGGTAAACCCATGTGTGCTTCATCAATCCTATGAGTCCTACTACCAAATCTTCCCTCTAAATGATAGCGTAGAGGTGTGGCCTGACGTGAGTATATCACATTTTGTGCATGTTTTGTTAGTTTTTGTGGTACTACTAAGACAAATTCATAGTCCTCTCGACTTTCATTATTGATGCTAATCTCGCTGTCGTTATCAACGCTTCCATCGTTATCGGTCTCTTTTACCCTCTCTGGGCTATGTTCAACATCAAGATTAGGCATGGCAAGTCATCTTCCTTTTCGCTTGATTTTTTGAAGATGATGTTTTTGCATGAATGGCTCTGAGTGGGATTTTGTTTGAAATTGTCAGCTATTATTATGTTCCTTACGTAATGATATGATGCATGATCATGGAACAGAAAAAATAAATTTTTTTGTGAAAGAGCTTTTCGTACGCTCCACGTGTGTTTCGAGTGCGGTCGCTGAGTGAGTGTGCGTCGTGAATTTGCTTGAAACGAACGTATCTGCCATCACATCAATGAACATAGCA
>Ga0115013_10001635_pt1 | contig 12892 bp, 14 predicted proteins | sample SouAtlMetagenome_2_FD_88686 | JGI IMG/M metagenome (GOLD analysis project Ga0115013, IMG submission 88686) | Marine eukaryotic phytoplankton communities from Atlantic Ocean - South Atlantic ANT15 Metagenome | ecosystem: Environmental > Aquatic > Marine > Oceanic | place: South Atlantic Ocean...
TTGTCCATCATCAGGAAGTATGGAAACCACTTTCCCGCTATATTCTGATTTAATTTCATTCATCATTTTCATAGCTTCAACAATACATACCACATCACCTTCACTAACAGTATCACCAACACTTACATACGGTGGCTTTTCGGGATTAGGTTTTCGATAAAAAGTCCCAACAATTGGAGATTTAATGAGCTTGCCTTCCTCTATCGAACTAGATTCCAAAGTATTACTTGTCTTAGTTTCTGCCTGTTGAGGTTTTTCAAAAACATTTGTAGAAATAAGATTATTTTGACCTCTTGATATTCTTACCGATTCCTCACCTTGACTTACTTCAATTTCATTTAAATCTGATTCTTGAAGCATTTGAATAAGTTTTTTTATTTTTCTAATATCCATATTACGACCCTTTAAAATTTTTTATTACATCTATAAGTGCTTTTTCATAACCCTCTATACCCATGCCTGAAAATACTTTTTCAGCTATATCAGAAAAATATGATCGATGTCTGAAATCTTCTCTTGCTGAGATGTCTGAAATATGAATTTCATAAAAGGGAATACCAATACCTAATAAGGCATCTCTTAAAGCAATGCTTGTATGAGTGTATGCCGCAGGATTTATTAATATAAATTCAATATTTTGATTAGGGGCATTGTGAATAGCATCGATTAATTCATGTTCAGCATTTGACTGTAAGGAGATTAATTCACAGCCTTGAACCTCAGCTATTTTATTTAAGTTATTAGTAAGATCATCTAAGCTAGTCTCACCATAAATAGACTCTTCTCTCGATCCAAGTAAATTAAGATTAGGCCCATTAAGTAATAGTATTTTCATGTTTATTGATTTTAGCTATATTTTCTAAGGTATTACAGGATTTTATCAGAAATTGTATATGTCACAGTTTTCATTGGATAACAAAAACCAGCTTCTGCACAACCTCTGTAATTAACGGTGATAGTATCTTGAGTAATATCTAATATTTTTGGCATAGCAAATGTGATTCGAAATCTTTTTTTAAGAATAGGTACATTCCCAAAGAATATATCATCATATCTGCTCTGATAACTTTCTTGAACACTATATGCAATATCAGTTTTGTTATATTGAAGTTTGACATCATCTAAATATAAGTAATGTTCAGGTGCAATTTCCCAATCAAGCTCAGATTTTATTTGTCCAATTTTTTCAGTTAATTTAAAAGCTTTATCCGGACTTAAAATATCATTTTGCTTTTTGATTATCTCCAGAAGATCATCACTAAACAGACTGCCATGACTAAATATTAATAAAAAGTATAATAATATGGGAGCTTTAACATTCATTTAATGCATTATATGGAAATAATGATTAAAAGAGACTAATTTTTATAAAGATTTAAATTTCAAAATGTATATAAACTATCAAAGAATTTTTTTAAATATCTTTTTCTTAATTCCGGCCTGGGTTTTAAGAATATTTATATGGAAAAAAGATAATTACATCCGCGGTCAAGTCTTAGACTTCAAATCTTCATTATTTATTGCTCTTACGCCTGCTAGTTTGCTAGCAAAAACAGAGTTTGCTGATGATCTAAGAAAGGCTATAAATGATGCGAGAATTGCAACTCCTGTTTCGTTAAAACCAAAAAAACCAGTAACAACCAAAGATCACCTTATTGATACTGATGATTCCACTATGTTATGTAGGGAATATTCGCCTCTTAAAGTCTCATCAGATAAGGTGATTTTATACTTTCATGGCGGTGGATACGTAATAGGTGATGTTATGACTCATGATAGATGGGTTTCCAATATGGCAAATTCTTTAGAAGTTAAAATCTTTTCACTAAACTATAGGCTGGCTCCTGAAAATAAATTTCCCAATGCATTAAATGATTCGTGTATTACATTAGACTGGCTAAATCAGAAAGGTTACGCCAACGAAATGATAAGTTTATGTGGAGATAGTGCCGGGGCGCATCTTGCTGCAGCTACTTCAAATCATTTAGCACTCAACAATATGAGATTACCATCAAGTCAATGTCTTATATATCCGATGGTAGATCCGGCATGTAACTCAGAGTCACATAATCTATTTGGAGATGGTTATTTCTTAACAAATGATACAATGATCTGGTTTTGGGATCAGCTAAGAAGCTCTGATATTGATGATGATGATATAAGATTTAATTTAAGCAAATTTCCTAAAGACTTAGAGAATCCAAAGACATTAATAATTACTGCTGGATTTGATCCTTTGTCTGATGAGGGCGAGGATTATGCAGCAATATTAAATGATAATGGCATAAGCGTAGAGCACATACATTATCCAAATATGTTTCATGGGTTTGTAACGATGACAAAATTAAAAGCAGCGAAATATGCAGCTAATAATTTTTTGGAAGATTATAAGAAGATATTATGAATAGATTATTAGAAGTTAAAAACTTATCTGTAGACTTTAATGTTCGTGATACTAAATTTCGAGCTGTTAATGATATAAGTTTAAATTTAGATAAAAATGAGACTATGGCTCTTGTTGGAGAGTCTGGGTCGGGTAAATCTGTAACCGCTATGTCTATCCTGCAATTATTACCAGAGTTAAAAACATCTTATCCTGGCAATTCTTCAATAGTTTTTAATAATATTGATATTTTAAAGGCAAGCAGCAGAGAATTGAGGGATATAAGAGGAAATCAGGTATCAATGATTTTTCAAGAACCAATGACTTCTTTAAATCCATATCACAAAGTAGGAAAACAAATTATGGAGTCTGCACTTTTGCACTCTAGTTTATCCAAAGCAGAGGCTGAAAAAGAAGCCAAGCATTTAATGGAACTTGTAGAGATACCAGATGTAGACAGAAGATTTAATGCTTATCCGCATGAACTTTCAGGAGGACAAAGACAACGAATAATGATTGCAATGGCGTTAGTGAATAAACCAAAACTATTGATTGCAGATGAGCCAACCACAGCCCTTGACGTAACAATTCAAGCCCAGATCTTAGATCTTATGGGTAAGCTCAAATCTGAGTTGGGTATGTCTATTCTTTTCATTACACACGATCTTGGTCTTGTAAGAGAATTTTCAGATACTGTATCTGTTATGAAAGACGGAAAAATTGTCGAACAAGGTGATACTCAAATGATATTTAATAATCCGCAAGATAAATATACTAAGAAATTATTAGATTCTGAACCTCTTCCAAAAACTGATTTATTATCAAAAACTTCATCGATGATAAAAGTACAAAATTTAAATATTTATTATGATATTCCTTCAATTAATTTTTTGAAAAAGAACAGATTTCATGCTGTTAAAGATATCTCTTTTGATATCCAAAAAAATACCACCATTGGTCTTGTGGGAGAGTCTGGCTCAGGAAAGTCAACATTAGGAAGAGCTATTGCAAACCTTTTGAAATATGAAGGGCAGATTTTATATAAAGGCAAAGATTTACAGTCTTTTAATGCTAAAGAAATGCAAAATTTAAAAAAGGATGTACAAATTATTTTTCAAGATCCATACGGATCTCTATCACCCAGAATGACCATTGGTGAAATTATTGGAGAAGGTTTAGATGTTCATTTTGATCTGAATAACGAAGAAAAAAATACAAAGATCAATAATGCTATGAATGACGTTGGCATTGATCCAAGTATGAAATTTAAATACCCACATGAATTTTCAGGAGGTCAAAGGCAAAGAATTGCTATTGCTAGATCAATAATCTTACAACCTGCATTTATGATTCTTGATGAGCCAACATCTGCTCTTGATAGATCTATTCAGATACAAATTATTGACCTATTAAAAAGTATTCAAGATAAATATGAACTTACATATTTATTTATTAGTCACGATTTAAAAGTTATTAGATCTGTGTCCGATTCAATTTTTGTTATGCAGGATGGAAATCTTGTTGAATCCGGTTTAGCTGATGAAGTGTTTAATAACCCGAAAAAAGACTACACAAATAAATTACTTACAGCTGCATTGAAGTATGCAACTAATTAATTTTTTATGACAAACAGAAAATATTCAAAAGACTTAGTTGATGGGCCGAATCAAGCTGCTTCAAGGTCTATGCTTAGAGGCGCCGGCTTTACAACTGAGGACTTTAGCAAACCTTTTGTTGGAATTGCTTCAACTGGTGCAAAAGTAACTCCATGTAATATGCACATCAATGATCTTGCTAATGTCGTAGAAGAATCAATAGATAATGAGGGCGGTAAAGGTATTCTATTTAACACTATTACAGTCTCAGATGGGATTTCCATGGGAACCCAAGGGATGAAGTATTCTTTGGTTTCAAGAGAAGTAATCGCTGATTCTATTGAAACGGTTGTGGGATGTCTTGGTTATGATGGTGTGGTTGCTATTGGTGGTTGTGATAAAAATATGCCAGGCTGTTTAATTGGTCTCGCTAGATTAAATAGACCATCTATATTTGTTTATGGAGGATCTATTAGGCCAAGTGAAAAGAATACAGATTACGTAACGGTTTGTGAGAAAGTTGGTGAATTTGCTAAGGGGACTATAACTGAAGAAGAGTTAATTGAAATTGAAACTATTTCAGTTAAAGGTCCTGGTTCATGTGGAGGAATGTATACAGCAAATACAATGGCATCAGCAATTGAAGCTTTAGGTATGAGTTTGCCTGGCAGCAGTAGCCAAGACGCATTATCAAATAATAAAACAGATGATTGTAAAGCTTCAGGCCAAGCGGTAATGCATTTATTAGATAAAGATATTAAACCTTCCGATATTATGACTAAGAAAGCTTTTGAGAATGCTATTACTGTGGTCATTGCTTTAGGGGGCTCAACAAATGCAGTATTACATTTATTAGCTATGGCAAATGCTATAGGTGTAGATTTGCACCTAGATGATTTCAGCAGAATTGGAAAAAACACACCTGTTCTTGCTGATTTAAAACCTTTTGGTACCCATTTCATGTCGCAATTAAACGCACAAGGCGGAATAGAGCCAGTAATGAAAATGTTGCTTGAACAAAATTTGCTTCATGGAGACTGCTTAACGGTTACAGGAAAAACAGTTGCAGAAAATCTTAAATTAATTAAAGGTTATACGAAAGAACAATCGATTATTATGGGCCTTGATAAACCTATTAAAAATAATAGTCATTTAAGAATTCTATATGGAAATCTATCGCCTGAAGGTGCTGTTGCAAAGATCACTGGTAAAGAAGGAACTTCATTCACTGGATTTGCTAAAGTTTATAATTCTGAGGAAGAAGGTTTAAAAGCAATTTTAGATAAAGAGATTCTGCCTGGTGATGTAATAATTATTAGGTATGAAGGTCCCAAAGGAGGTCCAGGTATGAGAGAGATGCTCAAGCCTACATCGGCGATTATGGGCCAAGGTTTGGGCGATAAAGTTGCTTTTTTAACTGATGGCAGATTTTCTGGAGGAACACACGGTTTTGTAGTCGGACATATTACCCCTGAAGCTTTTGATGGCGGACCTTTGGCACTTGTTGAAAATAGAGATAAAATCACAATCGATGCAGATAATGACCAACTGATTATTCATATTTCTGAACAAGAAATGCAAAAAAGAAAGCAAGCTTGGACAAACCCAATAATACCTCCTAAGAAAGGAGTATTGGCAAAATATGCAAAAAGTGTAAAATCTGCAAGCCTTGGCGCTATAACTGATTAATATTATTTAAGTTTATCTATGATTTATAAAAGAAAATTTCCTAATACACGACTAAGGCGTCTTCGTTCTAATTCTAATATAAGAGATTTAGTTAGAGAGCATAATGTTACCGCAAATGATTTAATTCAACCCTTATTTATCAAAGAAGGCTTAAAGGGAACTGAAGCAATTGAACAAATGCCTGGAATTTTTAGATATGGTCTTGATTCTGTAATTAAGGAAGTCGAAGAAATTGCTAGTTTAGGTATTAAATCTATAGCTTTGTTTCCAGTTATTGATCCAGATAAAAAAGATCCAGAGGGCAGTGAAGCAGTTAATAATAATAATTTTATATGCAATGCTATAAAAGAAATAAAATCTGCTGTGCCTGAGATTTTAATAATCTCAGATGTTGCTTTAGATCCATACACAACGCACGGACATGATGGCATTATGATTGATGATAATATAGATAATGATCTAACATTAGATCAGCTTGTTAGGCAATCCATAGCACTTGCAGAAAGTGGAGCAGATATTATTGCGCCATCAGATATGATGGACGGCAGAATCAAAGCAATTCGAAAAGCTTTAGAGAATAATAATTTTAAAAATACAATACTTTTATCTTATGCTGCAAAATACAATTCAAAATTTTATGGACCATTTAGAAATGCAGTTGGATCAAGTTCAAACTTAGGCAAATCCAGCAAAGCAGAATATCAAATGGATGTAGCTAATGTTGATGAGGCTCTGCATGAAGTTGCACTAGATCTTAATGAAGGAGCAGATATAGTTATGGTAAAACCAGGAATGCCATATCTTGATATTATTTCAAAAGTAAAAGATACTTTTAATGTTCCAACATTTGCCTATCAGGTCAGTGGAGAGTACAGTATGTTAAAATCTGCAATTCACAACAAATGGCTTGAATCATCAGTGATTACTGAATCACTTATGTGCTTTAAGCGAGCTGGTGCTGATGCAGTCCTAACTTATGCAGCTAAAGAAATAATTAAGGAGTTAAATTAATGAGCAACGTAGTTGAAGTAAATCTAGAAAATTTTGAGTCTGAAGTTTTATCATCAGACAAGCCAGTATTGGTAGACTTTTGGGCAGAATGGTGTGGCCCATGCAAACAATTAGGACCAACCGTTGAAGAAGTTGCTAACGAATACACAGAAACTTTAAAAGTTTGTAAGATGGATGTTGATGCAAGTCGTGATATTGCAGCTAAATATGGAATCAGATCTATCCCAACATTAATAATATTTAAGGAAGGAGAGCCTTCAAGAACAGAAATAGGAGCATTATCTAAACAACAACTTGTAGAATTTGTCGATTCTGAAATATAAAAGAATAAAACAAGTTTTGCATCTTTTATAAAAAAGATTTATCATTTTCAAGTCTTGCCAGGGGGCATTCCTAAATTTCAATTCCACATATATTAGGTGAATAACACATGAATTTAACAGATATTAAAATTAAACCTATCAGCGAATTAGTTGATATAGCTAGTGGGTTAGGTTTAGAAGATGTCGGACGACTAAAAAAACAAGATATCATTTTTAAAATATTTAAACATCAATCTGGTGAAGGTATAGATATCTACGGTGGTGGAGTTCTTGAGATTTTAAATGATGGTTTTGGTTTTTTAAGATCACCTGAGGGTTCTTATTGTGCTGGGCCAGATGATATATACGTTTCTCCTAGCCAGATACGAAAGTTTAGCTTAAGAAAAGGTGATTCTGTTCATGGGAAGATTAGACCACCAAAGGATCAAGAGAGGTATTTTGCATTAGTCCATCTAGATACTATTAATGGTGAAGCACCAGATAAAACCAAAAGTAAAATATTATTTGAAAATTTAACACCTTTATTTCCAAATCAACGATTAGGATTAGAGCAAGGAAGTGGTTCTAATGAAGACCTTTCTTCTAGAATTATTGATTTGATTGCTCCCATTGGTAAAGGTCAAAGAGGATTAATTGTTTCACCGCCTAAAGCAGGTAAAACTTTAATGCTTCAAAGCATAGCTCATTCTATAAAAAATAATAATCCCGAAGTCGAGTTAATAGTTTTACTTATTGATGAAAGACCTGAAGAAGTTACTGAAATGTCTAGAACTGTCAAAGGAGAAGTTGTTGCAAGTACATTTGATGAACCTCCATCTAGACATGTACAAGTTGCTAATATGGTAATTGAAAAAGCCAAGCGACTAGTTGAGCATAAGAAAGATGTAGTCATTCTTCTTGATTCTATTACAAGACTTGGTAGAGCATACAACTCAGTTCAGCCAGCTTCAGGCAAAATTTTAAGTGGTGGAGTTGATTCAAATGCATTAGAGCGACCAAAAAGATTTTTTGGTGCTGCTAGAAACCTTGAGGAGGGCGGAAGTCTTACTATACTTGCAACTGCACTTGTTGACACTGGATCAAAAATGGATGAAGTAATTTATGAAGAATTCAAAGGCACAGGCAATATGGAGATACACCTAGAAAGGAAGATTGCAGAAAAAAGAATTTACCCAGCTATTAATATTAGAAGATCAGGAACTCGAAGAGAGGACCTTCTTACTACAGATGAAGAGCTGCAAAGAATGTGGGTTTTAAGAAAGATTCTTGATGAGATGGAGGATGCTCAAGGAATCCAGTTCTTGATTGACAGACTCAAGTCATTTAAAACAAATGATGAGTTTTTCTCATCTATGAAAAACGGTAACGGAAAATCTAAGTAAAACTCTTTGCTAGACTCAGCATAGATTCATCAGATGGATCTTTTGCTGCATATACCTTAAAGTTTTGGTTCTTAGATAATATATTGATCTTGTCTTTTATTCTCTTAGATGCAGTTACTATAATTTTTTCATTCAGAAAAGAAGAGTCGACTGTCTTATAAATAAATTCAAATGTAAGAAAATTATATATAAGAATAATTCGATGATATTTTGTTATTTTCTTTAGATCTTTATCAGAATACTGGAGTTTATAACAGCTAATTTCATCAATACTTTCCTTTAGATTATTTTGTAAGAACTTATTAGAATTATCCCCGCAAAATAGTAAATTTTTTCCAGGATATTTACTTTGTATGAGTTTTAATAAGCTCTCTGAAGATGGTTCATCTGGAGTTATTGAATTTATTCCTTCTTTAGAATAAAGCAGTTTTTTTGTAGCTGGACCAATTGAAAAAATATTTAATAAATTTAAATCAATATCGGTATATCTTTTTATGATTTTTAAACCAATATCTGCAGATGCTTGGCTAGTGAAGATCAAATTTTTATAAGTATTTACTCTATCAAGAAGCTTTTTAGTTTTTTGAAAATCTGCTTTTAAATCAGTAGTAACTATTTTCGATAAATGCGCGTTTAAAATATTCAAATTAAGATCTGAAGACAATTCAATTAGTCTACTTGATAATAATTTTGGGCGAGTATTGACTATCATTACTTTAATATTATTTTGTTGGCATCATTTTTTATAAAATCATGTGCAAAAGAGACAATATCAACATCTAAGTTCTTATAATCTGACTCAATTGTTTTAAAAAGCTTTTCTTCTCCGTTTTGTGAGAGCACCTTAGCCATTATTGATATCTTGTTATTTTTATTAAAGCAATAAATTGCAATTGGAGATAAACATGTTCCATTGAGCGCAGCAATAAATTTCCTCTCAGCTTCTGCAAGTTTAAATTCAATTTCATTATTTATTTTATTAAGAATATTTATTATTTTATTATTTGAAGAAAGGCATTCAACTCCAATAAAACCTTGAGATGCTGCAGGCAGCATTTCTTCTAGAGAGAGTTCATAAGAGTTGTTTAATTTTAAATCAAGCCTGCTCAAAGCTGCTTTGGCAACTATTAAACCATCGAAATCACCTCTATTTAGTTTTTCGATCCTAGTAGCAATATTTCCTCTCACAGGAACGATTTTGATATCAGGCCTCAGATTCAGAATTTGAGATTTTCTTCTTGGGCTTGAAGTTCCAATTACAGAACCACTTGGCATATTTATTAATGCTGAGCCATCTTTTGATAGTAATATATCCAGAGGTGACTCTCTTTCAAAGACAGCAGCTATTATGAAATCACTATCTAATTTTGCCGGAACGTCTTTTAGGCTATGAACAGCTATATCTGCCTCATTTGATATCAATGCAGATTCAAGCTTATTTACAAATAAACCCTTGCCACCAATCTCATGCAATGGTTTTTGAGTTTGGTCACCCTCAGATAACAGTGGAACTAGCTCAATATCTAAATCAATAAATTCAGTTAATTTTTTTGCTACATATTTAGCTTGAATTATTGCTAATTCTGATTTTCTTGTTGCTATTCTAATTTTCATTTTTACAAATAAGTAAAGCTTTAACATCACCTATAGATTTTTCTTTTAGGATTTTAAAATATTTTGGAATCTCAATATCAGTGAATTTACTATATTCAAGGTAGATTTTACATGAAGATTTTATTTTTTCTTGTTGTATCAACAGATTTAATATTTTTAATTCATGATTGTCATTAAATGGAGGATCCAAAAAAATAAAATCATACTCTGATAAGTCATTACTTTTGATCCAGATATATGCATCTTTAAAATAAACCTTTGATTGATCTTTTAACTTAAGCAACCTGAGGCTTTTTAATAATTGCGAATAATTCCTTTTATGAAGCTCTACAAATACAGATTTACTTGACCCTCTTGAGAGAGCTTCAATACCCAGAGATCCTGTTCCAGCATAAAGATCTAAGCAAATGGAATTTTGTATCTCAAATTGGATCCAATTAAAAAGCACCTCCTTTAATTTATTTGAAGTAGGTCTTAACGTATTCTTGTAATCAAAAGGTATTTTCTTGCCTTTTAAAGTTCCTCCAGAAATTCTTATGCTATTTTTCATAAAAAATTTTTTTATATCAGTATAATTCATATTATGAAATTTAATCTTCCAAAAAACTCCATGCTATCTAATTTTATATTTACATTTTTAACAGTATTTTTATTAAGCCCGTTACCGTTAATTGCTGCAGACGATTGCAGAACAGGAGAGCCAAGGGTATTCTTTATTGCACCGAAAGATGGAGATAAACTCAAGTCACCTATCCAAGTGACTTTTGGTATTGAAAATTTTAATATTGCGCCAGCTGGAATAGACAAATGCGATTCAGGTCATCACCATCTTATAATCAATGCAGAACTTCCTGATCCTAATCTTCCAATACCAAGTTCCAATAACTACATACACTTCGGAGCAGGGCAAACAGAAACTGAGATAATACTAGAGCCTGGAAAACATTCGCTTAGATTGCTTATGGGAAATTATGCTCATCTACCACAATTTTATTCAGAAGAGATAGAAGTCGAAGTATTAGAGATTAAATAGCTAAAATAGCATTAACAGATCTTTCTATATATTTATCTAAATCTTTTGATAAATTCTGCATGAGTAAAAGTGGCCCACCATCTATATTTTCTGGACCTAAAGCCTGAGTTTTTTTAAGAATTCCAACTAAACCATGGACAAAAGCCCAAACCGCTAATGCCTTTTCATCAATAATATCCTCAGCTATATTTTTTTTACCATTATTTTTATAGTGAATAGATAAATCAGTTTTTAAAGATTCAAAAGTGCTTCGAGATGCATTGAGTAGATTAGGATAATTTGAAAAAGAAAAAGCTGTTCCAAACATTAAGTCATAGGTGTTTGGATTTTGTAATGCAAAATTGCAATACGCAATACCCTTATCAAGAAAGTTGGCATCATTAGCGAAGCTATTACTCAATTTAATAAATCCCATGGCAGCAACTTCAGCTAGCAATTCTTCTTTTGTTTCAAAGTGTCGATAAGGCGCCGTTTGTGAAACTTCTAATGATTTCGCTAAGTTTCTTAGACTAATATTTTCCCAGCCCAAAGCCTCACAAGCTACATATGCTTGAGTGATGAGATTCTCTCGTAAGTTGCCATGATGATATTTCATATTTTTTTGATTAATCAAATTCTATGTTGACACTGTAAACATAAAATTTATAATATGTGTTCACTGTAAACATTAATAACAAAATGTCAAAGTTTGTAAATTAGATATGAAAAGGAAAACTAAATTTTTATTTTTTTTATTATTAAGTATTCAAATAAATACTGAGCCGCTTTCTTTAGAAATACTAGAGGTTCAATTGCTTAATAGCTACAAAGTAAAAAAACAATTACCTGGTAAATTATTCCCTGTTCAACAATCTAACGTTTCATTTCAAATTGGCGGGAAAATACAAAATATATATGTAGACATTGGAGATAAAGTAGAAAAAGGCGCTAGTTTAGCCGAATTAGATAATAGAGAAATTATTGCTAATCTAAATCAAGCAAAAGCGAAATATCAACTTAGTAAACAGCTTCTTACACGCTTTAAAGATTTAAAATCTCAAGGTCATATATCAATTCAAGAGCTGGATAAAGCTGAATCAGATTTTTTAGTTGCGCAATCACAATACGACTTTTATAAAGTAAAGCTAGAACAAACTAAAATTCTAGCTCCTTTCAATGGCCTCATACAGAGCCGTTATTTAGATGAGGGATCTGTTATAAATCCAGGCTTACCAATTTTAGAAATAATAGACTCTGAAAAAGTTGAGGCGCATGTGGCATTGCCTTTATACCTAATTGATAAAATTTCTATGCAAGAATCTTTTACATTCAACTTAAATGATAAATCCATTAATGGGGTGCTAAAAAGATTATCTCCTATGTCTTTAGGAGGCTCAAATAATAGATTGGCTATCTTTGAATTTAATACTTTTTTTGTTCCAGGAGCAGTAATTAATCTCGAGTTAGAGATTAATGAAATTGAACGCGGAACTTGGATCCCTCTCAAGGCTCTTTCTCAATCAGATGGAGGCCTATGGTCTGTATATACAGTTGATAAAGATAATAAAGTCTCTAAAGAATTAGTAGAGGTTATATATTACGAAGGAAAAAATGCTTATGTTTCAGGGACCTTATCTGATGGTGATATGGTAATTAAAGGTGGCGCAACCAAAGTAATAGAGGGCCAACTAATTAATTAGAAATGAGTTTAGTTAATATTTTTATTGATAGACCTAGGATTCTAATTCTAACCTTAGTATTTATCTTACTTGCAGGCGCGTCATCATATATTTCAATACCGAGACAAGAAAATCCTGAGCTTGCTCAAAGATGGGCATCTATAATTGCTATAGACCCTGGAGCTTCTGCCTCAAGAATTGAAA
>Ga0115013_10001638_pt1 | contig 12874 bp, 12 predicted proteins | sample SouAtlMetagenome_2_FD_88686 | JGI IMG/M metagenome (GOLD analysis project Ga0115013, IMG submission 88686) | Marine eukaryotic phytoplankton communities from Atlantic Ocean - South Atlantic ANT15 Metagenome | ecosystem: Environmental > Aquatic > Marine > Oceanic | place: South Atlantic Ocean...
ACTACTGATGTCCGCTGTGGTTGTGATACTAAGTGTAAAAGAATAGAGTTATATCTGGGCGCGTGTCGGGGTCGCGTCGATGGTGCCGGCGAAAAGTCACAAGGGGACTCTCATGGGGTGAAGATGGGGGGGGGCTATAACCCCCCAAAATTCGCCCGCGTTCGACGGCCGGCAAGTGGCCGTAGAGGCGATTCCGGATGAAGGAAATAGTAAAATATACATCATATCACCTAATAAATGTTACCACCCCGGGCCCGGGCGGAGGATCAGAAGGCAAAAACGACGGCACGAACTCCGCCACCTCCGCCGAGAACCCAAACGGCTTGATCGTCCGCGCGCGAAGAAAGCCCGTCGTGCCGTCGGGGCCCTTGGCCAGCTTCGACACGTCCGAGAACGGCTGCTCGGGCTCCGACGCCGACCTAGCTTTCAACCGCAGCCGCGACCGCAGCCGGTCCGGCCGCTCCTCGGCCTCGTCGGCCTCGGCGCTCTCGGACGTCGACCGCCGCTCCTCGACGCGCAGCGCGAGGGCCTCGAGCTTCGACACGGGCGGTGCGTTCCGTCGCTCAAGCGCCGCGGCCGCCAGAGCGGCCACGCGCGCCGCCTCGGCCGCGTCCTCGAGCTGCTTCTTCGACGGCTTCTTCGGCCGCGGCGCCCTTTCCACTTTCGTCGCGCGCGGCTTGCCCGGCGCGCCGTTCTTGGGCTCGCCCGTCGCGGGCGTGTACTCGAGGTAGTCGCCCAGTTTCAACTTGAGGTTCTTCGGCCTGCGGCGGAGAGGAATGGTCGCGGCGATGGCGTCTGGGGGGCTACGACGAGGCGTGGAGCCCGGCGGCGGCCCAGGTCTCGGCCGGGATGCAAGGCATCGGTGATGGCGTTGTCGCAGGCGCAGGCGTCCGAGAGGCAGCCCGCGCGAAGACAAAGGGACGCCGTAAAAACGCACAGCTCGTTCATATTAAAAAACGCGTGGTCGTCCTTGGACTTGGCGTCGCGCGGCCGGATGAAGCCGAACTTGCCTGCGCGTCGGGACGGCGCGTCGATGGCGATGGCGTGCCGGGCGCAAGGTCGAAGTCGCGGACACAGAAACACAAACCTTCCTTCAAATACACAAGCTTGCCGCGCTGCCGGCCCTCGGGGATCTCCTCGACGATGACGGGCACCGGGACGACGGGTATTGGTGGAGGCGGCGGCGCCGCCGCGCGGCTCGAGCCCTCCGTCGCGCAGCGCTCGTTGAACTGGGGCTTCTTTTCTTTCGCTTTCGGTGGTAACCAGGCGGCCTTCCGCGCCGCGCTCGGCGCCATGCCCGATTCCAATCGGACGCGCATGCCGAAGCGCCAGTTGTCCTCGTCGTTCAACTCCTCGACGGCGCGGATCGCGCCGAGTTCCTCGTCGAAGATGATGGAGGCCGTCGGCGCGCCGCGCTCGTCCTCGCCGAGCTCGATGGCCTCAATACTACCAACCTTGGCGAAGGCTAATCTCAAAGCTGGCGCGTCCTTGCCTCTTATATTGGTCACGGCGACGGCGCGGCCGCCGGCGGGGTTCGACTCGAGGAGCCTGCGCGCGGATGCGGGTCGCGGCGATGGCGTCTTGGTGGGGTAGATGCTGGGCGCTCCGCCGCAGGCTCGACGGCCGCGGGACTTTTTCCGTAGGCTCAGCCGTGGAACGACGACAACGCGCCGTCGCGCCGACGAAAACAAAGAAAAAAAGAAGACACAGACGCGTACGCCCAGACCTCGTCCGGCAGGTCCTGCGTCCGCACCACGCGCGGCCCCTGGTCGTGGTCCTCCACCCTACAGATGAGCGTGCCCGGCTCGGCCGCGTCGATCGCCGCGCGGCACGCCTCTACTTTGTCCGCTTCGTTTTTTAACAATTCTTTGATCTTCTTGATGTCAACCACGGAAGCCAGCGGCAGGAATAACGTATTCTCGTCCTCGTCGAGCATACTTCTCAACTTCCCGGGCGGGCAGGACTGGAGGCCGTCATCCGAGAATAGATAAGAGACGTGTCTCCTCAATTGCGCGTCGTACTGCTGCACGAGGTCCTGGGCCAGGGGCCGCTCGACGCACGCGTCACTTACAGAGACGAGTTCCGAGTCCTCCAGCGCGGCCCTTATCAATTCCTCGCCATCCTGGTTCCTGAGCAGCGACTTGAGGCGCGGCAACGCGGCGAGCTCGCTCAGCGGTATAGAATATGAACCAGCGTCATTGATCGATGCGAGCTGCGCGCGGCCGAGCAGTACCAACGCGTCGTCGGCGAAGAGCGCCTCTATTTGTTTCCGCAGCGCGGCCCTCTGCTTTTTCGTTTTCTTGTCGATCGGTGCTTGCGCGGCCTGCTCCTTGAGGTAGGCCTCGACGCAGGCCTCGGCGGTCGTCGTCATGGTTCTTGCTTTCTCGCGGCGCGTCGCGGCGACGGCGTCTCGCAGTAGTGCGTCGCGGCGACGGCGTCTCGCAGTAGTGTCGCTACAGGCAGCCTCGGCGCTCGTCCGTCTTGACGCCTCGAAGGGATGCTCCCGGGCCTCGTGCCGTTCGAAGGGGGTTCGAGCGACGGCTAAATCAAGAATTTACGTGCTGGCCACCGGTCCGCGAGGAGATCCAGCAGCTTTTAGCTCGTCGCAGACGAGGCTAGTGCGTTCAAGTACGCTAGCTCGGTGGTCAAAATCAAAAAGCCTAGGAGGCCGGGCGCGGCGACCGCTTGTCGATTGCGAGCTCAAAGTTTGGCAGTCACTCACCGTTTCTGGTCCGAGTCGATACCCGCAGCGAGTCGGCGCGTTCAAGTTAGTTGCTACCTGCTGTGGTCCTTAACACTGCGACAGCGGGGCGCGACGATGACCGATGTCGATCCCCGCCCCCCGATTTTTGCTGCTGTTAAGGCTTTCGACGTGGAAGCATTGCGGCGCGAGCTTGCTGCTGGCGTCGACCCTAACACGCGTGATTACGACTCCGAGGCCACACCACTGTATTACGCAGCGTTTTGGCGGACTTTACGCGCTGAGGAGCAGCTACGAGAGCGCCTCGAATGCATCGCGGTTCTCCTGGAGGCTGGCGCTTCAGTAGATACGTTAGTAAGGGGAGCGACGCCTTTGCATATCGTTGTGGGAAGCGAGTCCGCGGCATGTGAATCCATCATCGCAATGCTCTTGGAGGCAGGCGCCGATCCTAACTTCACGGATACCAGGTTTGATCCTCAGTGGCATCGATCCGTGTTAGCCAAAGCAGCAGAGGAAGGTACTGCCGGCACTGTCAGGATGCTCATCTCCGCAGGCGCCGTGGATATAGATCGAGCATTGGAGCTTGCGGTTGATAGTCAAAAGTTACGCAATTGCGCTCCGCTCCTGCGCGCCGGCGCAGCGATACCGGCCGTAACGCCCATTGGCAACACCTGGCCTACGGACGTGTATATCGAGAAAATCCGCGCGGCGGGAGGATACAAAGCCTACGAGAAGGCCCACCGCCAGCGCCTCGTGGCGATGTTCCTCCCGAAATTTCCTACGCTTCCCGTCGAAATGCTCGGGCGCGTCCTCGAGTTCACATGGGATATTGGGGGTCACTAATGTGCATTGTTATTGTACACCACGACCGGGCGGCGGCGGCACGGATGCGAGCGCCGCCGCGAGCTGCGCGTCGAAGTCCGGCGCGGGGGCGGGCGCCGCGACCAGAGGCGCTCACGCACGTCGAGGGCACAGTCGCATTTCACAGGAAACCTGTTTTAACGCGGCAAGCCACTGCCCGAGCGGTCTCAGACAATCAGCGAGTCGTCGCCACGACTACCGCCGCCAAGAAGCTGCTCCGAGGTCCCGAGGGACGACGGCGCGGGGACCACCGGGGCCGCGGGACGGACAAAAAAAAAATACAAGTAAACTTAGAATCCGGCGAGCATCCCGTCGCTCCGCCGCCGCGACGACCACCGCCTCCGCCGCGATGAAGAAGGCGGCGCCGCGACGCGCACGTCCCGCCGCAGCTCCTCAGGAATCTCGTCCAAGAACCGCGACGCCTCCATTTGTCTCGAGACGCCCCAGGTCAGGCGAGTCCGAGCCCGCGTCAATGCCAGACTTTCTTTCGCCCGCGTCATGGCCACGTACAAGAGCCGCCGCTCTTCGTCAACGGCCTGGGCCAGCTCCTCGCCCTCTTTATCGGCAGTAGCGTAATAATGAGGCAAGAGCCCCTCTTCACACCCGGCAATGATCACGGTCTGGAATTCCAGGCCCTTCGAGGCGTGGACCGTCATGAGGCGCACCTTCGGCGGCGCCTTAGCTTCATCGTCGTCGGCGGCCATGTCCTGGTCCTGGACCAGCGCGAGCGTGTCCAGGAACTCGACGAGCTCGCCGGCGGCGTACGGAGCAGCTAAGTTCGCGAGCTCTCTCACATTCCGCCAGCGGTCGGCGCCGTCCACACTCTCATGCCTCAGGTAGTGCTCGTAGCCCGTGCGGGCCTGCGCGGTTGTGGCGTCGCGTCGGAGGCGTCGCGTCGATGGCGTCGGCGACGGTGGTGCGGCGACGGTGGCGCGGCGCCGCGACGGCGTCGCGTCGACGGCGTAGCTCCGTGGCGACGCAGAGGCGCCCAAGACGCCATCGCCGCGAGGCGCCGCACACGCCGCGCGCAAAGCGAAGGCACAGGGACGCCGCGCGCGCGCCAGGACTTCGAGCAAGTACCACGCCATCGAGCCGACCAATGGCCCGGCGTGGCCCTCCTCGGCGGGGATTGGGGAGGGAGTCGCTTCCCGGAGCTCCCTTAGTTCATTCAAGGCATCGGTGAAGACCTTGAGGTTGGACGCCGCGCGTTTTGGTACTGGATCCTTCGCGTGCGCGGCCGCGTGGAGCATACCTTCTCCTCCTTCCAAGGCTTGGACCCGTAATCGCTCGAGAGACCGCGGCCCGACCGCTCTAGGCGGCACGTTCGCGACGCGCTCGAAGGCGTCGTCGTCCTTCGGATACGCTAATAATCTCAAGTAAGAGAGGACGTCGCGGATTTCTTTCCGTTCGAAGAAGCCCTTCGCGTGCAACAACTGGTACGACACGCCGGCCTTGAGCAGCTCCCGCTCCACCGCTCGCGACTGGGCGTTTGTCCTGTATAAAACCGCGACGTCACCTTCGGCTCTCACACACACGTCGGCAATCCACCGAGCCTCATCATCTTGATCTTCTAGTTCCACAATAGACGGCACCAACGTACCTTCCCTCCCTTCTAACGTAAGCATGTCCCTTCTACGCGTCGTCGATTCGACAACAGCAGAAGCCGCGGATAGAATCGGCTGCGCGCTCCGATAGTTCCGCTCCAGTTTCAGCAATCGCGCCCCGAAGTCGTCGTCGTACCGCTGCTGGTTCTCGTAGTCCGCGCCGCGCCAGCCATAGATCGCCTGGTCGGAATCGCCGACCACAAATACTGATGAAGACGCTAACAGTTTGAGGACGTCGTACTGGACGCCGTTCGTGTCCTGGAACTCGTCGACCAGCACGTGCTTCCAGCGGCCCGCGTACATGTTTCTCGTCTCGGGAGAGTGCTCCAGTAACCTTGCGGTAAGGCTCAACATGTCGTCGAAATCGACGGCGTTCCTTTGTTGTAATGTCTTCTCGTACAAGTCAAAGACTCTCGAGACGATGCGGTCGCCGTATCCCTCTTTCGTAAGGTCCGCGTAGGACGCGGCATCAAATCCCGCGTTCTTCAGCGACGAGATCGCGGACTGCACTCTAGCGGGCTTGATCTCGCTCTTGTCCCACCCCAATCCGACGGGCGGCTTCTCGGCGATGCAGCGGCCGCCTGCGTTGACGATGAAGGTTACTCGCGCGACGGCGGCCCCGACGCGGTCCGAAACGGCTCGAAATCGAAAAAGAAACCACCCACGACCTCCTCTCCTGGAGACGACGCGCGTCGATGGCGTCATAAATCAAGGACGCCGCGTGCGCACAGAGCTTGATCATCGCCGCCTGGTCGTAGACCGCAAATCCTTTTCTGATGGGCGACTCGAGCGCCTCGACGTCGTCGCGCAGCATCGTCAGGCAGACGCGGTGGAACGTTCCTACCGAGATGGACGACGCGTCTTGCGGGTTGATTTCCTCTTCCAATCGCTCTCTTAACTCATTGGCCGCGCGGTTCGTGAACGTCAGGGCGAGCACCGACGACGCGCGCGCGCCGCTCTCGACGAGGTGAGCGACTCTTCTTGTTAGGACCCGCGTCTTTCCCGTGCCGGGACCGGCGACGACCCTAATGGGTTCCGTCGACGCCTCGACGGCGGCCCTTTGCTGCTCATTGAGCTTCAGAGGCGGTATTCTTTTAACCTCCTTCTCTTCGACTTCTACTGGTTCCTTTTTTACGGCTTCTAGTATAGTATGCCTCTGGTCCCGAGTTTTTTGCTGGTGACACGGCTTGCACAACGCTTGCAAGTTCGACAAGGCGTCGGAACCGTTCAAGGCGACGGGCACGATGTGGTCGATCTCGTGCTCGGGTGGCAGCAAGCAGCCGCAGCCCGCACATAAGTACTGCTGGTTGAACGCGACCGTCTTCCGCGTCTTTGCCGGTAAGGGTAATCGCTGCGGTTTCGCGACGACGGACGCCGCGGCGGCCTCGAAGTTCGTCGTCGTTAATTGTGTGGACTTCTTCGCGGCTCGGAGCGCGGCGCCGGCGCGCGGCCGGGCCCGTGCCAGCAGGCCTCTCCCGGTCCGCGCCAGCGCGAGCATCAGCAACGCCACGAGTTTGAGCATCGATCAAGGAGTCATCAGGCGCTGCCGAGCAAGCCCGTAGGCAGCCAATTGGGCCAGCACGGCGGAAAAAACTCGAAACCGCGGTTTGAGGAGCTAGCGTCATGTAAGACACTAGCAATCTCACGATTCTGTGCCAGCGTGGGCTGGCCCAGCTTTCGCGAGGTAAACACCGGGCAGCGGTCGCAGACGGCTTGCCATTGATCGGTGCCGGGCGCGCCAGCAGCGAGAACAGCCAGGACAGGGGGCAGCCACAAACAAGAGGAATCCATGGGCCGCCGCGGCACGTCTCGGCGTCCTCCTGCCTTCGCGTCGACGGCGTACGGGGGGGGGAACCGCGTCGCGTCAGTAAGCGCGACGGGCATGGACGCCGGGGCTCTGCTGAGAGAGAACTGAGAGGCCGCGTCGATCGTGTGGAGAACACACGGAGTCGCAAAAACAGGCAAGTCGATCGGCGCCGCCGCGAAGAAGAGCCGGCGCCACCTCGAAAACATGCAGGCGAAACGCTCAAGCTCAACACCAGTAGCTCGGGGGGAGTGCCTATCAATACCAGTCGACGACGACCTCACATTCATAGAAGCGGCGGACCTGCCGGAACTCATGAAGACGGCCACGGTCGTCGACGCGAGTCGCCTATGGCCATTAAATGGCCACCTCGTGGACAGCGTCCACGTCCCCCAACACGCGTGGGACCTCATGACGCCCGCGGCGAGGAAGCTCTGCGAGGCCAATCGTAGATTGATCTTCCTCGACGCGCGCTGTGCGCGATGTGCACTGCGGGAGTATCATGCTTTAGATGTGGCCGTCGTGCGGGGCGGCTTCGACGCTTGTTTCGGGGCGCTCCCGTCTCACCTATTACGCGGCGTGGATTTAGAAAGGCGCCTCGAGCCCTACTGCCTTTATCTCAAAGATAGGCGCCACCTCGACTGGGCCGCGGGTCTAGATGACGATGAGAGAAGGGATGAAGTCAGACGCATGCATCGGTTGCCCGTCGACGTGACGCCAAACTTGTATCTCGGTGACGCCGGGTGCGCCGCGGATCTGGAACGACTTCATGAATTGGGCATCACGCACGTCCTGAACTGCGCCGCCGGCGAGACGCGGGACATGCGTGCCGTGTATGGTCAGCACGGTATGCAGAGCATGGCCGTGGCCGCGAAGGACAATGAAAACTGTTCATTATTAGACGGCCATCGCGACGTCGAGGCCTTTTTAGTGAAGGCGCGTCAATCGGGAAGAGTCCTGGTGCACTGCTTTCAGGGCCTGAACCGGAGCGGTTTGGTGGTAGCGGCCGCGCTCGTGCGCGAAGGCGTATCTGTCATTGACGCCGTCCGAACTTTACGAGCGCGGCGGGGCAACGACGCCCTCTCGAACACGAATTTCCAGCGGCGGCTCGTGCGCTACGCGGCGCGGCTCGGCCGGCTCGGGCCCGTGCCCGATGTGGAGGTGTCGGAGGCGCGGGCCGCGGCGCCGGCGCCCCCTCCGCCGCCTACCGGGGGCTGCTGCCTGGTGAGCTAAGTTGTACTTGATGTGTTCCTCGTTCGACCGGCCGACGCGACGCGCGCGAATTTCCTTGAACTAGTAATCCAAGACCCGTCGATGCTAGTGCAATCTAGCCCCAACCCGAGCGCAGGGCTCTGGGCACGGATATATAAAAAGCTAGCGGTCGTAAGACACTAGCAAGCAGCTTTGTCGACGCGTCTTTGCGCTGCCCGTGCAACCAACCGTGCTCACTTTCAGTTACGACCACAGTTACTAATCGTCGCAGCACATCCACGCACAGCCTGGCACCACCCTACTACAGTTGAAGACAGTCCAATTGTCGCTGCACACTGCGCAAGCACTTGACTGCAAACCAACCATGCCTTCCCTCAGCAAACTCCTGGCCACGCTGGCTCTGGTAGATGGCTTCCAGAAGCCTAGTACAATACGCCAAGCGACGAAGCTCAGCGCACTAACGACCCCCGATATGGTGAGCATCTACGGCCGCCTCTCCGAAAGTACGTGCGTCGCGGAAGACGGCGAGACCACCCAGACCGCCAAGAAGCCGAAGTGGATCCCCGCTTATAGTTTCAGGAAAGATCACGTGCCTACTTGGATGGAAGTCTTCGCGGGCAAGGAGAGCATTAGTCTGGCGGAGTTCGAGGAGGGCCTGCAAGCTTTACCCTTCGCGGACCCCTGGCACTCGCCCAAGAGCGAGGCAGCCCAAGTGTACTCGCAGGCCGGCGGCCGGGCCGTCTTCGCGTTGTTAGGTGGCGAGGATTCGTTGTCCTTGGATACTTGTGAAGAAAAACTGATGGAACTAGCACCGGAAAACGACGGCGTGACCTGGCAGGACTTCCAGATCGCCCTCGTGGAGTTGGGCCAGACTCGGTCGAGAGATTGGGACGCGTTCGTTGACGGTGGCTGGGAAGATTTACTCGAGGACGACGACTGGGAGGCGTCGAAGGATGATGATGGTGCTTCGCAGTTGATGACGAACGTCGGCGCCGCGCCGCCGCCGCCGCCGCCGCCGCCGCCGGGCGGCGCGCCGCCGCCGCCGCCCGGAGGGGCTCCGCCGCCGCCGCCGCCGCCGCCCCAGAAGACGGCGGGGGGCATCTACCTGGGGTAGGCGTGCGTTCATAAGATGGTCGAAGAACTAGGTGCCAGCGCGGGTCCGGGCGGCGCCGCGGCGGCCAGTTTGCGAGTTTCCCGCAATTCATTCGTACGCTGATGGTCGAGAGACGTCGCGACGCTGCGCGAGAAGTCTAATCTCGGCCGTATCGGGCAGGTCAACCAGAGAACTTGATTCTGGACTTGATTCTCGCATCGAGGCATGCGCTCGGCCTAAGGTTTTGGCTTGTCCTAGCTCACCAAAAACGCAAATCCAGAAGGTCGCAGCCAGCGTATAGAGTGAGCGCAACCCATTTACTCGGCTACGCAGCAATTCGCGCTGCGCGGCGCGACAGCGCTGCCAAATTCAGCACTCAAAATCGAGCGGCCTGGCCTCCGTCAGGATCTTATAGAGGGGTAGGGGAGGGAGCCTCACGGGCCACTGGCGCGGGCCTGGGCCGCGCCGGGCCACATGACTTTGTACTTGCCTTGGCGCACCTATACGTATCCAAAAGCTCAACGGGCTGCTTGCGCCCATCCGCTCGTCCGGAGGGGGCCTTCGCTAATCTCACTAAACGGGTTTAGTCGAAAACCCGTCGGGTCATTGAGCGGGTTATTTACCCCAGATCCCCTCCGAGGAGTAATAATGGGTTAATTACCGGTTATTAACCGGTTAATGCCAACCTAGCTCTCGCGCCGGGCTCGGCAAGCTTCCCACCCCGTGTATATATAGACTAAATAACTTACCTCTGAACAAGATCCACCTTCCCGGAAGGCGCCGGCTCCTGGACGTACGCCAGCGACCGTAATAAGGCTTCAATGATCTCCACCCTATCGTCCTCGCCCGACCCCAGGCCTAATAAAGGCTCCGGCGGCAACTGGACAGAGGACGCGTGCCGCAGCAAGGGCCCGAGCCGGATGAGAGCATCATCGCACGGCCCGCGGAGCGGATGACCGGAAGGAAACGTCTCGGGGCCCATGCGCGCGCGCGCCACAATGTACGCGGCCGGATCCTCCATCCCAGGCCCGCTCTCCACAGATTTGTGCGCGAGGACCATCTGCAAGAGCTTGGGGGTTGGTTTCGCACCATGCCTCAAAAACAGCAACGCGATCGTCCTTAAGCCTAAACCGAGCCCCTCGTGGGGCCGATCATCGGACGGGACCAACTGTAGGCCCGGTAGTAAACAGCAGTCACAAAGAGCCTCCAGAACTTCTTTGGACCAGCTCACAGAGGGGTTGGGCAGGCCCGCGCGCTTGAGCGCGTCCTCGCCCAACCGGAAGACGTTCGACAACTCCGACGTCAACGACTGAATCGGGGCATTTAAAGCATCGTCGCGCCCCAGGCAGGTCTTCTTGTGGCGCGCCCAATCTGTTCGTTGACAATCTTTGCTACAGTAGGACGCCTTGCCGCAGCGGCCGCATCGTCGTGTCGCGCCCGGCCTCAAGCACGCCGCGCAGCACCGCAGCGACGCCGCCGCGTCCGTCTTACGATGTTGTTGTTTGGCGGGCGGCGCAAAGGCGCTGCCGTCGAGGCACTGCCGGACGAGCGCGGACTTGCCGAATTGCGACGTCGGCGTGTGGCTCCTTAATACCGCGTCGGCGGCTCGGTAGGCGTGCCGATGCGGCGGCGTCCGCGACGGGCTCGTGTCCATGGCGCTGGCCATCTTTGGAGAGGCCCTGGATATGAGTGCGTGCGCCCGACGAGCTGCAGCGGTGGGCTATCGCGCGCTGGCCATCAATCACAGCGCTTCTCTCAGTGCTGCGCACGCTCGCGGACCACTCGCGAGCGATGCGCGCGCGATGGCTCGATAATACCTAGCGTAGCGACATACACTAGCAGGGTTTGAGGAAAGCTTTTGCCAGAGGGATACGAAAGAATCGAATGCAGAGACGACAGCTCCAGGCAGGTTCGTAGTGGTTCGTTTTTAGGCATTTTTAGCGTCCATTTTTTTTTAGCTGAATTATTTTGAATAAAAGAGCTCGATTAACTCAGCGCGCGTGCTGCCGCTGCTGACGAGAGAACGTGTGTAGGCCACACGCATTGCGCCCACGATCCTGCAGCAAGCAGAGCGCTTTAAAACCGCTCAGCGCGCCAAATAGCTGTGCCGCCAAAACGCTGGCTTGAAACGCGCCGCGCATCTATAACGCCAGCAAACGCCAAAGCCGCCACAGCCAAACATGGCGGAACGCAAGCTCTCGGGCGTGCGCGTGTCCCTGCCGCGGCTCACAAGAGTACGAGCGGTAAGTCACGACCAGTACGGAGGCGCCACTTTAACATACGACGACGAGCGCCGCGACTACGAGCTTTGTAAATTGGAGAGCGTGCCCGGCGTGCGCGAGGACGACCCGCTGGACGGCGCCAAGGTCGCGTTGCCACCGCAAAATTACACCTGGGACGCCGAGCGGCTGCTCTGGGTGCACTCCCGCTCGAAGCAGCCCTACGCCGAGATGGCTCGTAGATCATTACCTAGATCTGATGAAGATGTTGAAAGGGACCCGCCGTCCGAAGCGATTGGATCGAGATGCATGGCGTGGAGCTGGTCAGATGACACACCATCTCTCAGAAGGGCCACGATTACGTCGCATTCCTGCGAAGGCGACGACCTGGGTTTATTGGGGAAGTGGACCCTGACACTTTCATCTGCGGGCACGAATCGACGACCTACGACATTGGAAGTGCGAGCCCCGGAGCTCCGAGCCGCGTTGGACCTGAGACACCACGTCGACTGTCGAGGAGAACCACCAGCACTATCCCCCGAATTAAGGAGGCAGGGCTGGTCCGCGAAGCAGTCTCGGAGCACGGGCGACTGGTATTATGTTCATACATCACCAAATGGAGGTGCCACCAGTCAATGGGAGCGGCCCGGCTGCGACTGGCCCAACGCTCCTTCTTGTGCCTGTCTCGGGCACCGGACGTCGACGCGCATCGACTCCCATTTAGATCGCATGGAGCGCAAGGCGACGTTAGCTGCGTCTTGCAGGTCGAAGTATGCTGACTACGAGCGGGCCCAAGAAGACCGGGCGACGGCAGCGTCGTCGCGCGGTGACGCGCCGGATAGCGCTTTGCAGTCCTATGCCGCGTGGTGTCGGGCGCGATGCGAAGCGTACTACGAGAGTCCGCCCCATTTACAGCATTTGGCGGATGACGCTCCTGAGAGACGAGCGGACTTAGAAGCGCACGTGGACACGATGTACGGGCTGATGCGCGAGTACGACCACGTCGCGTCCGACTCGGAATTTTCTGATGAGAGTGAGTCTGAAGATGAGAACGAGGACTTCTCCGAGCTCGGGTTTAGTGATGTGCGGGTCCAGCGGTCGTCGAAGCGGCGGCGGACGGAGCGCGTTTTGAGAAGTGGATTGGAGCAGTTCATCGACTCGCCGGGAGTGGCCAGTCGTATACTACACGGCGACGGCTTCAACCGGACGCGGTCGGGCGCGGTCTTCGGGGGGAAGCGAGACGAGAACTCGGACCTGCGCAAGCACCTCGACTTCGACTGAGGAGCGTCCGGCCTAAGGTCCGTCTAGCTAGTCTTGTGTCCCGAGTAGGACGCGGCCCGCCTCGCTCCTTCGAAATTCCCCACATGGCATAGCGCCCGC
>Ga0115013_10001640_pt1 | contig 12851 bp, 6 predicted proteins | sample SouAtlMetagenome_2_FD_88686 | JGI IMG/M metagenome (GOLD analysis project Ga0115013, IMG submission 88686) | Marine eukaryotic phytoplankton communities from Atlantic Ocean - South Atlantic ANT15 Metagenome | ecosystem: Environmental > Aquatic > Marine > Oceanic | place: South Atlantic Ocean...
AACTCGATGAGGCCCGCAATAAGCGGTAGAGTATCATCTTGATCGAGGTAATTGTTTTTTGAATTTATTGTCTCGAGTTTTTTCAGCCATCGTGCCAACTGAAATCCGTAGACATCTTGGGTTCCCTTCGAGCCTGAATTTTGCGCCAAAATAGATAAGTAGTCGATCACCAGGCGTCTCAAACAGTACGTCCGATCGATCATGCTAGCCGGACAACCCAATTCCCCTAAGTTTGCATTACGATCCCGTTCAAATTCGACGATTCGATCAAACTGACAACCGTCACAAAGCCACTTTTCTGGTAGAGTGTCTTGGCTCACTCCAACACAGTCCCCGAAATACCATGAGTTACAACGGTCACACTTTAACATAAATTTTTCCGGATCGAATTCAGTCCTACTACAATAGCATTCTACGTGTCGAATATTGCTATCGTCCCGAATAGTTGGGAGCTCCAGACGAGGTGGATGATCATCGTTCCATTTATTAATCCGAGCAACAGCTGAGGAAATCTTGCCCAGCGCATCGAATATTGTATTGAAATATGTAGTGTTCGTTGACTCTTTGACAGGCTTCGAAGAAGTCATTTGGATGATATCACGATACATAGTATTTGCAATAGATAATAGTATCATTTCTGCTGCAGGATATTCGGGTATCAATAGGACGAGCAACAAATCCTCGATAAGATTATTCAGGATAGGCCTAAATTCAGATGCTCCGCCATCTTCTCCTTTCTTGCTACATCTCATCAATAAGTGATTCACAAAGAAGTCACTGACTGCCTGGCATCCTTTTAAACCAGAGTTAAGGCGTGAAGTGTCGGTGCTAATATTTTCGTTGCTTGCTTGTTGTGGGTCGATAAATGAAGGTCGAATTACAGACGAGTGGACTAAATTCATCAGTGCAACAGAAATTGGTTGGATCTTTGTCGACGAAGAGAACGAAAATGATGTATTGTCACCAGAATTTGCACCTGTTAAAAGTGATTTTGAAAGTTCCCGGGCTCCTTGTGGATACAAGACTGATGAACATTGGATGGGGTAAGTTCGCATCCCTTTTTTGCCGCTTGGCATTTTGAGCATCAGTGCAAAGAGATCTTCGACGATCAGTGGTCGTATTTTATCGTACTTGCGAAAAATTGAGGTTACGATTCCAATCGTCGCTACATGCAGTTGGTGGGTGAGATTTACAGCTGTATCGGTTGAGGGATCCAGCTCCAATGAGACTAGGGCTCCTGCTGAACAAGTCATAAGATGTTGGTCGTCAAGGGGGACCTTTTGAATCAAAACGTCAAGGCGTTCCATCAGAAGAACTGTATTGCCGATGGTTTGAAATATCATCAATTTGTAGCATCTTCCCATGTCCTTTATCGTGGCAGCATCGCTACCAACGCCGTCACCAACGCTGCTTCTTCGGCGACGTTTTTTCGTAGGAACTGGAGAGGAATTTAGCTGAGTCTTGCTCATTCCTGCCACTATATGACCACAATTGTTCATAGCTGGTATGATATTTTTTGCTAAATTATGTTTCATCAAAATCAAGCACGCCACAATCGCGTCTTCTTTGACGACGCGACGATCAATTCCAGGGCTTGTCATAATAGCAAGGAGGATCATTGCTGCCTCAAGTCCAGAAGAGAGGATCCCCATTAGTTCAGATCCTTGTCCCTTACGTATCCACTGATAAAATTCATAAATTGCATCGCCATAGGGCGAACGTGAAACATAAAAACGTTTAGTGTATATAAGGCGTTCGCTGTTGATGACCTCGGTCTTTTATATCCGAGTGTTTCCCATCTGGTTACTTCACTCACCTCGTCAATATTTTTACATCCAACAAGCATATGGCCATTATCTTTCTTCAGTTTCTGAATCGTATTATATGAAGATTGAACGAGGTCGATTTGCGATGCCAGTGCAACGTGCTTCTCAAGATGCTCTACGAGTTGCGCCATCATATCGGCGTCAACATCAGCGAAGCCAATATCTTCGCTCAAAATCGAGCTACCGTTGTTCTTATTCATATCTCTATTTTTGCCCTTGTTGCTCCATTCCGTTTGCTGTGTACATAGCATGGATAGCTTTACGATTTCCGTGTTGGTAAGGGGACCACCATGATGACTAAGTCCGTTTTCGCCTCGTTGTTCGATGGCGGACAAGATGTACTCGACTGTTGCGCTGATCTCTTCGAGCTTCAAACCGTTGCCACTACCTCTATGCGTTGCATTGGAATTTGAACCCCCTCGAGGCTGCGATACTGATGTTGTCATTGTATTTCCTTCGTGGTTGTTCACGGCCATCGGCCTTCGGTCGTCAAGAATATTGTCGTTGGTCTCAACGAAGGCTGCAACGGAAAAATTGTTTGCTTGGAAACTCCTTGCTTCTTCAACTTTTGGTAGATCCCTGAGGTGTCTGTATGGTAGAGTGAGTTACTATTGTTGCTCTTGGAAGAAGGACCTGGCTGTTGAGATTCAGAAGATGGTTGTCTGAAACAGATCGGAACTTGCATCCGCCGCTATTGTTTTTTAGCGATAGACCTAATAGACGCACTGCGTAGAATTGTCAGTGAGTTTAGTAGTAGCTCTCACAACTGAGAATCTATTCCATTTATTTAATCGAACTAATCAAAGCGCGCAAAATTCAAAGAAGATTCAGGAAAAATAGAGAAGAGGGACGTGATCGTTATCATCTCTCCATTCGAGGACGAGCATAATACAGGTATCGTAAACTAGCAAGTCCCATTGCACGACAGCACTCTCACAAGCTTCCAACAAACCACAACGAACGGTATACAATAGTAACAAGCATAGGTTCTGATATATCGATCATTTCGAGTGATTAGCTAGATATCCAGGGTAACAGTTGTCACGAGAAAAAATCTCCGGTCGGAATCAGCGATTCCACAATTCCATAAAACAAGGCGATAAAGAGGCAATGTCGTCGTCGGAAATGGACTTGTTCACCAACAAGTTCGCCCTATATCTTGTATCAGGCCTGTTGGGTCCTTCAAAGGTCACCAAATACCTCAATGACGTTGCACAAAACAAGCAACCGGCGGTTCCCTTGTATTGGAGATCAAATATCATGATTCCTGACGCTTCGAAGATACTCTACCACGGTAGAGGAAACACCGATTCTACATCGCAAACCTCTCCTTCCGCTAAAATACTCTTTTTTGATGCAACCTTTCATTTTCTGAAGAAAGAATCAACAGAAAAGCCACCGTCGTGCCACATAATGGTTTCTCTTGGATTCTTTCTCTTGCTTCAAAAGGGGGTCGAAGGAAAATCCAACGATCGAAATGACGAAGAATTCATTGGTGGCCACTACGTTCCTACAGAGGTGTTAGATTACGAACAGATCTTGTATCATATCAATTCATTGCAACTAGATCCTTCAAGCGTAACACCAGATGCCTTGGCAAGATCCATGGTCGAAGAATTTCGTCGACAGGAGTTTTCCTCGGATGTTACAACGCCTGAGGAGATGCCCCCAAAAAGCAATTCACTGAATGTAAATTACATGGATATCGACAACAGTAGTAGTAGAATCCAAGAAACATGGAACACAGAGGTGGAGAGCAAAGTGACTCCCAATCATAAATCCCCGAGTTTTGTCGACTCGCCTGCCAAGAACAATAATATCATTGTTGAGATTCCCTATCGGAGCATTGGAGATTCGAGTGGTAAATTTTCTCTGAACTACTCTCCCGGTGCTGTTTCAAGATTTGATAGGTCTGCATTGAAATTTCTTTCCTGGGATATTTCCAAGAACCCCAATCACGTAGAAAACTCGCCAGGAGAAGATGAATCCTTGTTGTCCAAGAAAGCCATCATAGATGACGCCTTTGATCAATGGCAAGTCCAATCTTTAAGTAGAACGAAATATGACAATGATGACAACCGTCACGACAATTGTAGACCCGAGAGTAAAGGCAATGCGTCTGCTGAATTTGTAGCAAGTATGCAGAGTAATGGGACCAAGACCAACGATAGACACAAAAAGAGAAGAAAGGGAATGGGCATCCTTCCCAGTGCCAGGCGAAAGCGAAATAAGGGCCTAGTGTATGACTCAAAATAACGAGTATAGCTAAATCAGGGTGTGGATTGTCTACGTTCTCAATTGAGCTTGTGTACAAAGATGGTTGAATGATGAAAACACATTTATGGTGGACACTTTTGATGAGCTGAATCTCAAAAAAAGACGAAAATCATATTTCAAATGGGGTAAATAATTATTAGATATATAGATTACTACAAAACGTAGTATAATAAATCAACAATCGTCTCAAAAAGCGACAGATGATTTTAATAGCATTTGCAGCATGTGCATATAATTTCTGGGTCGGGTCCGCCACAATCAGCTCTAATTTGTGGAAGACTATCGTCTCGTGCTTCGCAAAATGGCTCGAGAAATCCTAATACCGCGTTTTCCTGGATAGCAATATATGTAAGATCTCGAAAATCATAAAACTCATCATAGATTTCGCCAACCAGATTGTTTGATGCAAGATCAAAACCTTTTAAAGGATAATACGCATCGAGCCATTCGGCTGTCACATCGTTGTAAGAATCACCACAATCCATTCCACCCCATTCGCATTCGTTGGCCTTATCTAAGAATGGCTTTCCCGGACATTTTTCTTCGTCAGAATCAGTAGCATCCTTTGCAGCTCTGCATCTCGTCCATGAGCTTCCCCCAAGCTCATAGTACAAAAGAGCAAGCCTATATCTCTGATTAATACGGTCTTTCTTTTCCGGGCATATTATGGCAGGGTCAACTTCGTCGAGCCATGTAAGCGCTTTAAATTGGTTGGTTTGAGGATTTGTAAGGGTTGATTGATCCGAAATTTTTAGAACCTCGGTCAAAATGTCCCTTTTTCGTTCGATTTCTGTGATACCGCACTTCTTTTGGATTAGCTCATCACGATCCTCACGGGTCGGGGGCATGGCCGGTGGCATGGCCGGTGGCTGGGTTGGTTTATTGGGCATGGAAAACACTCTAGCATCAAAAACAAGAGATTCCTCGTCTTCGCTCCAGAGTATTTCTTTTACTCCTCCCACCCTGCTGTGGAAGGGACCCTTCAGGCCTTGCAAATATTCTTCCAAATATTTATCTGCATTCGAAATGTACCTTGTGCGTCGTCTTCTTATATTCCCACGTTTTCTCGAAGTCCCGTCTGCGAAGTAACCCCATGGAAGTCCCAATCCAATTAGCAATAGATTACCTATGGTCGTTGACCTTTCCCTCATCGTTACTCCTGATATAGTATGTGTGAAAGTGGAAGGCGTAAATAGATTCGCAGCCAAAACAAATTGACAGAATTTTTTTGCTTCAAACCTGTTTCACCTCGACGTAAGCAACTAGAATATTCCTTTCCGGGTCCCAAGCACAGACAGTCCTTTCAAGTTCACAGAAGATACGATAATGTAGAGAATGGCATTTAGTTGTTGGTACGGTAGTTTATTATCGACAGTCCATACTACCGACACCCAACCTTTGTGTGAAATTCAAAACATTCGGAGGGAAAAATGGCATGAACGGATAGATTTGTGAGCGCGAAAATACGATGACCGCAAGCGCGGCAGGTTTTAATTATGCTGGTTATCTGCCAACTCTCTTGAAATCACCGGACGCGCGCACCAACAGAATCGTGAAACCGTTCACATAAAAACATACCGATTCACACACGAAATGATGACTTGATGATGAATCACTAAAATCTGATTTCGTTCCTTCCTGAACCATCCAAAAACGCTATCCGCGAAATCAAAGAAGATGACGAATAAATAAATCATCACGAATGAAATACTCTTATGATTCAGTCATTGTGGTTGTAGAACTATGGTTCTAGATTTATAGTTCAGAAAATGGAAGAAACCACTGCTGCATCAGCAGCTGCACGAACCGCTTTCGTTGATATTTCTGAAGGACCGAGACATTCGTTGGAAGAAACCACTGCTGCATCAGCAGCTGCGCGAACCGCATTCGTTGATATTTCTGAAGGACCGAGCCATTCCTTGGGCATTCGTGGTGACGGTCGGGTATACTCGTGGGGAAACAGTAAATCTTCGAATAATCTTGGGCAATTGGGACGTGGTACCTCGTCACCTGCCAAGCACCCCTGTCCCGTTGATGGATTCAATGACGGACTGACGGCAGCGAAAGTTTTCGTAAGCAACTCTGTTCAAAAAGACTCTGGGCACTCTGCTATCATCGATCAATTTGGCAGACTGTGGATGTCGGGATGCGATCGGTGGCAACAACTCGGTTTGGGTAGCGTGAACGGTGGATCTGCTGGATATACATGGAAGGGTGGGAAATTATGGCACGAGAAATTCATGTTATCGGAATCGGTGACGACGGAAATAAGGAAAAATCATCAAAACAAAATCGACAACACCAACAATGATGCCGAAGCCCCAAGCATCCGTGATGTCGCGTTGGGTGCGGACCATACGTTAGTATTGTCATCCAACAAGCAAGATGTTTTTGCTTTTGGCAAATGTGGTGATGGTCAATGCGGATTCATTGGCAAACCATACGTGTCAGCACCAAGAAAATCGAAATTATTATCGATCGCGAACAACATTGAAAGCAGTGACAGTGAAATCAGTGGCAGCAAAAATTATATCGCAGCTGTTTGTGCTATAGAATCTTGTTCGATAACAGTCAATGATGATGGGAAAATACTAAGAAAGGTGGGAAAATGCACTCCGCCATCGAATGGTATTTCGAAATCGTCTTCGTCCGTTTTAACATCGTTGGCACTCTCTGATGGAATCGCGAAGTGCTTGAAGAATGCAAGACGGCATGGACTAATCAATTGAATAAGCACGACAAAAGTTTCTCTTGGGGTTTCGAAGAAACAGAGTACTAGTAGCATTTTTCTATTCTAACAATGGTGCTGCGCCTCCATAATGCTTACATACTAAATTCGCTAATTGTTACTTCTTTAAACGCATCCACAATTTTGATGAATGATACCAAGCCGATGTTTATTTCTCTTGTCTTGAGGATGCAGTAAAAACATAATTGGAAAGGCACTTCGATTTTAGACGAGTTTCGAGTCGTGTGATTAATCGATTCGTTCGACTAGAATGAGTTTATTGCACGGAGTATGACGCGTTGGCAGGAAGTTCAACGGTTGAATTGATGTGCTGTCCCGAATTCATTTCGACTCCTCTGTGAAGAGAAAATAATGTAAAGTTGGTAATCTATCAAACTGCATCATTCAATTTGCTGATCATCGACCTCTCTGTTGCAATTTCTTTGCGGAGAGGTATCTACTATGGATCTCTTTGACAGCAGCACTTACGATCAGCTTTTCGAGCTCAAATCATTGCATCACTATGCGTCATTAGTGAACAAAAATGTTGACGCAAAATCTTGGTTGGTCATTGCGGCTATTCTCTTGATCAGTCTTGTCTTTGTGAAATATAGGATCTTGTTTTCACGCCCTCCTCCAGTCCCACAAAAATCTCTTCCAGCAAGACCTGCACTATCCATTCGATTCAAACCGGACGATGATGTGCCGCCAATTAATCAAAGCGACACTCATACAACTGTTTCGCATTCGGGATCGATCGCAACGCATCTATCAATGTTTAGTACCGGAGATGATACAGAAAATAGTTCTTGTGGTAGCGCAAGTGAATTTGGAAGGGCTTCAACCATGCAATCTCAGTCAGAAATGCCCGCTTCGTTTCCTTTTGATCTTCCCGATTCTTTTGCACCCTTGTTGAGCTCTTCCAAAACGGAGATGCTTCTTCATCATTTGACAGCGGATCTTATCCACGGTGCTCATGCAAAAGCAATCGCACAAATTCAGGAAGGTGTCCATGAAATTCCACTCGATAAAGACCCGTCTCGGCCTCAATTTAATATTAAAATAGGCAAGGGTGGATGTAGAGCTTCAATAAACGCGGATATCGGAAGTGACAGCTTCTCGCAGGAACAGGACCTAGATACAAGCATACCAACGACCTCACGGTCACTTCCTATGGTCAAACATGCTGGAGTAACGTTTGATCCACCTGTCTCATTAAAGAACGTTGCACCAACTCTAATTCACATTCCGACGCTTTTTGAAGATAGCTATGTTGTGCCGAGGTACAGACGCATCCAAATCATCCGGTATTTCATCAACTTGATAATCGGTATAAGTAACTACATTGAAAAAGTGTTGTGGATCATCGAAGGATTCTTAAAAATCCATTTGGGAAAAGTTAGAATCACACCAATATACAAAGGAAGAAGTTCAATTGATGACAAGTCTCCAGAATGGAGGCTCGTACTCGCGTTTAGCGGACACTGCCATTTGTTTGGTCTGTTTCCGATTCCATTTATCAATGTTATTCTTCCAACATTCATCATTCCTCAACCTCATGCACTCTTAGAATACTTATTGTCCAAACAGCCCTTGGCATCGGCAAAAATCAGGCGTGAAAACATAGCCGAACAAAAGCTTACTATTGCCGCCCTTGATTTGATACATACTTGGAATTGCCAACTCGAACTTGTAGCAACTCCTCCTGCCGTTGGGATTGATCTGACGATGCCAGGGGGTGTATCGTTGGGTATGGAGTTTATGCACGGTCGAGATTCTGGTGCTGGAAAAAGTCGTGAAGAGTCATCAACAAACGGTGGAAGGCCTTTGTATTCCTCGGCGTCAATGTCGTCTTGGACATCGAATGAAAGAAGTGGGAGTGATTTTCGAAGTATGCATTTTTCACCATCATCCTCGCAAACAGGGGGTCTTCCTTTCAATGCAAACAAGCTTGTACCATGGAAACTGCAATTAAGTGCCAAAGGAAGCATAGAGAAGGATAAGATATCTTTCCATCTGCTAAACTGTTCTTTTAACCACGAAGATCAGATGTCACCAATTCCTGCCGAAAGTAAAATCGTTGTGAAGGGAAGTTTCGCTATTTGGAAGGCTACTTCATTGGTGGGTACAAGTAATCGAAACACTGGAAAGCCTCTCTTTAACCGTCGCACATTTGCTCATAGAGCTGCCTTGGCTAGTGGAACTGATTCCCCTTCGGTTGCTGCGATGCTACTCTTTCCCGAAAATTTTGAGTCATTCCATCAAGTGACGAGGCTATTACAGTACGACTTTGCATTTGATTCAGAAGACTCAAGTGTTGACGCAATAACCTTTTCGGTTGGTGCCAGTCATCCAATGTTGAATGGCGGAAGCATGGTGACAACAATTTTGGAATCAATATATGCCTCCGGTAGTGTCACGGCTAGAGAAAATGCTACGTTGGATCCGATTGAGAGGAAACAGAAACGAAACGTGCTGAAACACCTCCCTGCTGTTGATTTCACTTTTGGGGTTCAGAACGGTTTCATCCCGGTAGAAAGCAACAGTTACATGGATGATGGTCAGACGAGGACGCTTCCAAAGATGGATGGAGCTCGTCTTGAAATTCAAATGCTTGGCGGAATTGATCATTTGAAAGATGATGACAGGAATGTCTATGCAGGTGAAGACTCAAAAAATCAATTGGGAAGAATGGGAAGTACACAACATCAGTCAGTTGAGGAAGGAATCAAAGTGATCGCCGATTTTGGTGTATCGGCCATTGTTTTAGATAGTGAGACAAACGTAAAAGAGTTTCCAGAGTTAGAAATATTTGAAGGTACAAAATTGCGGACATATACATCAGGAAAACTCGGTGGTAGTGTCAAATGCCATCTTAGACCACAGAATTTGACTCCGTCTGTATCCACTACTGGACCAAATGTATTCAATCCACTTGAAGCTTATGAAATCGACTTCTCCGGATCAAACTGTTCGCTTCGTCTTCGGGAATCTACAACATCATTGGGTCATAGACGAATAATTATTCCATCTGAGACAACCATGAAGCTTAGAGTCGTTGAATCTGTTGTGGATATGAGCATGGAAGGAAAATCTGAGCTGGAGCTTCTATGGGATTTCCAAGGTCTGAGTCCAATACTGCAAGTTACTGAGGTTGGTTTGGAGCCCGAGACCGTTAATCATGAAAGAAAAGAGCAGGTCTCATTACTAATTGCCCCATTGCGCCAAGGGCGTTTAACTGCAAAAATTTCGGATGTTGGTGGTGTATCAATTGAAAAGGCAGCAACAAGCCGCGAGGACAAAGAAGGCCTATATGACTGGAAATTCTTTAACGCACTTGTGTCTTCTAATCCCGATCCGAAATCATCTGAAAGACTTCTTGATGTTATTCATGATAAACGTTCAATGAAGAAATTGTTGCAGGTTGTCCGGCTTATCAACAATGATATTCACAAAGCTCTTGAGTTTGTTCTTACTCGGGTGTGGAGACTGAAAGATATCATGGATCAAGAAGCTGTTTCTGAAGCTAAACATATCATACCGGGCCATAAGATGGCAAGACTTTTTTCTCTAATGTTATGTGGAGATCTCAGTGAGGTACCAGCTTGTCTAGAGGTGATTCGGCGAGTTGTTGCGGGAAATGGACTCGATGTCGTAGCTGCTAAAGAATTACTGAGGAAGCACGTGGAAATCTATGACGACTGGGCACCTGAGATTGATCGAGGGGTACGAATGATGGAAGTGATGTTCAATCCTACACCAGTAGAGCCATTTTACGTTGAAGATCATGTCACTCCACTTGCACAACTAAAAGAATATTCTTCGAGGTTCAAATCAATACCCTCTGCTGCCGAACTCTACGATCAAATAAATGATCGCCCTGACCTTCCACTCGATAGGCGTTTCTCTAATCTAGTGGGTAGAATCGCCCCTTACCTTAGTTTCACGCAGATCGAATATATGTTGAAGGTAAGGAGCTCAAAGGATTGGCAGCCTTCGGATTTGAAACGACTTCGTTATGTGTTCTCGATCAAAAGGAAAGTAATGGACATAGCGGAATCATATGGTGGTTTATCATTTCTTCCGCAAAGCTTCCTTGTGTCGGTGTTCCTTGGTGAAGCAACGAGATCCAGCCTGAAATCAGTTCATTCTATTGATAAGTCGAGATCCACCAAGCTTCGTGTGTCGACCAAACCATCAACTTTGGTATCGCTGAGGCAAAGGCGCGCAAGATTGCAAGATCCAACGCTTGAAAAAATTATCGAAAAAGTAGAAGATAATTTCGTGACACCAGCTGCCAGAGTTGCTTCCAGCTCCAATTTTCTACTAATAAATGTGCCAAGAGAGACCGGAAATCTGATCAATACAGAAGAGAAAGACCATACTCGAATTGATGATCAAAAAGAATATGAATTAGGCAATTGCTTACTCGCACCAGCAGATGTAGCAATCTTGTTGCAAGCTGGACTAACTTCAGTTATGAAAGGATCTTCTGTCGTTCAGCTAAATCAACGAATGCTTTTGGACTTAGTTGCGAGTCAGCCAAAAAGCTTTGCCGCAGCTGTACTGGCAGAAATTGGAACTCCTGGTGGTCAGGGATCACCAAGGCAATTAGCTTCAGGTAAGAAATAATCGCGCCCGCCAGGATCACAACAAAAACGATTCGGAATTTACTTGTGGCTCACAATACTACTTGAAACATGTTTTGCAATAGCCCTAATGGCTTTACTAGAATTAGACCAAAACTCGTTTAGGCCTCAACATCAATTAGACATGAAGGTTTTGTTAGAATCGTGGTTGCCAGGAATGAGAGTGCCACGACGAGAAGATTATATGGCTGGAGGTCGATGGGCTAGACAATCCTACTATCAAGCTCTTTTCTCTTTAGCGAAAAGCATTTTAGAAGATGCAGAATGCTATATGGCAATGAATTCTCATCTACAAAGATATCGACATGCTACAGAGTCTGAACCAATTCCCTTACCACGGGAAGAACGGCAGCAACAAGAAGAAAACTTCAACGCTGGGGACGGTGACGAATTGCAGTCGAAGCTGAGTGAAACCATTCAGATTGCTATGAATAAAATTAAGCATGCCGATTTGAAAGGAGAGAAATTGCTTCCAAAATTACTTAGCAATGAGAAGGCAGCAAAACGGGATAGTTTGTACCGAGAAACCATCGATGCATACCACCAGGCCTTCGCTGCATGTGCCAGAGTTCGTGACCTTGATAATCAGTCTTTTAGTAGCTCTTGGTTTCGAATGTTCTATCAGCGCAACTATAATGCGCTGATGATCAAGTCAGTGTACGATAATGTAATTGATAACGTTGACGACGTCCGATATTGGTAAGTGACTACAAAGATCTAGTTATATGTCGCCACATGATCTTACAAAATCAACTCCTCACTCCATCAACCTAAATATTTTGTTTTACAGGATGCATTGTTTACGACGTGGTGCAAAGCATGGTGCACCTAGAAGAAATGACGACGAACTTCTTCGCGAGGAAACTAAAGAATCTCCAAACGTCTTTGAAAAATTCTTTGTCGATGTCACGGGTAGAAATGGTAAAAGCAATTGCATCTTTCTCAATCCAACAAAAGGCAGTGAGCAGAAGCTTGTTGACTCAATTCTTGATGCTCTGATTTATGATGAGTATGATAGAGAAAAACTACGAAAAGACCCCCTCGTCAGATTGCTGATTCCGAATGCTGATGGAAAGTACGATTTTACAATTGTTACGGCAATGGGTGTCATTACAGAGGGTAAAGCTGGAACCGAGCTGCATACTGCATTAAAAAGACTCGGAGAAAAGAGAGGGGTCAGGTTTGTTCGTGCAGACACGGCTACTGCTCGGTCATTTGAATACAATGCGGAGAGGATAATTGAAGCCATAGAATCAACTAAAGCTTACGACGTTCCGTTTGGATTATTAGGATACTCTCAGGGTTGTGCAAACGCACTAATGGCAGAGTCTCTTCTGTATTCTGGCACACCTGCGCAGCAAGAATATATTA
>Ga0115013_10001641_pt1 | contig 12851 bp, 12 predicted proteins | sample SouAtlMetagenome_2_FD_88686 | JGI IMG/M metagenome (GOLD analysis project Ga0115013, IMG submission 88686) | Marine eukaryotic phytoplankton communities from Atlantic Ocean - South Atlantic ANT15 Metagenome | ecosystem: Environmental > Aquatic > Marine > Oceanic | place: South Atlantic Ocean...
CCCGAGCATGCAGTTCTTAGATCGCTTTATCCATGATTCAGATATTTCTCCATAAACTCAATGAAATAGACTAAACTTAGACGAGGTTGTGAAAAAATTGGATAAAAATTTAATTGCCGAACCAGGCATCACTCAAAAAGAGGCCGTTGTCATGACAAAGTTGAACGCTACCTTAGACTCCCTAGCGAAACCCCTCACTCCTTTAGCACCTTGGCTACTGAGATTAACGCTTGGTGTTTCTTTCTTCATACATGGCTATGGCAAGTTCCCACTTCCTCCAGAGAGAATGTCTGGCTGGTTCGGTAGTATGGGTATGCCAGCACCTGAATTGGTGAGTAGTCTCGTAGCTCTGGGAGAAACAGGCGCTGGCATTGCTATAATTATTGGAGGTTTATTAAGCTCTCAATTAGGACATATGATTACCCGTCTTGCCGGTGGTGCAGTCGTTGTGATTATGATTGGAGCGTTTTATATTGCCCATGCCGATTGGTTTATTACAACGAAGCTTTTTACTAGCGAACAAATATTTTTATTGGCAATTGGATTATTCTTTGCAATTAAGGGAAATAACTAATCTCAATCGCCTTTAGCTGGCAATAGAAGCGAGAGGGTTTATTTATTCAGAAACTTGATATATTTTCTGCACCAGCACTTAACTTGGGGTCCTTCATCCTTGATAAATAGAAATTTTCTGAGATAACTGTGATACCTGTCCCCTCTTTTCTTTACAGCCTTTACGAAAAATTCCTTAGGCGTCAGCTATCAAGTAGTAGGCATCCTCTGCATGTCGGGCTAATTTTAGATGGGAATCGCCGCGTCGCATTGGCAAAGGGCTTAGCAACAATTAAAGCTGGTCATGCTGCCGGATCAGACAAGGTGGAACGCTTCTTAAGATGGTGTTTGGATTTAGATATAAAGATCGTAACCCTATATGGTTTTTCCACGGAGAATTTCAACCGGAGCGATGATGAAGTCGAAGAATTAATGAGTATTTTCCTTAGCAAATTCAAAACACTTCAAACTGACCCGCTTATTAACCGGGAAAACGTTCGAGTAAAAGTTATTGGAAGGCGAGATGGCCTCTCCGATCAGTTGCAAGAAGAAATTAAAAAAGTTGAATCGATGACTAAATCAAATGAAAATTTTCAACTTAATATTGCTATTGGATATGGAGGACGTGCCGAAATAGTTGATGCCGTTAAAAAAATTGGTTATCAAATTAAAAATGATGAGATAAACATAGAACACATTGATGAAGATCTTCTATCTAAGCACTTATATACCGAAGGGATGCCAGACCCAGATTTGATAATCAGGACCTCTGGCGAGGAACGACTGTCTGGATTTTTACTTTGGCAAAGTGCTTATTCGGAATTATATTTTACTGAAGTTTTTTGGCCCGCCTTCAGGAAAATAGACTTTTTACGAGCGATAAGAGTATGGCAACAGCGGGACCGTAGATTTGGTAAATAGATTGAATCAACACTCAAAGTTGGTCGTAACCATAATAATCTGCCATAGCTAGACCTGCAGCAACACTCGTAAACGGATCATGCTCAACCACCTTCCCTTTAAACTGATTGTCCAGAATATCCTTTACCGCAGGGATCAGAGATGATCCACCAGTCCGTATTACCAGACCGATATCGTTAGCGTTTAAGTCCGATATTACAAGAATATGTCTTATCGCCTCCTCAAACTCAAAAAGTAGATCAGAAATCATCATTTCGAATTCCCAACGTTCCAATTCGACTTTGATATCTAGCTCAGGAATATCCAGTACTGCTGAGAGATCAACAGAGAGCTGAGCTTTAAAAGATCTGATTGCCTCAAATACCTGGTAGCTGTAATTTTGTTTAATTAGGTCATAAAGTCGTCTGAATTTTACCGCACCCTCATCAGAATCAGTCATTCTCTCAATGACAGGTGCCGAGTATTTATTCTGATTCAACATATAGCTAACAGGCCAATTTAGGAGCAGGTCCTCAAAATCACCGAATGGAAATAGCGTATCTACCAACAATCCATCTACTATTCTTCGCCATCTCTCTCCTTTTCCCAGTAATGGGAACACAAGCTCTCTAAAGATACATTGATCAATACGATCACCTCCAAGAGCAATTCCATGGGTTGCTTCAACATTAAAATTGTTATCTGTGCGATTCAAAATACAAAAGTCTAGGGTACCTCCTCCAAAGTCCACTGTTAGGATTCTCTGATTTTGGATATGAGGCAAACTATCTAGATAGCTTATGGCTGCTGCAGTGGGCTCTGGACAAAAACGCTGGTGCTCTATCCCAGAGTGCCGATACGCCTCGCTCAATCGCTCCATAGCAGTTGTATTGCGCTCCTCCTGATATCCCTCAAAGTGAACTGGGTGTCCAATACATGCATGATTAACATGATATGTTGACGATATTTGAAAGTGATTTTGCAACGCTGCTTTAATGCCAACTAGGATCGGAGTAATCAAAGCGACCAATCTAAATGGTCGATTAAAAATTAGAATCCGATCATTTTGTTTACTGCCAAGTAATCTTTTAGTCCCCCTAAATAAACGACCGGGCAATCCTGCATCATTAAATGCCTGTCCATAAATCTTATTTGTATCCCCATCACCCGCCGGACCATCATTATTTCCCGCGCTGGTGCGTGCCTCGCCTAAATACTCAGCACTCAGTTCCACTGTTCTACCACGATTACCGTTGATATATTCCTCTATTGCAGGTTGACCGACCGTTGTTAGATAGTCTTGGTCAACATAATTGGCAGATGGCATTATTGAGGAGTCCTCACTCAAACTTATCATAGTCACGGTTTTACCATTAAAGATTGCAGCTGCGCTATTACTGGTTCCAAAATCTATTCCGATTCCGACCGTTAATTTTTCACTGGAATTCTGCTTACGCATACGATGATCTTAGGCATGTAGAAAAAATGTCATGTTAACGCAAAATAACCAATGTATGATCATGTAAAGAAAGAAAAATAATAAATTTTATTGATGCCCAATGAGGGGAAAAATGAGCGTTACTAGAAGACAATTTGGTGGTCTCTTGGGGGCATCAATCGGGAGCATAGCGTTACGAGGATATGCCGCACAGGGTAAAGAAAATGTACATTTCAGTCATGGCGTTGCAAGTGGTGATCCATTACAAAATAGAGTTATCTTATGGACACGAGTCATCCCTGGAGACCTATTGCCTCGGCGAATCAAGGTGGAATGGGAAGTCTCTACTAACGATCAGTTCACTAAGGTGGTTAGAAAAGGACGAGCCATTTCTGATCCGTCTGCTGACTTCACAGTTAAGGTAGATGCTAAAGGACTAAAGCCTTCTCATGAATATTTTTATCGTTTTGTAGCGGAGGATGTCTCCAGTTGTATTGGTATTACAAAGACATTGCCGAAAGGAAATGTTAACCAATTTCGTATTGGATTGGCGTCATGTTCCAATTTTCCTCAAGGCTATTTTAATGCATATCGCGACATGGCCTCTCAAGATCTTGATTTGGTGCTCCATTTGGGAGACTACATCTATGAGTATCCAGATGGGGAATATGCCAATCAGGAAGCACTTGACCGTCTAAATCGCCATGTAAGACCTTCTCACGAAATACTCACCCTAGACGACTACAGAACTCGCTACGGCCTCTACCGCACTGACAAACATTTGCAGGCCGTCCACCAGCGGCATCCCTTCATTTGCGTCTGGGACGATCATGAATTAACGAACGATACATGGAAGACTGGAGCGGAAAATCACAATAAAGGTGAGGGAGATTTTCTATCTCGTATTCGGGCAGCGAGGCAGGCTTATCATGAATGGATGCCCATACGAACCAATTCTTCAGGAAATCAGGGGCCTATCTTTCGGAGCTTTCAAATTGGTGATTTAGCTGATTTGATAATGCTTGATACTCGGTTTCATGGGAGGGATCGAGGCCTCAACTACCATGAAGATATATCGCAGTTGATGCAATGGTTCGACAAATCTGACTCATCAAATATCAGAAAAATTACCTGGGAAGAGGCTAAGTCACTACCTCAGTCATCTCGAGAATTACTTAAACTACCGTTTGATTATAGTGCCGATAAACCGCTATCCAGCCTTGATTATCATGCTTTGAAGAAGATATCGCCGAAGAGCTTAGCAGATGAGTGGATCAATCAGTCAGATTTAAGAGCTTTTGAATCAGAAATTCTAGGGGATAAAAATCGTACTATTCTCGGAGAGGATCAAGAAAAATGGCTAAGTGATCAAGCGAGGACCAGTGTTAATAGGGGAGCTACTTGGCAAATCTTGGGACAACAAGTCTTGATGGGTAGAGTGATTACTCCAAAAATTTCTTCTGAAGATCTCAATAAAGGTGATATTGATCAACAAACAATTAAGTACTGGAAAATACTAGCAAATAATTCTATGCCCCTTAATCTGGATGCTTGGGATGGGTATCCGAGTTGCAGAAACAAAGTGCAAAAAATGTTTAGTGATGTCCGCTCCAATCCTATCGTTTTATCTGGAGATACTCATAATGCTTGGAGTTTCAATTTGAAGGACGAAACGGGAGCGCATTTTGGCATAGAAGTGGGGACACCAGGAATCACAAGCCCTGGATTGGAAACATATATTCCTATAAATCCAAAAGTAATTGAAGATGCTTTTAGAGACAGTAGCCCAGAGCTCTCTTATCTTGATGCCTCAAGGAGAGGTTGGGCGGAAGTTATTTTATCCAACGAGTCAGCTGTATCCCGATGGCATTTTGTGGATGAAATACTGGATAAAGACTACTCAGTAACTCGAACTGAGCCAGTAGTGTGCTTGAGGGGAAGTCGGCAATTTAATACATAAAACCGCCATAACAATTTGTGTTAGTAGCAACCCAATACTGTCATGCAGTGAAGATCTATAGTGTAATCTTACACTGCTGAGTATAATTGCCGTTCTTTTAAAGAAGTCACCGCCTTATCTAACCTGATCCAATGGAATATTTTGATCGTACAAGAGGTTGGAGAGAGGAGACTCGAAGAATGTTGGGAACTAAAATCACAAACTTTGAAAATAAATCAAAGCCGTCAGCGAAGATGGGAGTATTGAACTCCGAAAAGCGCTCAGACCAATGGTCTCTTCTCCTGGTTGATGTCGGGTTAAACCGAAGTCGCAAGTCCTTTGCGCAACTTTTCGCGCACTTTGCGCCTCTTTTAAAGAGCTTTGCGCAAGCTAGCCGTCATGAAGGGTGGTTTCCCGGGCTTAGCGAAGATCTTGTTCAGGAGGTTATGATCAAAGTTTGGCAGAAGGCGGCAGGTTATAATCCGGAAAAGGCCTCAGCTACAACATGGATTTATACAGTAGCAAGGAACTGTAGGATAGACATGCTCCGTCGGAAAAGTAATACGCAGCACTTGCCCCTTGAAAATGAAGACTTCTGGCATGAACCTGATGAAGAGACGCCAGTCACTCTTCTGCGACAAAAGCGCAGCGAAGCCAAAGTACAAGCATCTTTGGCGCAGTTACCTCCAGAGCAAGATGAAATTCTAAGAAAAGTTTATTTAGAGGGAAAATCACATGCCGAAGCGTCTGAGGAACTCGGACTTCCGCTCGGCACCGTTAAATCACGAGTGCGCCTAGCACTTCAGAAAATGCAAATTCTGGTCGCTCCAGAATTTAGAGATGAATTATTATGAGTATACCAAAGCATCACCCTGACCCAGCCATGCTTGTTGAGTTCTCAGCGGGAACCCTGGGAACGGCACAATCAATTTGTGTCGCCGCTCACCTGCATTTCTGCGAACATTGCCGCAATGAGGTTCTTAGACTCGACCAAATTGGGTCTCAGCTTCTAAGTCAGAGTGAGCCTGAATCAGTTGACTCTAATCTTTTTGATTCTGTCATGAGAAAGATAGATGAACTGCCTGAAGAGGAAGAAATAAAGTTTGAAAAAGAGGACCTCAGATTCCCATTACCCGTGGCTAAGCTTTTTAATAAAGCAGAAGTGGTGCCAGAGTGGAAGAAAATGTCCTCATCCGTCGACGTTGCGCAGTTAGTAACAGGCCAATCTGATTACGAGGTCTCGCTACACAAAATTTGTGCAGGCGGAAAAACGCCAAAGCATAGCCATAGCGGTAAGGAATATACCGTGGTTCTAGAAGGAAGTTTCTCTGATGAAAGTTCTGTTTACTCGGAAGGAGATTTCATATTAAGGAAAGAAGGTGACGAACATCAACCCATGGGCGCTCAGAACGGGGAGTGTATCTGTCTATCTGCACTTGAGTCGCCCATTAAGCTGTCCAGCCCATTTGGATTCCTAATGAAACCCTGGCTTCGACTAAACCCGATGTGAAGACATGCAGACTATTAGTTCCTAAAGCCGCGTCTATCCAACGCGGTTTTTTTGTATTTGAAGAGAAAAAATTAGCATTACTAACATCTGACATTTATGCCCTGCCCAAGCATAAACTTCTTCGCCTCAGAGAGGCTAAACTGCCCAAAATGAAAAATACTTGCAGCAAGCACTGCATCAGCCTTTCCCTTGGTAATTCCATCAGCCAAATGTTGCAAAGTCCCCACTCCTCCCGAGGCAATAACTGGCACCGGGACTGAGTCTGATATTAAAGCGGTAAGATCAAGATCAAATCCGTTCTTAGTCCCATCTCTGTCCATGCTTGTAAGCAAAATTTCTCCTGCTCCCAGGTGGGTCATTTTTTTTGCCCACTCTATGGCATTCAAACCAGTGGCTTTTCGACCTCCGTGACTGAATATTTCCCATTTACAATTTCCCCCCCAAGCCACCTGCTTGGCATCAATAGCAACAACAATGCATTGACTACCAAATCTGTCAGCAGCTTCTTGAACAAATTCTGGGTTAAGAATCGCCGCCGAATTAATAGCTACTTTATCCGCACCGGCATTCAGTAGATTCCTAATATCAGAAATTTGGCGCACTCCACCTCCTACAGTGAGTGGAATGAAAACCTCACTCGCCATTCTCTCTACCGTGTGTAATGTTGTGTCTCTTTCCTCATGACTCGCAGTAATATCTAAGAATGTGATTTCATCAGCACCCTCTTCATTATATCGGCGCGCTATTTCAACAGGATCTCCAGCATCTCTTATATCAACAAAATTAACGCCCTTAACGACACGACCCTTATCTACATCAAGGCAGGGAATGAGTCGCTTAGAAAGACCAAGGGTCAATGGTTTTTATCCTCTATAAGATGCCCAAGCTTCCCCGCCTTGGTTGAGAGGTATTGGCTATTATGAGGATTACTTTTAGTCATCAGAGGCTTACGTTCCACAACTTCAATGCCCAGTTCAGTCATTGCTTTTATCTTTCGGGGGTTGTTCGTCATAAGCTCAACCTTCTTGGCGCCAAGATGCTCTAACATAGAGCCACACATAGAATAATCCCGCATATCTGCGCCAAAACCAAGTCTCTCATTCGCCTCAACAGTATCTGCTCCCTGATCCTGAAGGCTGTAGGCTCGTATTTTATTGACCAAGCCAATTCCTCGACCCTCTTGGCGAAGATAAAGGATGGCTCCACGACCACAGTCAGAAATACGTTTCATTGCCTCTTGCAGTTGTTCACCACAATCACACCTCATACTGCCTAAGGCATCACCTGTTAAACATTCTGAGTGGATTCGCATAAGGAGCGGCTCATCCGAAGAACAATTACCCATGGTAATCGCGATGTGCTCCTTGCCTTTGAAGGGATCTTCAAAACCATGTATATCGAACGTCCCCCATCGGGTAGGAAGTTTAGACGTCTCTATAAAACGAAGCACTGGCGGAAACTCCAACTATAATAGAAAGTTTAAAAGTTTTATTGTACCGCCAAGATGACAGCAATGCAGAAATTTAACACTCAGGATTCCCTGCTGCGGAATCTATACCTGACCCTCAGGTTCAGTAAAATAAGTCCGTAACCTTCCAGCGGAAATAAGCAAACCAATTAGAACCATTATGCCTGCAACAATATTGGCAAAAAATAGTGTAAATATTCCTAAAAATACGAGCAGATAACTAGTTGGAATCAACAGCAATAATAGGAATATTCGACTCACAAACTGATGATTTGTCTCAACAACAAGATACAAGCAAGGGATAAGCACCAAAGTGATGACCGAAGCAAACAAAATTCCAAAGCTCAAAGATATAGCCATCGGAATAACAAATTGAGCCTGCATACTGGTTTCGAATAATAGTGGTAACAGCCCCACAAATGTTGTGAGAGTTGTCAGCAGAATAGCTCTGAAGCGTTTTTTGCCTGCGTTTAAGATCGCATCCTCAAAAGAAAGACCTTTAGCTCTTTCTCTATTGGCAAACTCAACCAATATTAAACTATCATTCACCACAACCCCGGACAGCGCAATGATACCAAACACAGACAATATGTTAACCGAAACATCAAATATCATATGTCCAATAACAGCGCCAATAAAACCAAACGGGATAACGGACATTATTACAATAGGTTGTATATAGGAGCGCAAAGGCACAGCGAGCAGCGTATAAATCAAGAATAATGCAGCTACGCCACCAATGGCCATTTTGGTGTAGTATTCGTTTTTCTCTTCAGATCCTCCGCTCAATCTGAACTCTACCGAGGAATATTTTTCAAGGAGTTGAGGAACAAAATTCTTTTGGATATCTGCCACAACATCACCGCTTTGAATCTTATCAACTTCAATTTCAGCAGTTACCGTTACAGTTCTTTGTCGATCCATTCTTTGAATTGCAGCTATTCCAATGCCCAAGGAAACGTCTGCTACGTCCCCAATAGCGATAGCCTCTCCAGAAGGTGCCCGAATATGCATATTTTCAAGAGTCGAAATCGAGCGCCTCTCATCGTATGGATAACGAACCATCACCTTCACAGTATCTGAGTCTCGCTGGATACGTTGAGCTTCCTCTCCATAAAACGCCTGACGAACTTGGTTGGCTATATCTGAAAGTCTTATTCCTATCTGACTCGCATAGGGTTTGGGACTAATCAATACCTCTTTACTACCCGAACCCTGAGAATTATAGACATCATAAACGCCGACAAATTGCCCTAGATACTGCTGTAACTCGGCACTAGCGAGTGTCAACTCATCAGAATTTGAACCTGATAGCGAGAGACTGATATTGGAACCAGACGGCCCCTTATTAAGAAAATTCAGTCTTCTTACATTTGCTAACAAACCAATTTCTTCTCTCAATAAATCGATTATTTCATTCCCATTTAAAGATCTATCCTCTGATCTTGTAAGGCTAAGAAGAAAACTTGCCTGCACATCGCTGGAAACCCAAAAGTTTACGTTTTGTAGCAATCCTTGAGTAGATGGATTTTCCTTTCTGTACCTTTCATCAACAGCATAAATTGCATCCTCAACAAAATAAACTGTTTCCAACATACTTTCTGCCGATGAACCATCCTGCATAATCAAATCAGCTCGAACATCATCACCTGGGATGTCAGGGAAAAATTCATAACGAGCTAACCCACTATTTAACAGACCCAGAATAATAATTAACATCGCCAAAAATATTGACAGGGTTACATAACGCTTTCTCAAGGCCCTTCTTACCCAAGGCTGATAATATAACTCAACAAAGTTTTCCAAGCCTTTGGAAATCTTTCTCTGATAGCGCCCAATTGAAGAAAAATAACCGGATGGCTCCTGTCCAAACTTCAACCCTACCAAATGCGAAGGCAGTATTAATTTAGACTCAATCAGAGAAAAAATTAAGCACAAAATTACAACTACTCCAACGGCTCTCAATATGCCATCAAAGCTTCCACCTATAAATAAAAGAGGTAGGAAGGCAGCCATTGTTGTTAGGACCCCGATAGTTGAAGGAGTTGCGACGCGTTTTGCTCCAGAAATTACTATCTCTGGAGATGCAACATACCCTGAACTTGGGATCTGTCCTGAGGCTAATTTTGATTTGTAGTCAGCTTTAACCTCACTAAAAACGCTCTCTCCAATGACAATGGCATCATCAACAACGATGCCCAGAACCATGATAAAGGCAAAAAGACTTAGTACATTGACAGTGACATCGCCCACAGGCATAAGCCAAAATGCGCCAGCGAAGCTGACGGGTATACCTAAAATAACCCAGAAGGCAACTTTAAGATTCAAAAACAAACCAAGCATAATGGCAACAAGGATACCGCCCATCATTAGATTCTCAGCCATCATGGTCAGACGACCATTAAGGAAAAATGCCGTATCACTAAATATTGAGATCTCTAATCCGTCAGGCAGTGATTGTTGCTTTTCGACCACATAAGTATTGACTGCCTCACTAATATCGAGCAAATTTTGGTCTTCTAAGGAGAAAACACCAAGGCCAACAGCTTCTTTTCGATTGAAGCGATTAGCAGATACCTTATCGCTAAATCCATCCCTCACAGTCGCAACATCCGATAGAAGTAGCTGAGTCCCATCACCCTGACTCCTCAGAACAATTTTCTCAAATTCTTTCCCTTCGTAGGCTTTACCCTCTGTTCGAACCAAGACATTTCCTGCTTCTGCACGAATGATACCTGCCGGCAAATCCAAAGATGAAGCTCTTACAGCGGCAGCAACTTCACCCAAAGTTAGATTTAATTCTCTGAGTCGATCCTGACGAACTTCAATCGAAATTTCATAGTCTCCAACTCCCCATACCTCGACAGATTTTACAGCAGGAATAGCCAAGAGCTCGTCATATACCTGATCGCTCATTTCTTTTTTCATTGACTGTGTCATATTGCCGTGGACGACAACACCCATAGCAAACATTCTGTTATCAACTCTTTGTACGGTTGGCTTCTCCAAATCTTCTGGTAAATTAATAATCCCATCGATTCGGTTTTCAACCTGAGTCATCAACTCATTAATATCCTCATTAGGCTCAATACTTAGATAGAGTCTTCCATAATCTCTATCTGCAGCCGTATTTATTTCCTTTATACCCGTTAGGCCCTCTAACGCTGCCTCCATTGGAAGTATCACACCCTTCTCTACTTCCACTGGGGCGGCTCCGGGATAGGGAGCACCGATACTAATCATTCTATTTTCTGATCTTGGAAACATCTCCTTGCTGATATTGGCTAACGATAGAGCGCCCGAAAAAAAGATTAGGATCATCACAAGATTAGCCGCAACTGGATTTCTGGTAAACCAGCTGATCAATCCCTTGGTACTCATATCCATTATTCAGCTCCCTTTTGGATTAAAGAGCGCTTTACTTGCAGCTGAAGCCCTTCAATAGGCGTACCAATGGCGCTGACAGCTATCTCAGTACCATCTTCTAGTCCAGTAACATAGTAGTAATCATCATCAGCAAAACTTATCTCCACGGCTTTAATCCGCAACCTCTGGGCATCATCAACAGTGGCCACTTTTGAGCCCTGAAGCAGACCACTTCGAGGCAACTTAAATACATTTTTCAATAATCTTCCCTCAAGTTTGGCTTTTACGAAGGTCCCTATGAGAAGAGGAGAGGAATTTATTTGCTTAGAGAGCTTTAATCCATAGGGATCAGAAACCCTTGCGACAAGGTATTGGGATCGATTTGTCGTATTTACAACTCCTTCAGATCTAACTGCCCTTGCATTCCAAACAGCTTGTGTACCATTTACCGATCCTTTCAGGATAACGTTATCACTCACCGGAATACCTTGGAACGTAAGTGGCTCCATTTTGGACAAATCTTTCTCTGTTAAAGGGAGCCGGACCTCTGCAAAGTCAATCGCAAAAGTCTCACCAAGTCGAGAGCCAACAGTTACATATTGCCCTACGTCTACGTTTTTCGCTGAAACCATCCCATCATAAGGCGCTCGAATCGTTGTACGATCAAGCTTTAGCTGCGCTTGTTTTACTTCGGCCTTAGCTTGAAGAATATTCGCTTCGGCTTCAGCAAGGTAGGGCTGCCGTATAGCGAGCAACGGTGCCTCACTCCGAGGTCGGCCTGTCATTTCCCATTCTTTACTCGCCTGAGCTGAGCGAGCTTTCTCAAGTTCAAGAAGTGCTTGTCGACTTATCAATTGAGCTTGGGCTCTTTGCAGAGTAACTTCATAATCAGTCGGATCTAAGCGCATTAATATATCACCGGCATCAAATACTCCACCCACCACATACTGATCAGACACTTCTAACACGACGCCTGTTACTTCAGAGACAAGCTGTGTTTGGGTTCGAGCTTTCACAGTACCTTGACTCTCTACATCGAGAACTACATCTGTACTAAATACAATTTCGGTATTTACAGCAAGAGCAGCTTCTGGAAGAGGAGCTTTTGTTGGTTCCGACTTCAACTGGTCCAGTATCAACGCAATAACAATAGCGCCAATCACAATCAAGAAAGGAGCAACTTTTCTCATCAACAAATATCCTTTATTTTGTAGATAAAACGACCTAATTCACTAGATTTTTGACAATTATATACGGTATCCCGCGAGAAGTAGGACGATACAACTAGCCAAATTGGATTCAAAAATAAACTAATTAGATTCATACGAAGGCCCTTACAGTGCTGATTACAATCGCCGTTGCTAAACCTGCAACGACATCATCTAACATAATACCCAGACCACCATGAAAATTTTTATCGATCCAGCCTATCGGCCAAGGCTTCAAAATATCAAAAACCCGAAACAAAAAAAATCCAGCAATTATTGAACTCCAGGTTACCGGTAATCCAATCATAGCAATCCACAAACCAACAAACTCATCCCAAACAATGCCAGGATGATCATGTATTCCCAAATCTTTGGCTGCTTTACCACACACATAAGTACCGAAAATCGCTGCTATAGCTACAATCACCATATATATTTCAAGTGGGAGATCTGCCAAAAAAAACCAAATC
>Ga0115013_10001642_pt1 | contig 12849 bp, 11 predicted proteins | sample SouAtlMetagenome_2_FD_88686 | JGI IMG/M metagenome (GOLD analysis project Ga0115013, IMG submission 88686) | Marine eukaryotic phytoplankton communities from Atlantic Ocean - South Atlantic ANT15 Metagenome | ecosystem: Environmental > Aquatic > Marine > Oceanic | place: South Atlantic Ocean...
AAAACTTTATTTAGCGAGGCGAAATCTTCGACTTCTATAAAACGCAAAGGGTATGACAATTTGCAATAGCTATTGTTAAGTGCCGAAATTACAAAATTTCTTATTTCTGAAGGACCATATATTTCAATCCCTTTACTATTACCTGATAACCCTAATGTAGCCAAAAGACCTGGTAAACCATAAATATGATCACCATGCATATGAGTAATAAATATCTTTCTAATTTGTGAAGACTTAATATTACTCTTCATTAGTTGATGCTGTGTACCTTCTCCGCAATCAAAAAGCCATACTTCAGCAGTTTGAGATAATTTAAGGGCTAAGGAAGAAACATTTCTTGTTAAGGTTGGTACCCCAGAGCTTGTTCCCAAGAAAGTGATGTTCACTTTAGATGTTATTTTTATTTGATATCTGGATTAAATCTAGACTTTTAGTCAGACTTAAGCAAATGCAAAATTTGTTTCTCAAACAAAGTGGTTTTTAAATTTATAAAAAATTCTCGTAAAATTTGTTTTATAGGGATAATAACTTTTTGTGCTTTCCAAAATTACAGGGTATATGCTTCGAGAGAGCCCTTGATAAGGGTTCTAATATCAAAAAATCAAAATTTAAGAATTAGATCAGATAGATCAATTCCATTAATTATTAATGGTCAAAGATTCTCAAATAAAAAAATTAAAGGTTTAACTATAAAAAAGGAAAGCAATAGAACAAAATTATTTTTTGATAAGAATAAATTAAAAATTTATGATTTAAAAAACCAACAAAAATTTCAAGTTAAATCTTCGGATAATAGAGGAATTTGGGTTGGGAAGAAAAGATACTCAGGCAAGCTTAATCTTTACCTACTTGATTCTGAAATACTTGTAGTTAACGTAATTGGTATTGAGAAGTATCTTAGCAGCGTTGTTGGCTCAGAAATGCCGGCCAAATGGCCTTTAGAAGCATTAAAAGCTCAAGCTATTGCTTCGAGAACTTATGCTTTGAAGCAAAAAGGAAATTCGCTTTATGATATTGATTCAACAAATAAGAATCAAGTATACAAAGGCTTAGAGGCTAAAACTTACAAAACTACAAGAGCAGTCAATAGTACAAGAAAATTAGTTTTGACTTATAAAAATAAATTGATTAATGCTTTGTTTCATAGCAGCTCAGGAGGAATGACTGAAAATAGCCAGGATGTATGGAAAAATAAATATCCATACTTATCGAGCGTTAAAGATTTTGATAGTACCAATCCTAAACTTCTATGGGAGAGAAGATTTTCTAATGAACAACTACAAAACTTTTTCCAAGATCTTGGAGTAATAAAACAAATTGAGATTTTAAATTTAACTAACACTGGAAGAGTATCTAATGTAAAAATTTATGGGGATTTTGGATCTAAGGAAATATCAGGAGTAGATCTTAGAAAAAAAATGAATCTTCAGAGTACTTTCGTAAGATTTAAATTTATTGAAGATAATGAAATTGAATCCATTAATAACAATCCCCAAATATTATCAACCAATAAAATTAAAAATGAACCAATAACCCATATTGTTAAAGCCGGTGATAATTTATTTGACATCGCTAATAGATACGATGTAGATGTTTATGAAATAGTTGATTTAAATAGTGTTAAAGATTCTTCATTAATAAATATAAATCAAAGATTATTAATTCCAAGAAATAGCTCTAATAAAAAATATGCTGTAGAAAGAATTTTGGTAGTTTCAGGAATTGGATATGGACATGGTGTAGGAATGAGTCAATGGGGCGCTAAAAATATGGCGATTAAAGGTGAAAAAGCAGATCTGATTTTAAAACATTTTTATAAAGGGGTTGAAATAAAACCTTTTAGCAAATATTTTTTATGAAATTATTTTGCATTAAGAACTAATTTTGGCTGTAATTTGGTTTCCTCTTCATTAACAAAACCAATCCCTAAAAGGATGTTGTTTTGATCAATTATTTTTATCGGTTTTTTGTAATCAAAAGAAAAGTTTTTAACCAAATCATTGGCATCAAATTTTATTAATCTTCCAGTTTGCCAAAAATTAATTTCTTCTTGGCTTGTCAAAGTAAGTGTTGAGATGTGATCAAGAGCAACTATCGTAGGAATAATAAAAGCGATGTTTTTGTCTTTGAGAGTAATAAGATCCGATATTTTTATAGAATTCTCCTCATGAAATCCACATGCTGAAATCCTTTTAAGTTTCAATAAACAACCTTCCGAATCTAAAATTAAGCCCAAATCTCTAGCTATGGATCTTATATAAGTACCAGAGGAACATGAAACTTTTATTTGTAATATTCCACTAATTTGATCCCATTTTTCTAAAACCAATTCCTCTATTACTACTTCTCTTGGTTTTAATTCAAATTTTTCATCTTTCAAAAATTTTTTGTAAGCTCTTTCTCCATTAACGTGAACGCTAGATACTTTTGGAGGGATTTGATGAATAATCCCTCTGAAATTATCTAAATATCTATCTAACTGATTATGGCTCAAAATAGGCCAGTCTTTTTTGTTTAGGATTTCGCCTTGCATATCATCAGTTTTTGTTCTTATACCTAATTTGATTTGTCCTATATAGGTTTTCCCTTGAGGTAAATATTGAATAAATCTTGTAGCACTTCCTACTGCAATTGGTAATGTGCCTGTTACCTGGGGATCTAAAGTACCAGTGTGGCCAACTTTTTTAGTACATAATAATTTTCTTATTTGATTTACACAATCATGCGAGGTACACCCTTTCTCTTTATGAATTACTATAAAGCCATTTTTAATTTCCATTTTAATATTAAGATTACTATGAGAAGAGTTTCTTACTATTTTATGATTTTTAATAAGGAATGATTTAAAGTAAGAAATTGAAAAAAGATGATTTTATATTAAGAGAGTTTCGAGATAATGCCTTTGATTTGAAATCACACTTAATGGATTTCTTATCAATTGAGGAGCGTGATTTAGATCGGTTCCTTGAAAATGCAAAGATGGATTTAGCAAATCTGCATCCTGGAAATAATTTAAGTGAAGCTGCAGATTTTTATCAAGAAATTGTTGGTGATAAGCATTTGGCAGATTTGGCTGCTTGGCATATTTCAAGCAAGGATTATATTGCTGATACGTTAAAACTCCAGCAAAGATTCTCGACAAATTTGGTCTTAGATTTTGGTGGAGGAATTGGTACGCATGCTTTGGCTAATGCTATGTCATCAGATGTCGAGCATGTTTTTTTCGTTGATATTAATCAGACGAATAGAGATTTTGTCGAATATAGAGCCAAGAAACTAGGTTTACAAAATAAACTCACGTTTTGTAAAACAATTCAGGAGACAGAAAAATCTAAGTTTGACACAATTGTTTGCCTTGATGTACTAGAGCATTTATCTGATCCAGCTTTTCAGCTTGAAGCATTTCATGAAATTATGAGTCCAGACTCTTTTGGATTATTTAATTGGTACTTTTATAAAGGGGAAAAGAATGAATATCCTTTTCACATTGATGATGAACAGATTGTTGATAAATTTTTTATGACTCTTCAATCAAAATTTATAGAGGTTTTTCATCCTATCCTTATAACAACAAGATCATACAGAAAAATCTAGAGAACTACATTAACTCTTTTTCTGTTTCTTAGATTTCTTTTGATACTGTCAAAACTTACAGTCCCTTCTTTAAGAGCAAAAAGTGTATCATCCTTACCCTTCCCAACATTAATTCCTGGTAAAAAAGAAGTACCTCTTTGTCGGATTATGATAGATCCCGCTGATACTTTTTCACCTCCATAGGCTTTTACACCAAGTCTTTTTGAATTTGAATCCCTTCCATTTCTGGTTGATCCGGTACCTTTTTTATGTGCCATTATTAAAAATTAGTTTAGGAGTTTGAGGTCTTTGGAGTAGTGCTCTTTTTCTCATCTTCAGACTTTGAGGAAGATTTAGAAGAACTTTTTGTTATTGTTATTGATTTTACCATAACTCTAGTAAGTTCCTGTCTATGACCCATTTTTCTGCGTGTCTTTTTTTTAGGACGCATTTTATATACAATTATCTTTTTATCTCTTTTATGCGAAACAACTTCTAGTTCGATTTTTGCATTTTTTATATAGGGCTGGCCTATTGATAATTTGTCTTTATCTTTTATTAATAAAATTTTATCGAGTGTAATTTTATCTTTTTCTTTTGCGTTCAACCTGTCAATATCATAATATTTGTCACATTCAAACCAGAATTGTTGGCCTGAGGTCTCAGCTATTGCGTACAAATTATTATTTGTTGTGGCATTATCAGAGGTTTTTTTTGAAGAAGTCATATATTAAAGACGCTTAGAGGCTCAAATATATTAATTTGATTTAGCCTGATTAGCAGTCGATTAGGTTTATTTATTCTCTTATTCTATAGTGTATTTAGTCAAGGTGTATTACTAAAATCTTTCATTTATAAGGGGTGTTAACAAATGGCGGCAAGAAAAACTTATATTTTAAAACTTTATGTAGCAGGGAACACCCCCAATTCAATGAGAGCATTGAATACTCTTAAAGAAATTCTTGAAAATGAATTTAAAGGAGTCTATGCTTTAAAAGTAATAGATGTTCTTAAACAACCACAGCTTGCAGAGGAAGATAAGATTTTGGCAACACCAACTCTTTCCAAAATTTTACCTCCACCTGTAAGAAGAATAATTGGTGATTTATCAGATAGAGAGAAGGTTTTAATTGGATTAGATTTGCTTTTTGATGAATTATCAGAGAGTGAATATAGTGGAGGTATAAAAAATAAGTAAAAACTTTTATACTTAAAATAATAACAAAATCAAAAAATAATTTTCTCATTAAATACTTATGAAAGATAAAAAAAATAACAAATCAAATAAAATGCAAGTCCAGAAATTACCTACTGGAATTGAGGGGTTTGATGATGTTTGCAGAGGAGGTTTACCTGCTGCGAGAAGTACTCTTGTGAGTGGCACCTCGGGAACGGGGAAAACTGTTTTTTCGCTTCAGTATTTACATCATGGGATTTGCAATTTTGATGAACCTGGAATCTTTATTACGTTTGAAGAATCACCTTTAGACATAATTAGAAATGCAGCTAGCTTTGGATGGGACTTACAGAAATTAATTGATCAAAACAAACTTTTTATTCTGGACGCTTCGCCTGATCCTGATGGTCAAGATGTAGCGGGCAATTTTGATTTGTCTGGATTAATCGAAAGGATTAGTTATGCGATAAGAAAGTATAAGGCTAAGAGGGTAGCTATAGATTCAATAACAGCTGTTTTTCAACAATATGATGCTATTTATATTGTTAGAAGAGAAATTTTTAGACTTATTGCAAGATTAAAAGAGATAGGTGTTACCACAGTAATGACGACAGAAAGGATAGATGATTACGGTCCAATAGCTCGTTATGGAGTAGAGGAATTTGTATCTGATAATGTTGTATTGCTAAGAAATGTTCTTGAGTCAGAAAAGAGAAGAAGAACACTAGAAGTTTTAAAGTTAAGGGGCACCGTTCATATGAAGGGAGAGTTTCCATTCACAATGGGAGACGATGGTATAAGTGTTTTTGCATTAGGGGCGATGAGATTAACGCAAAGATCCTCAAATATTAGAATAAGTTCAGGAGTTGTTGATCTTGATGAAATGTGTGGAGGCGGTTATTTTCAGGATTCAATAATTCTGGCAACTGGAGCCACTGGCACAGGTAAAACTATGCTTGTATCAAAGTTTATTGAAGATGCCTACAATAATAATGAGAGAGCAATACTCTTTGCCTATGAAGAATCAAGGGCTCAACTAAATAGAAACGCTACAAGTTGGGGAATAGATTTTGAAAAGATGGAGAAAGATGGATTACTAAAAATTATTTGTGCATATCCTGAATCAACTGGTTTAGAGGATCACTTACAGATTATTAAAACCCAAATAAACCAATTTAAACCTAAGAGATTGGCAATAGACTCTCTCTCTGCGTTGGCTAGAGGTGTAAGCTTAAATGCTTTTAGACAATTTGTAATTGGAGTTACAGGTTATTCTAAGCAAGAAGAGATAGCTGGGTTCTTTACAAATACAGCTGAAGAATTTATGGGTAGCCACTCTATCACCGATTCTCATATCTCAACTATTACTGATACCATATTATTACTACAATATGTAGAAATAAAAGGAGAGATGGCAAGAGCAATAAATGTATTTAAGATGAGAGGCTCATGGCACGATAAAAGGATAAGAGAATACATAATTACTGGTCAAGGACCTGAAATTAAAGATTCGTTTTCAAATTTTGAACAAATATTTAGCGGTGCTCCCCACAGAGTTATTTCTGATCAGAATATTCAAAATGTTTTTAAAGGTATAGATAAAAATTAGATCAACTCGCTTACTTGAGAATCTGAAAAATTCTCAACATTGCTAATTGTTTGAGCGATTAATTCATCTTTGTCAGATTGTTCTAGGGGTAAGTCAAACCAAAATGTTGTGCCGATTCCTAATTCACTAGCCATTCGAATTTCACCACCATGTTTTTCAATAATCCCTCTAACTATGGATAGACCTAATCCTGTGCCTTGCTCAGTATGAACAGCATTTTCAACTCTATAAAAACGATCAAATATTTTCTCTTGATCGGGTTGAGATATCCCCGAACCTGTATCAGCAATCTCAATTCTAACTTTTGGTAATGGTGATACTAATTCACATTGAGGAGCTTCTGTATTCTCGTTAGGAGGAAAAGCTGGGCAGGAATCAGGCCATGTATATGCTCTGATTTTAAGAGTGCTGTTTTTAGGACTAAATTTCAAACCATTACCTAATAAATTATCAAAAACTTGTAAAAGTAAGTCAAAATTTCCAAGAATTGAAGGAATATTTTCCTCGATATCATGTGCTAAAGAAACATTTTTTTCAGTAGCATTAAGTCTGTAATTTCTAAGTGTTTGCTCTATAGCCGGCTTAATTTCCATAGGCTCTAATTGTATTATTTTACCTGATTCCAATCTTGATAAATCAAGCACATCATTAACAAGTCTTGTTAATCTATCAGTCTCTGAATTGGCAATACCCAAAAATTCAAGTTGTTCTTCATTGGAAAGTTGATCTTTTAAATCATATAAAGTCTCTACGTAACTTTTTATGTTAAAAAGTGGTGTTCTTAATTCATGAGAAACATTACTTATAAATCTATTTTGTGCAGCATTAAGTTCAACTTCTCTTGTTAAATCTTGAATTGTTACTGCAATCCCTTTTAATTCAACTTTGTTAGTATCTAAAACAGATTGTAAAACAATTCTAAGAGTCCTTGCAGGATCTCCCAAGCTGCACCTTAAATCGTCATTTTCCTTTTCTCTATTAAGAATTGATTCTATATTTGTATGTAAATCGTTAGATAAAATTTCAGGAATTTCATTTAAAAGATATTTACCTTCTAAGATTCTCCCCTCCCAGCGAAATAGTCTTTTTGCTGTTGGGTTGGTAAGAACAATCTTGCCTTTTGAGTCTAACAATATTGCTCCATCAGCCATTGTAGCTATTAGTGATTGTTGCTTTATCTGAGCAGCTTTAAGCTCTTCAATATTTGCTTCATCATAATTCTCTAGTTGAGAAGCCATTCGGTTAAAACCAGTAAGTAATTCACCTAGATCACCAGTCATCGGTAAAGAGATTCTAGATTTGAAATTTCCTTTTGAAATTTCTCTAACACCTCTTACTAACTCTCTTACTGGTCTGGTAATAGTTAAGGCATTAAATACTGCACCAAGTATCACTAATACCCAAATAGAAATGAAGACTGCAATTGTTACTTCTCTAGTTAGAGCAGCACTAGCAAGAGCTTTTTTATTTGGAGTGACTCCTAATGCTAATGTTCCTAGATATTTACCTTTCCATAACATTGGTACAAATACATCTGTAACTTGTCCTTGTGGAGTTGCATGTTGTCTGACTAAGGGGAATTGAGGTCTTTTTTTTAGTTCTGATGGTAACTTTAATCTTCTAGTTAATTGAAATTGATTATCTGAATTTGTGGGAGTAGCACTTATTGGAATACCAAGTTGAACAATATCCTCAGAATCAGTAAAAAAGATATAACGCAAATTTCTACTCGATCTCCAAAACTTTTCCGCAACATTTGATATCTCTTTCTTTTGATTGTTAGCCACTAGTTCAGTTACATTTCCTGAAAGCAAAAGTCCCAAATCTCTTGCATATCTTGTGTCATTCATTCCTGCATCTCTTTGAATACTATTAAGAGCAAAAAACGTTATGCCAGTCATTAAAAGACTTACAACAAGAGTCGCTATTGCTAATAATTTTGTTCTTAAACTAAAACCACCCCACCAAATTAAAACTCTATTAGACCAGTTTTCAGCATCTTTATCATCAAACGTTTTCTTTGAGGAAGTAAGCTTTATATTGCTAGTCTCATCACTATTAATCATTTAATTAAGACTCCTCATTTGGCTTTTTAGTTCTGACTTGATGACCAATATCTCTTCTATAATTGATTCCTTCAAAATGTATTTCTTCTAAATTTTTGTAAGCTTTTTCAAAAACTTTATCAAAATCGTGACCTTGACAAACAATACTTAAAACCCTTCCACCATCTGTTATTAATTCACCACTTGAGTTGAGGGACGTTCCAGAATCAAAAATTTGACAATCTTTAAAATCAATATTTCCAAAGTTAATTCGAAAACCTTTTTTGTAATTAAGTGGATAACCTTTTGAAGTTGCAATTACACAGCCGCTAAATTTATTAGACATTCCAATTTCTTCATTATTTTTAAGATTGCCTCTAGCACATTTTTGTAAAAGGGTTACAAATTCTTTGTCCATCAGAGGCATTATTGTTTGACATTCTGGATCGCCAAACCTGCAATTATATTCTATAACTTTTGGACCTGATTTTGTGATCATTAATCCAAAATATAAAACCCCTCTATAATCTATATCCTTTCTTAACAATCCATCAATTGTAGGCCCAATTATTTCCTTAGTAATCCTTTCAAGATCACTTTTTGTTATCAGTGGAGTAGGAGAATAAGCCCCCATACCTCCAGTATTAGGCCCCTTATCATTCTCTTTAAGTCGTTTATGATCTTGAGCTGTAGGAAGCAAAACATATTTTTTCCCGTCGCAAAGAGCAAAAACTGAGACCTCTGGCCCTTCAATTTTTTCTTCCAAAACAACTATTTTGCCAGCATTGCCGAACTTACCTTTAAATATCTCTTCTGTTGCCTCAAGACATGATTCTTTTGATTCAGGGATGAAAACTCCTTTTCCTGAAGCTAGTCCGTCAGCTTTTACTACTAATGGATTGGGGGATGTAAAAATAATTTCTTTTGCTTGCTTTAATGAATTAATTTTCCAAAAATTTGCAGTGGGAATATTCGCGTCTTGCATAAATTCCTTTGCCCAAGATTTACTTGACTCTAATTTGGCTCCATCTGCCCCAGGGCCAAAGACATCAAAATTGTTTTTACGAATAACATCAGCTAACCCATCTGCGAGAGGAGTTTCTGGACCAATTATTACTAGATTAATATTTAAATTCTTTAGCTTTTTTATTAGTTCCTCAATATTACTTAAATCTAAACTTAGTCTTTCAGATTTATTAATTTTTTTTGAGCCACCATTACCTGGAAGGAGATAAATTTTTTTTATTTGTTCATTTTTTTGAATTGCCCATGCTAGAGCATTTTCTCTGCCACCATTACCAATTATTAAAATATTTTCCAATTTATCAGCACTGTTATTGTTGATTGAATTAATACTCATGAATTCTTTTTTAAAATATTGAGATTTGGAAGATTAATCAGTTAAAGTAGTTAATCTGATCCACTAAACATTTTATTGATAGCTAATAATCAAATTATATTCTATTTTAGTTTTCAAAGGGGTTTTTCATGAACAGTAAACTTAAGTTGATTTACGAAGGGAAAGCGAAAAAAATATTTGCTCATGAAGAATCTGATAAAGTAATTATAGAATTCAAAGATGATGCAACAGCTTTTAATGCATTAAAGAAAGCAAAATTTGAAGGCAAAGGGGAATTAAATTGTCTAATAAGTGCAAAAATATTTGAGTTTCTTATCAAAAACAACATTCCAACTCACTATATTGGGCTCAAAAATAACAATTCAATGATTGCTCAAAAAATAAAAATTATTCCCATTGAAGTTGTTCTCAGAAATACTGCATATGGCTCTCTATGTAAGCAGACTAATATTAAACCAGGTTCTGTTTTAGAAAAACCATTGATTGATTTTTATCTTAAAGATGATACTCTTAACGACCCTCTCTTAACAAAAGACAGAATTAAGTTATTAAAAATACTTGAAAACAAAGAATTAGATTTTATAAGTGATATGACTTTAAAAATTAATAAACTTCTCAAAACTTTTTTTTATAATATCAAACTTGATCTTGTAGATTTTAAATTAGAGTTTGGTTATACCTCCAAAGGCCAAATAGTTTTAGGAGATGAGATTAGTCCTGATAATTGCAGATTATGGGATCTTAATCAAAAAAATGGTACAATAATGAGCCTAGATAAAGATAGATTTAGAAATGATTTAGGCGGTTTTATTGAAGCTTACAGTGAAATTAATAAAAGAATAACCAATTTCATCTAATTCAAAAACCATTTTTTATCTTGATTTTAAATATTATGCGAAATAATCTCTCAAAATTTACAAAAGCATTTACAAGCACTGTTTGCTTCTTCTTAATTTTGATTTCAAATAATTCAGAATTAACAGCTAAGTATTTGTTCGAAAAAGAAGGAAAAATTAAAAAAAATAAAGTCAATCTGCAAAATAAAAATCTACAAGCAAATAATTCATCATCATCATCTTTTGATGTTTTGAACAAAAGCGACAAATTAATAGTTGATAGTGGTGAAAAAAATTCTGATAAAAATGTACTTGTTTCAGAAATAATTATTGAAGGTTGGGAAAATCATCCTGAAGGGAGAAAGTTAGAATTAGCTGCATATGATTCAATGAATACCAAGCCAGGAAGCGTTATAAATAATCAAATTCTAGAGAAAGATCTTAAAGCAGTTTATGCAAGCGGATGGTTCTCGGGAGTTAAGATTGAGTCTCAGGATGGTCTATTGGGAGTGAGACTAATAGTTAAAGTTGTGCCAAATCCAATCTTAACTAAAGTCAATCTAAATCCAAAAAATACTATTATTCCTATTACTTATGTAAATAATATTTTTGCTAAGGATTATGGAACCACTCTAAATTTGAATGAATTACAAAATAGAATAAATTTAATTAAAAAATGGTATGAAGAAAAGGGTTATTCCTTATCAAGAATAAGTGGTCCCGATAGGATTTCTGGAGATGGTGTTATCAGCTTAAATATTAATGAGGGAATAGTTTCGGAGATTGAATTAAGGTTTATTGGCTCAGATGGAGAATCTAATGTTGATGGGAAGCCTAGGATAGGAAAAACAAAAGATTGGGTTATAAAGAGAGAATTGAAGACGATACCAGGCTCAATATTTAATAGAAAAATATTAGAAGCTGACATAAAAAGACTTTATGCAACATCACTGTTTGATGATGTCAGAGTTTCTCTCGCTCCGGATAATAAAAATCCTGAGAAAGTTATAATTATATTAGATTTAAGTGAACAAAAAAGTGGTTCTCTTACAGGTGGTCTTGGATTCAGTAATAGTTCTGGAATTTTTGCGCAAATCGGCCTGCAAGAAAATAATGCTTTAGGAAGGGCTTGGACAACTAGTTTAAATCTTAACTTTGGAGAACACTCAACTACCTCTAATGCTTCCTTTACAGATCCTTGGATTAAAGGGGATAAATATAAGACTTCTTTTAGAACGAATGTATTTTTAAGTCGAGATTATCCTCAAGAATTTAGAAGTGAAAATAATGGCAGAATATATGCTGTGAACGATACAACAACCGCTAGTACTGATTCTTTCTCATCAATAGTTCTAGAAAAAACAGGAGGGGGTTTTTCATTCTCTAGACCTCTTAATGGTGGAGACCCTTTTAAAGATAGTAAATGGAAAATTTTGGCAGGGATGAATTTTAAAAAAATAAAAATGATTGATAGTGATAGTAATATAAAACCTTACGGAGATAGAACTCCAACGACTGGAAACATAAATGAAATTATTTGTATAGGTTATACTTCTAAGGATGGATCATGCCCTTCTGAAAATACATTAGTAAGTTTTATTGGCTCTACCTCGAGAAATAATCTTAATAATGCAATCAACCCAACTTCAGGAAATAAATTTAGCTTTGGTAGCGAACAGTTTATTTCAATGGGAAATGACTCACCAACTTTTAATAGAATGAGAGCAACATACGCTTTTTTTATTCCAATAAAATTAATAAATCTTACGAAAGAATGTAAGAGTAATGACGATTTAAGTGGTGATTGTCCACAGACTATTGGAATAGAATTTAAAGCTGGAACAATTGTAGGAGAATTGCCCCCTTATGAAGCATTTTGCATGGGAGGCTCTTCCTCTGTAAGAGGTTGGAGCTCTTGTGATCTTTCAGTAAGTAAAAGTTTTGTTGAAGCAACTGCTGAATATCGTTTTCCCGTTTGGAGAATGATATCAGGAGCTTTATTTGCCGATTTTGGAAGTGATTTAGGATCTCAGAATGACGTGCCGGGCAAGCCAGGTAAATTATTGAAAAAGTCAGGTTCTGGTTATTCTCTAGGAGGAGGGGTCGGTGTTAAGACTCCAATTGGACCATTAAGATTAGATGTAGCAAGTAAAGACTTAAGCGGTGATTGGAGATATACTCTCGGAGTTGGATGGAAATTTTAAGTGTTCTCCTGGCCTTCTAATTATGATTTTTGTTACACAATCTCT
>Ga0115013_10001644_pt1 | contig 12821 bp, 9 predicted proteins | sample SouAtlMetagenome_2_FD_88686 | JGI IMG/M metagenome (GOLD analysis project Ga0115013, IMG submission 88686) | Marine eukaryotic phytoplankton communities from Atlantic Ocean - South Atlantic ANT15 Metagenome | ecosystem: Environmental > Aquatic > Marine > Oceanic | place: South Atlantic Ocean...
ATGCCAATTTGAGGGTGCCGTTAGTGTAAGCTTCCTGGAGTTCAGAGTTTCCTCCAAATTGTTTTCCATCGATAAAGATGTTGGGAACCGAAGTCTGAAACAGAAAGTTTTTTTGGGTGAATGCATGGTCAGATACGATTCGAAGCGTTTGGAATTTCGAAATTGCGATGACAATATACTTACTCGACCAGTCATGTCTGCCAAAGCCTTGGCTAGGCATGGTCCGGATGGCTCATCAATGATGTCAAGATCACGGATGAAAACATCGACGTCTTTGAATTCGTCTTTTGCAAGCAATTCCTTTGCTTTTTTACAATGCGGACACCTTTCAGTTTTGATCCAGGATTATAGCATTTACATATTCAAAATTGCGGAAGAAAATAGTGTTAATGGAATCAAAATTTCGGATTGATAATACATGAAAATATATTTTGAGCCATCAATTCACTCACCAAGTTTTCGCATAGACAACCACCTTGTGCTCAGCGATATCCTTTTCAACGAAGGCTTTTGCTTTCGCCAGTCTTTCTTCAGCAGATCCAGCCATGGTAGTTTCTTTTCGTTTCTTCTCTTCTCTATTACTTAATAAGTTGTGCGATGTTCGTTTGGATCCCAACGTTGTTACATCTGCTGGCATCGCGATTTTTGATCGGCGATGTTCGATTGCCGTGGCGCGTAGTACGTGTAGTAAGTGTGGAAGAATCTGAGATCTTTTATTTCGGGTCATCCACATTCGTGATTGATTTTTTTTAACTTTGGTCCATCTCCATCCATTTGAATTTCACGATGAGTTCATCGAAATCGACCTCATCATTGATCTTTGCGGCAGCGGCGACTACCGCAGTGGTAGTAGCGGCCACTATCTTTGTAAGACAGAAGCTCCGGAGGCGGCGTGATGGTGACAACAGCAAGGGAAAGAAATTGGACTTCAAAGACGGCTCACAGGAATCACTAGTCAACGAACGTTTTCAGGCTTGCGTCAAAGTGATGGGACCTCAGTTGCCACGCTTGCCCCAAAAAACTCAGCTCGACTACTATGGGTTATTCAAGCAAGGAACTCTCGGTGACTGCAGCGAATATCAATCGGAGCCGCCGCCGTCGTACGACTTGGTAGCCACGGCCAAATACCAAGCCTGGGCCCGTCTGAGTGGTATGGATCGAATGACCGCGATGCAAAATTACATCGACAAGGCTATTCACTTCCAATTTACCAAACACATCGAAGAGGCTGATGATCAGGATTACGAACTAGAAGGCGACCCTGCAATTGATATGTGGGGCCTTGGCGACAAACCGAGTACGTTGATGGATGACTATGACAAAGATGCTCTCGCGCTCGAAGATTCGAAATTTCCGATTCATGCGGCAGCTCGAGAAGGAAAGTATGAGGAGCTGAAGAAGTTAATTGCAGAATCAATAATAAAAGCAGATGATTCGTCTAGTAATACGTTCGCCAATATGCTTGATGAATCTGGACAAACTCCGCTCCACTTAGCGACCGATCGAGGACACATGGATTGTGTGAAGGCGCTAATCTTGGCTGGAGCAGACATCCACTCAGTAGACAACGATGGAATCAGCATATTGCAAGCTGCTGTGATCGGAGGAAACAAAGACTGTAGCCAACTGCTACTGTTACTGGGAGCCAATCCCGATCAAGCCGATAATGATGGCGACACGCCTCGTGACAGCGCAGAAGACGATGCCGACTTGAAAGAACTCTTTCAGAACTACGACAACAAGACTTTGTCACCTGAATCTCTCAATGATCCTGAATTCCTCAATGAGTTGCAACAACGGAAAATACCCATTGCTATTCCACCAGAGAAGGCGGCTGTGTCGGAAACACAATCAAAGCGTGTTGACGTGAAGACTGAACTGAAAATTCTTGATGAGGGGGGAATCGACTTAGATCTAGACGACGATGGAGATATGTTTTAGTAAAAGTAAAGAAGAGAGTATACAACAAAACTATACTTATTTGCCACAATACATATATGTTTCAAAGGAATAATTGTACTCTAAAGGCTTATAGGCCGTAGCTAACAGTACATTTCAGATTCTCGGCTTAAGTCGTGATACAGCATTATCCCCTATGACGATCTATAACCGCTCTTTCGCTTTGACGAAGACTTCGACCTCTTTCTATTTGATTTTCTATCCCCTCTTTCACTTCCACCTCTTTCACTTCGTTCAGTCCTTTCTCCTTTGACATTTCGAGCAGAGTCGCTTCTTTCCATCCTTTCGCTTCGTTCCATCCTTTCTCCTTTGACATTTCGAGCAGAATTCGACTCGTAAATGATAGGATGTTTATCTTCCTCGGAGTGGATAGATACGTCTTCCCTGTACGTGACGGAATGATCCTCCTTATCCTCAAGAAGCTCATTAAGATGCTCGATTTCTCGGTCCTTTTCTTCGTTCTCTTTTTGATGTTTCTTGATGCGTTTGCGAAGCTTGTGTATTTCTTCGCTTTGTTCTTGCTCCTTTTCTTGTTCCTTGTATATTCGGGATTTCAGACTGTCGCAGAATTCTTGCTGAAGTGCCATATTGGCAAGGTAGGATTCTGCTTGCTTCTGTAATTCTTTGATTTCGTCACGAAGACGGCCGTTTTCTTCACGAAGCGTTACCACTTCTTTATCTGCATCACCGTTTCTCCCTTTCTCTGCTTTCATTTCCTCCATTGATCTAACCATTGAATCTTCCTTTGACGAGAAATCTGCCTTTACCGCCTTCAACTCGGCTTTTAAATTCCGGATAAAAGTCTCAGCTTTTTGTATTTCGTCATCTTTTAACGATAATAAATGTTCGTGCTCTTCGGCATCTCTTCTTCGTAATTCTCGTTCGTCCTCAAGTTCTTCACTGATATCTTCATTTTCTTCCATCCCTTTCATCGTTATTGAATGAAGTTCGTTTTTCGTGGCTCGGAATTCCGCTTGAAGTTCTTCAAATTGTTGATTCCTTCTCTGTAAGGTTTCCTTTTCGGCCTTCAGCGTCTTTCCCATGACGTCTAATTCAGTCATTAGGAGGGCCTCTTTCTGCTGAAATTCCTTCTTTTCGGAATCCCATGAAGCAGATAAGCATTCCATTACAGATAAACGTTTCTGAGAGTCCTCGAGAACTCGCACCTTTAAAGCAGACAGTTCTTCTCTGGTCTTCAGTTGATGCTCGTGTGATTTGGCGACTTCGTTTAATAATGCGTCACGCTCAGTCTCCAGTGCTTCGAGCACTTCTTTCTGTTCTTCGAGAATTTCGATACGAATCTGCTGTGCCGACTGCAAGCGGTCATTCCTCGCAGCAGCCCTTACTTGGCTCGCGTGGGACCTTCTTGAATAATCCAGTTCCTTCCTGGCTTCGTCTCTCTCAAAGATGAGCTGAAGCATTTCTCTTTTGTGATTCTCTTTCCTCTCGTTGAATTTTCCCACCATCCGATTGAGTTGTTCTTTGTGTTTTGTCCGTTGTGCCTTGAGTTCTTGTTCAACCAGTGCCGTTATTCTGGACATTTCTATCGTTTGGCTTTTGTCGGAAGAAAATATTTCATTTGCATGGTCTTTACCCATGGTGCTACTTCGGCCACTTTTACTATCATCTTTCATATAGACTATATCAGTTCTGTTGACAGAATATTTGTCGGATCCGAAGTTATTCAATTCAATTGGATAAGAGGAGAGGGATGAAGTTAAAGATGTTGTTGTCGGGCTCTCGCATTCCACGTGGTAGTCTCGACTCTTTGGATCGTCTTGATTGCTGAAGTTGTCGCTTCCGAATTCTTTTGATACGTGATCACGAGGAGAGTTTGACGTAGTTGATGGAGGTTTTATAGGCGAGCTTATTCCCCCAGCCATATCTATTTGGTTGAAACGATTAGAACTTGACATAGAGAATGACTCTGTAGCGGGGGCTTTCGCCAATACGATGCTTAAAACAGATTAATATTCTCTAAATGATAGTCCCCGGAGTTACCATTGCGTTGAAGAGGAAACGGTGAAGTTGCTTGTTGTAATGTCAACGTTCCTGTTCAACGTATTCACCGCCTTTTTGCTATTTCACTCAATCTGTGAATAAACAGTTCTTCTAAAACGCAACGTAACGAATCAGCGGTTCGGAATGATGAAAGTATGTCCGGATTTGATAACAAAATATTTAAGGTTACGTGGCTTTTCTTCTATTTTTGTGGTTAAATGTTAAAATACTTATGGCGCCATATATCATACCCCTAACCCTAACCTATACATTTGTAGGACAGGATGCCAGACCGCAATATGTTGACACATCCATCAAAAAATAACGGTAAGCCGTTTTATTCTTCTCCATACCAAGAACATTCGAACAGCCATAAATTGAATTCCATACTTTGAATTCTAATGCAGGTCTATAAGGAAGCAATTGAATAGAGAAATCGTCCCGATGCTTGCGTGAGTGACTGTGAATGAATTGTGAGCAAACCTGATTCTAGATTCAACAACCGAAAGAACCTGCACCGAAGTGGCACAATATTCGTATCATTCACAGAAGGCGCCCGCTCAAAATGTCAGCACATATCAAGAAGATTTCTTCAAATACAGCATCTGTCTGTGTCATTCTATATTTATCATACATCGTGATATCAACGACATCATCGGCAAGATTGGTAATTTCTTGTTTTCAAAGAGTACCGAACCTCTCTCGCGACTCTCAACCTCAAAGATTTATCAAAGGATACAATGATGGGATAAGAAAAACGACAGTGCCGGTGTTTGGTAATGAAAAAAGTGGGAAGCCTACCAGAGAAAACCATTCTGTCTTGTTTGTTCTTGGAGGGCCTCCCATGGAAGATATAAATAACTTCGACGAATACAACTCTAAAACGAAAAAGTCTTCTGAGTTCGATACCGCATTAGCAATTGTTCCTCCATTGGAAGACTGGGATCGTCTTCAGCGAGCACGTCATTACGCACGGGATCCGACCTTTCTAGAATGGCCACCTGCTATTCGGTTATTTCATCCCTTTGATAAGTCGCCAGATATAGCTTTTGACGTGGCTCAGCTTATTGAAGATATAGAATTAGAAGCCTTTCAAATAACGTTGGATTCGTGGGTAATTATTCCAAATATCGAAGAAGCCCAAATAGAATGGGAAAAGCAAGAAGTCTTGCCAGATGTCTTGGACGCGACGGAAAATTACTACGAAAGATTAAACTATGAAGCAGATAAGCGGGTTCAAGATCTAATTAATGACGAGGAACGGAAGGGGAAGATCAAAGCCTTGAAGAAGAACGCCAATGGCATGACAACACAACAAAAACAAACAGATTTTGAAGAAAATCCTTCAAATACAAAGACTAGAGGGAAAAAATCGACAAAGGAAATCAGAGAAGAACAGAAAAAAATGATGGAAGACGACTTCGGTGGCCCTTGTCTTCTCTGTTTAGAACCTAACGAAGAATCAAAGGAAAGATTATTGGAACTACGAGAAGTGTTACAAGAAGGGATGGGTCTTTCTTCTTACTCGTCACCTTCAAGTATTTATACATGGGATTTTGTTGAATATATTGACATGGGGTTTCGACCATTGATTCCTATTTCCAAATTTGACTCATTTCAAATAGCAATGGACGTAGCTCGTCGACTGAAAGGACTTTTTGGCGACCCTCTCACTATTGATGTTAAATGTCTGGAGATTCTTTCCTGTAATAGCCAAGATAGTAATGACAATTTTGATGATAGTAATCAAGAGGAATGGGAAAATTTCCAGTTCAACAGTGATAGGTTTTCTCAACAAGCCTACCAAATTGAATCTGATAAAGAGTCCTGGGGTTGCAATGCCAAGATCATGCTCATGGGTGAAGAAATTCGGCAAGACGATGAGAAAAATGAAAAAATGATCAATGAGCTCTTAGAGAAAGGAGAAATAGGTGGCGGGGATATATCATTAGACTACACAATTCTTGACGACGAAGAAGAGAGCGTGACGGATATTGAAAAATGGCTTGACGAAGATGACGATTTTGATGAAGGTACTCAAATCGTCATTGGACGAACACATTTCTTCACCGGTGATCAACGGAGCTATAAAGGAATGCCAGCTACCAGTGTAGTGGATGCTAAAGATAGATCCCTGGGAGAAGCAGGGTCTGTTAGTGGTTTAGCTCGCCGAAGAGGCTCTACAAGCCGAAAACAAAACGTGTGGGAAGATGGTGAATATGGAAGGCGGAACAAAGACTTTCTCCCATGGGGAATGCGAGAGAGAAAGGAAAAAGAAAAATTCATTTGGAACGACGAAGATCAATAGAATCCTCCTATCTTTGCCCCGTTACCATTCCAGTTTATGATGCAGAATCAAATGATAGATCGATTTTTATTGATTATTATTCATGTGCCAAGCTTATGCTTCCTGGCATTCAAAAATAATTTTCGTCTTCAAAACACTTTGCGATCACTTCCCAAAAGGAGAAAAGATAACGTCGAGTAGACTTTCTCTTTTGGCTCCTTTCTTTGCCTCAAGCAAAGATGTCGATTCGCTAGGTATTTTGGCTTGGACAGCTTGTACCACAGAAGCCATAGATTGCAATTCAGGTTTTTTCCTTCGCTTCCATTTTCTTTGGGCCCACAAGGCAATTCGTTCTCCCGTTTTCTCCATCTGGTCCTTTTCGTCGTAAATTTCTTCCTGCAAAAGTTCTTCTAACACATCTTCCAATGTAATAACTCCCATCACTCCAGCCGTGGCTGGGATAGCTCTGCCGTCTTTAAGCGCTTCGGTACCGATTTGGGGACGTGCACAAACCCTTAAAAACCGAGGAAATCATAAACAATGAAAAAATAATTTTCCAGTTAGACTTTAAGTTTGTTCCAAATTCATACAACGGATAAACTAGAAAAGCACTTACAAAGCAAAATGTCCATATCTACCGGTCTGGAACAGATTTACGAGTTGTACCAAGTTCATCTTAGGCGATACACAAGGAGGAGTAAGCAGTGGCATCGTTGAAAGTGGACGATCTTCGTTCATATTAACAACAATCAAGTTTTTTGTATTCAAGATTCCCTTGATCGCAGCTTGACTCTTCGGTTTTTGCGTATTCTTTTCGTACACTGGGATCCGGCTGTATCCAGATGAATAAATGTCCACCACGTTGTCTTCGTTCAATATCAAACTATCAGGAACAGCAAACATTCGATGAATAGGAGTGAAAGCCTCGTATGCAGTCTTAGTTTTCATTTGAAGTGCGCCCTCGACCATCATTACTTCGTCCACGTGTATTGAATGGGCATTTCCTCGGACAAATTCATCTGACGGGTCTAATAGATTCCCACCTTCGGCATTTCGAATAGATTCGAATTTAGCACTCTTGATTGCAGATTCTAGGTCAGGCTGCCGAAGAATTGGATGAGGGAATTTTGCAGATGACTTCCGTTTTGAAGCCTCCATCCGATCCATTTTTCGTTGTCGCTTTGAGGCTCGCCTCTCCTCGTATTGAATTCTTACAAGAGCGGAAAGTTCCCCTCTATCAAATGCTCCTTCTTCTTCGTTGTCTCCGTGCAAAACCTTATCCAATATTTTGGCAATAGGAAATGTGATAGGCCAAAACAAAAACATGACACCTTTTACTAATGGAACCTACATATTTGCATACGTCAATCGCAAAACAAAAGAAGCGCACCTGTGAGCAATCATTCTATGAGAATAAGATTTCTACAAAGCATCTTTGTCTCACCATTCGGCTTGCTAATCTCAATTTTTGTGGGCCTGTGAATATTGCACTTGGAAGGATTTCTCCAAATCTTTCCTCCGAAAATTTCATCAGTACCGACAACATGAAAATTCGCAATAATGAAGAAGGGACAAAATGAGGATTGTAAAGTATCGTATCAGATCAACAAGACGATCGGTGCATCCTAGAGAGATTTCGTGTATCCTCACTTACATCAAAATAAAAGTCACGGACAAAAGGACTGAAACAACTGGAGACACTAATTTTTCTAAAAATAGCGGGAGTGCTTCATTCGCCAAAGAATTTAGAAGCAATAGAGTCACAAGAAGTAGGTGATGCTGCTTAACTATTGGAAGGAGGGATTCCGCCTGCCCCTTTTCCTCTGGAGATCGTGATGCTCTGATTTTGACTAGCAACATCAATGGATCCAATGAAAGCAATCCCATTGTAAGGCCGGCAGCTAATGCGGCCATAATGACGCAGAATACAGCACAGAATATCATGATAAGATAAAACAAAGGGTCTTCTTCAAACGTCGGTTCCTCTTCTTCTTCGGCAAGATCTCGTGGTCCTACATCTCCATCAAGGTTTTTCAAATTGCCATTCGTCTCGGAATTCACAAATGATGTATTATCACACAGCGGTAAAGCCCAAAAGCTGTCGGCATCTTTTAAACCATCGTTGCCATTCAAAAGTGAATCGATGCGACACAAATTTCGTTCCGGAACGCCCAATGATATCAACAATATTTTGGCGTCCAATATCTTGTTTTCCAACTCGCTCCCGTCTTTATGTATCCGTTTCTCTGGTTCACTTTCAATTCCGGAAGTAATGGCGAATGGAAAACCATTTGCGATAATTTGTAACAGAAAGAAAAATCTAGTAGACATGATGGCAGCGAAAGTAATATAGAGTGTACGATCCGTTGGGAGTCGGTGCCCGGGGATAGTTGTGGTTGAGAGAGGAAAGACGATGCGTGATGATTGGCGATTAAAAGAGTTCCATTCCGCGCGACTTTTTCTTCCGCGAGTGTGGGATTGGCTTTGTTTGGACTAAACCAATTTTTTATGAGAAGACGCGATATTGGCTTTCTTTGGACTTGGCTGAACCAAACCAATTTTTTCTCCATTAACAGCTGTGAGGTTGTAATTTTATCGAGTGCAAATCGGAATATTACGTGTAGAAAGTGTGATTCTCAAAAGAATGATCTGATTATTCATTTTTCTATGCGGCTACGAGTTAAGAAACGTTGAAGATATTTTGATCTCATCAAGCTAAACAGTCACTGAAAGCGAATATGGTTCTGATCATACTTTGGATAATTTTTACAATTTAAGTTTTTTTTTTCATATGTGTGAAGTTTGATTAGCATTGGCAATGCCAGATAAGCACTGCTATTATTGTTTTTGTGCAGTTTCCTTTTCAGCTTTCTTCTTTTGTTTCTTGATATCTCTTGCAATCAATAATTTTGCGCGTTCAATTTGATCCTCTTTCATTCCTTTTCCATTTGTTGTGAGATAAAGTTGACGTAACGCCTTATTCTGATCTCTCCTTGACTGAGCGTCGGATAATTTCTTTTTCTTCTTACTGTTTGAGTTGTGACTTAACGGTTGTTGATGCTGCACACTTTCTTCGGTGATAGCCCTATCCTTTCCAGTGGAAGTTTTTTCTTCTTCATTGGTAACGCTATTAGATAATGTCAATTCTTTGGTGTCAGTTTCGGTTTCGCTGGATTTCCTCTTCTTCTTCTGTCGCTTGCGTTCATCCCTGACAATTAATAGCTTTGCGCGTTCCACATCTTTGGCACCCATACCCTCACCGTTGGTCTCTCGATATCGTTTTCTTAAATCTTGATTTCTCATCAAGGTCGTTGAGGATGCCTGATCTGCCCAAACCAACTTTTTGCTCGTTTCTTCATCGTGCCGAGGCCTTTTTTTGTTTGGTGGTTTGCGTCGTGATTCTTTCGGTATACGCTTGTTAGGGAGGCCAGCATTGCGACGATCCTGCCGAAAGGTTTGATTTCGCTGGCATGAATTTTCCTCTTTTCTATCTTGTTTTCGCGGAAGTTTGCTGTTATTTGATTCGTTTAGAACCTTTTGTTTCTGAGCCTGGCGGTTCATATCCATCCGATCTGCATGGCGCTGTTGCCCTTCAGTCCTATCTCGTTTGAGAGCGCGTCGGAGGATTGCTTCCTCAGATCGAGCCATATTTGCTTTTTCGCGCTTCTCTCCAATCAAGTCTTGTAATTATTTGGTTTCCCTTGGTCTCTCGATATTTTCTGATATGGTTTGGATTATTGGTGTAATCATTCGAAAGCGAGGAAAATACAGCAGAAAGTACTACTAGAACAACAACAGGCAAAATAATTTCGTTGGTTGTCAGTAAAATCTGAAGATCGGCGTGGAAAAGTGTTTTATTTAGTCCTCTCTGATCTGAAGGACGGACGGACGATCCCGAAGCCAAGAAGAAAAAATTCTTTTTTGTTAAAAAGAACGTTGAACTCCGGCGAGCTTTCATGCGCCGCCCTTTAGTAGCAATTTCAGCGATGGATTTTTGTCGTTCTTTTAATCATCACTAGCATCAGGTACTAGGGTATTCAACCATCATAAAAAATCATCTACTCTACAAACCGCACTGCAGCGATCATTCAAGTTTTTGGTGTCCTAGTACGCCACACGTAGAAATAGCGTATCTTGCGCAAAACCCTCAGATTTGTACTGTTCGCGTACCACGAGACTTTGCGCTACGTGCTTAAAATCGTTGACACATAAGAAAGGCAAAAAGACAACAACCACACATCCGATTTCTTTTACGCCGGATCCTCTGCAATGATCAGCTGTCTCTATAATTCTAACATTCTTCTTATGTGTGAAAGAAAGATAAGATTCCCCCGCACCAACTTCTGGCTACGGCTGAGACTTGGTGCCTTTCATTACCTTCCGTAATGGTTATGGCGATATCGATATAGACAAAATTATCTTCACTGTAACCATACATACACCGCCATCACAATCAATCTCACCATGGTCGGATCAAGCGCTTCATCCAATCCATCCAAAATAATTTTTGATGTAAACTACTGTATAATAAATATAATTAACACTATTGTAGATTTCATGTTTGTCGGTCCTCCAGTCGGTACTTCGGTCGGTACTTCGGTCGGTACTTCGGTCGGTACTTCTTGGCGCGAAGGGGATACAAGGAGTATTGGGTGGATCAGGACAACTACATTCATCGGAGGATGATAGTGCGTGGAAAAGGATAACATATTAGGCGAAACAAACAGCAAGAGGCTCAACTTTTGGAAAGAAAATACGATTCGTCGCACAACACTTGCTGGGCTCGAGGACTGGTTCTATTGCTGTCTCCAGGGATCAACAATTATAGTAACAAAAGGCAGCATTCTCTCCAAGTGACGCAAGAAAAATCGTTTGGAATGTGGAAAGCCCAAACATCTCATTGACAACAGCTTCATCGATTCGTCTTTTTTTGGAAGTTGATTGCATATAATAAAACCAAATATTAAAATCAAAAAGGTATGTTGAATCTTCTTCGTCTGTCCGTTTACCCTTAAAACACACGAAAATAGAGGCGTTTGATTTGTGCTCTGGACAGCACAACAACACGACCTCCTCTCATTCTTCTCTAGATCGGTTGTGCTTGAAGGCAACGCTGTTTTGCAGTTCTACCCACATTTGTGTTTCTCAGCTCGATTCTTTTCAGTAGAGTAGTGAAAGAATATAATTCAGAGCGATAGGACGCAGATCGGACGTTTGTAATCGAAGGGTCTCGTTTCTCAGGGTCGTTGTCTTGTCATCTTTATCACCATCGCACCCGCTTTATATTGAGATACTACATGTAAAGAAAATCAGTCGAAATAACAATGGCAGTAGACGAATTTGGGCGTGAAATACCAGCACTCCGGGGTAGTGGTCGGCGGTCGCCTTCTCCGCAACGTCGTTTCCAACAGGAAGGTGTCGGGGATAGTGGTTTGCCGTCGCATTTGTACGACCCATTACCGACATCAAGATATGACGGCGGTGGAGATCATGGCGAGCGTGATAGAGAAAGGGATCGCGAGGGCGATGATCGAAATTCGTCTCGCAAACGAAAACACCGCTCTCGTTCTCCACCGCGGCGACGTGATAAACACGGTGATGGGGGAAATGACAGAGATGGTGGGTACAATCACAAATCTAACAGACCGCATCCATCTGTTATCTACGTTGAAGAGCCAATGCTTTGTCAGTACCTGTGGAAAGAAGCAAACGACGGTAAAACCGATGAAGAATACGACGATTATCGTAAATCCTATTGCTTGAATTATGTCCGAACATTTTTCAACGAACACATGGATGATTCATGGTTTCGATCTCTTTACAGTCCACTTGAAAGATATGAAGTTGAACTTCAAGAAAGACGTCGTGCAGCAAAGGAAGCCGAGGTCTTTTTACAAGAATTGGAAGCATCCATGGCGAAGTCAATTTCGTCAACTAATTCAAACGAAAAAGACCCCTCATTTTTCGTCCTTAAAGCTCGTTTGGGTGGTGGGATTCGGCAGACTAACAAACAAGACTATCATTCTCCATCAAAGTCATCTCGGCAGTCTTCATTAGTAAATCCCATTCCTGCGACTCACATTCTCGCGTTAACCTGTCAGGTATTGCCGATACTAGAGGTACCGCATTATGTAACCGACGAACAATTGACAGTAGCGTTGATGCAACAAGTATCTTCAAAGACTAGTACAGAGATTGATCCTTCTTCTATGATCTTATACTCAGGACCGCCTATTGCTGACCTAACCAGGACAGCCTACTTGCAAGCTTCAGATGAAGTACGCAAGGAAATAATTCAGTCACTGAATCATTCGGATCGTGGTACACCAGCTGCCAAAAGTGGCAAAGATGGTGCCGCGCATGTTCCAAGAAAGGAAGACACTTTTGTACCCAAAACATTAGAGCTTATCGTCGAATGTAGCGATGCATATGGGAGATTAGAAGTCGATGCCGACGGGAAGGGGGGAGAACCCGAGGAACGAGGTGGCGTTCCTCCACGCAAGGCATCTGTTTGGATATCGACACGGCCTCTAAGTCCAAAGGTACAGGTTCTATCTGCTACGTTGTCCAGTAC
>Ga0115013_10001649_pt1 | contig 12790 bp, 16 predicted proteins | sample SouAtlMetagenome_2_FD_88686 | JGI IMG/M metagenome (GOLD analysis project Ga0115013, IMG submission 88686) | Marine eukaryotic phytoplankton communities from Atlantic Ocean - South Atlantic ANT15 Metagenome | ecosystem: Environmental > Aquatic > Marine > Oceanic | place: South Atlantic Ocean...
ATCGCTGAGAGGGCGGTTTTGTTGTTGGGTCCCACGTAGATGTTCACAGAGTCGATTTCTGCGCTTCCTGTTGTTCCAGAAAATACAGGGATCTGAAAGGAAGAGATGGACCCCGTCCAATGATTTCCAATGCACTTGTAACCATCTGTGTCAGTGCCAGTGATGTTTGAGATTTGACCTGTAGGGCCAGAGAAGAGGAATTCCTTGAGAGTGCCCTTTGGCTTGATCACGCTCATGACTCAAAATTTGACTCATGAGTGCTATCAAACCTGGGGACAGATCTCGCCAAAATTCCGTCCCCTTCAACACTCGAGTGCGGAATGGACTTGTGGGAGGTGCGGATGTGGCTCGGAAGTTTGGGAAGAACAACAACGTTAGCCCAGGGACAGTCCCTGAGACGGTCTGGCCTGCTGGAGGATTGTACCCTTACCTTACTGCTGCTGCTCGAATCCGAGTGGCGTCTGGAGGGAATGCCAATGATACGGCTGCGGGCACTGGTGCGAGAACGATTCGGTTGAGAGGGTTGGATGAGAACTGGGATGAGTGTTTTGAGAACATCACTCTGGCTGGAACTGGAGCAAGTGCGTACACCACCAAGACGTTCATTCGACTGAACAGATGCTTTGTGAGTGAAGTGGGAACATACGGTGGCTCGAATGTGGGAGACATCAACTTGGAAGCCGAGGGAAGTACTGGCACCACCCGTTTGATCATTGTCGCAGGGGAGGGTCAGACACAGCTTTGCACGTTTACTGTCCCTCGCGACAATAAGATCAACATCACTCAACTTGGAGTTGGATTGAACCGGTCAAGTGGTGCAGCGAGTAATGCCTCGTTTGAACTGTTCTCCCGCTCCAGAGCTGACAAGACAGGAAGCGACTTTGAAGCGTTCCGTTCTCGCTTCACCATCAACACAGGTCTTGGATATATCATCATTCCGTTGAAGGAGACTCCTTTGGAGTTCGGTGGATTCACAGACATTGAGATGCGATGTACATTTGTGTCGGCAAGCAATTCGATTGTCCAAGCACAATTCGATTACGAGATCTATAAGGATGGAAACGGTTTCTTTGCTGCGTTCTCCTGAGGAAAGCGAGCTTGTTCCTGCGTACCGCGTTCACGAGCCTCCCAGGGAATTTTGCGCCCTGTGGAAAAAGCGTCTTCTTGAGGTCAAAGTTCCATTTGTCTTTGACCAAGGTGAGAAATTAATCTCCCGTGTCTTCTTTCATACCGAGTGGTGGTCTGGCGATTTTCTGATTGACCGTTGGTATTTTTACGACGAAGAAACAATTTAATTCTCATCGTGCTGCTGACCCACAGGGAATTCGACAATGGTTCCGTGGATGTTCAGAGTGATGCGCTCCACCGTTCCATAGAAAGCGTTGACAGCGGTGCGCAAGATCTTGGCAAACTCGCGGGGGAGCTTTCCAGCGGGCACGTCTTGCAGACCTTCAAACAGCGGGCCTTCTTTCCCCATGTAGATGAATGGGATACGGGCATCTCCCATGTTCTTGTACTCGCTCAGCTTGGGGAGGGCACGACGGAACTCATTGTCAATGAATGCATCCACAGCAGTCTTCTGGTTGGAAGAGACCTGCTTGAAGACCTTGGCAAAGGCTGGGTCTTTGAGGTTGTCTTCTGTGGGCATTTTCCCCAAGAGGGCGACGTTGGGGTGAATCAGTTCTCCGTCTTCCGAGAGGTAGGACGTGAGGCGAGAGCCTGGAATCTGAAGGGCAGGTTGATCTGGGATGATGTTCTTGGACGGGGCGACAAATCCCATGTCGATGTGGTTGATACGGTCCTCCATGATTCTTCTCGGCTCCGCGCCTGGGCGATTGGAATGCTCAGTGCGGACGGCGACGGAGACAAACTCGTACACGTCACAGGGGGTGGAACGCGGGTGAAGCCAGGGTTTTTCCGCAATCTCGAGGTCGGAAGAATACGGGCCAAAAACGGCAAAAGGAATCCGTCCCTTGAAGTGGTAGGCTTCCGTTTGGGTTCGAGCGACATCTCTTGCCTCTTGTCTGGAATGAAGGACCACGTGGGGGAGGGATTCGAGTGGTCGGAGAACGACTGTGTTGGGGCGATCATCACCCATGGCGACGACGACAAACTTTTCTTCGGCGGGCTGGGGCATTTCTGGGATTCGGTCTCCTTCGAGGAGCCCATCTTCTCCCCGAGGAGTTTTTGGAGCCCCACCCCCGTATTCTGGTTCTTCGTCGATTTCCATGTGGAAAATTTCATTGTACTTAGACATGATTGAAAAGAAAAGTGAAAATGTATTTACGCGCCATGAGCACGTCCAACCAAGTAGGCGGAAGTACCGGTCTTGACAAAGCGGAAGACAGACTGCTCATTCACAACCACAGCTCCGTTTCCGTTGAGGGTCACACCCGTGTTTCCGGCCAGGGTGGCAGTTCCAGTGGTGGACATCACCCAGAGATCCCAAGAGGCGCCCACGGGGAGGTTAGGGAAGGCGGCATCGAGCTGAGCTCCAGTGAGACAAGTGTACGTTCCAGTGGCACCAGAGACGAGTGTGCCTCCGTGCTGACGAGCGGTGAGAGCGGCAGAGCCAGAGCTGAGGGCGTGGTATCCGTCGAGATGAGCAATGGGTCCGGCGCCAGAGGTAGGAGTTCCGTCTCCTCCTCCCAGCATCAGAGGCTTTCCAAGGCCGTCAGACGAGACGATCTTCTTCTTGTATTCGGTGTGCTTTCCTGCAGACATGTCGGAATGGTTTTTTGATTTTTGTTGTATACGGGTAGGAAACAAAGATTAATCAGCCAGAGCAGCAGATCCCAGAGCGAACTGAATGACACCTGCGTAGTGAGCGATCTGGTTGAGACGGAACTCGGCCTCGGGAGCGGAGGCACCGTTGGACTGGTTCATGAGGACAATGGAGTTGGCAGAGGGGTTCTTGGTGTTCACACCAGCGCCAAGATGGGCATCACGAGCCTGACCGAGAGCCTGGACAATCTGGAACTCGGATCCATCTCCGCGAATGGAGTCGTAGTCATCGGCATCCACAAGAGCGCCAATGGGGTCCTGGCGCTTGAAGGCAGCCACGTGCAGAGCAATCAGAGCCTGGGTGTTTCCACGACGGCAATCGATCGGCTGTCGGGGGTAGTAGCGAGAGCCAATCTGGATCTGGTAGTCATCGAGCACGGGGTCCGCAAAGGAGTCAAACTGATCCGTGGTGGCAGAGTTGTAGGCAGAGGACAGAGTCCAGTAGCACATGTAGGACAGGAACTGCTGGACGTAGACAGAGACGTTGCGCTGGATGTTGATTCCACGGGCGCCGGAAGAATCGAACAGGGCAGGGATGTAGCGGTACAGCTCGACGGGCAGAGAGACGGGAATGCCCTGGGCAACCTGAGCGCGGACAGCAGCATCAAAGGACGGGTTGGCGCGCACCAGCTCACAGTTGAGGATGATGCCCTCCCACGAGTACGAGTGGCCGGAGCCAGAGTCACATGTAAGAGCCTGGTCGTTGTCCTCCAGCTCAATCTCAATCTCGAGATCAGCCAGCCAGAGGGGCACGTAGTGCACGCCAGTGACAATGCCAAAGGCGCCAAGGTAAGCCTCCATCACGAGACCGTCAGACTGGGCAGCGTCGTTCTGGCGCTGGGTCTTGGATCCCATGCCTAACTTGCGACCGGCGGTTCCGATCCACTGATCGGCGTGGAACTTGAGGAGCGGAGCGGCGACACGGTTGTAGAAATCCACACGAAGGATCTCACCACCTCCCACCTGACGGAGGGCGATACGACGAATGCAAGAAGCCATGCCGAGGGAAGAGAGGGCCGAGTTGACGGCAGAGCCCTGGGTGACCTTGACGACGCCAGTGAGGGAAGAGGCGCGCATGTCGAGGTAGCGCTGATCCTTGGGGAGCGGGACCGTAATGGTGTTGTTGCCCAGACGCGTGAACTGGTTGGCTCCAGAGATGGGCTGGACAGTCACGTAGGCACGCTCATCTTCGATGGCGTTTTGCTGGACCATGGAGAAATCAAGCCCCATGGCAGATCGGGGCTCGGGTGCTTCGGCAGTTGCGACAGACATTGTTCGGAATGATTTTATGATGGGATTTACTTTTCTCTTTTCTTGAGTCGTTCCTCCTCGAAGGATGTACCGGACAAATCATGCTTGAGGGCTCCTCCGTTGTGAGTGGGACCTGGGTCGTTGCCCACAAACTGTCCGTCAAACGCAGAGGTTGCGGTGAGAGGATTGAATGCTTCCGGCTTGTTCAAGGGAGGCGCAGATGCCTCTCTGGCAATGTTCTGGTTGGACTCCTCCAAGGTTTGACTGACCTGCTTCTTCTTCCTGGTCCGTCCCCGTTTCAAGGAGGGAGGATCGGGAGTCGTGGGCAAGGTTGGGGGAGGGGGAGCCGCTGTGAACTGAGTGGTCACAGGTCCAAAGGGTTTCTTGGTGGGCGCGTTCAAGGGAGTGGTGTCCTCCCGAACAGCCTTCCCAAAGGAGGGTCCGTCCGAGGCAGATGAGTTGGGTTTCGACAACCCTTGCATAGGCTCAGGATCCGGCACAGGGGACGGTGGGAGAGGAACCTTGACAGGATCCTGCTTCTTGGGCCCCTCCTGCTCCACCTCGTCCTTGGTCTCGCTGTCGATCACATTCATGGGTTCCACAGCAGCAGCCGCAGCCGCATCTGCCTGAGTGATCGGGGCGTTTTCAAAGACCACTTGCTGGGTGGCGTTGAAGATGGAGTCTTCTGTCCGAGCCGGGAGCTCATTCCGCAACTGAGACATGAGAGCCCCATGAGCTGCAGCGCCAGCCGCTTGTTGAACTTCCGCTCGTTGAGCTGCCGCACGCTCTTGGAACGTCTTGGCCGCATTGGCCACTTGATCTGTGAGGATGGACGAGGGTTGTCCCCTCAGAGGGAAGAGTCCAGGAGTGGGACGTGCCAGTTGACCCGACGGCAAAGGAGGAGGATTGTCTCGGGCGTGTTGGTTGATCAGGGTCTCGTCCGGCAAGAACGGTCCCACCTCCCCAGGAGCAAACTGAGTGGCGGCCGCTTCTGCCTTTCGCGCTTCCTCGTCCTTGGCCAGCGCATCCTTTTGGGATTTGAGTTCCTGTTGGAGCTTGATGTTCTCCTCTAGTTGCTGGGCCAGGGGTCCCAGACCTGCTGCGGTTCTGCGAGAGCGACCGCCAATGCCACGGCGACCGCCAGTAGCGATGGCCACATTCCGTGCCACACCTCGTTGAAACTTTTGATCAAGAACGCCTCCAGCACGAGAGGGTTGAGTAAGTCGTGCCTCAGAAGCAGCGCGGAAAGCAGCAGCGCGATTCGCAGACGTAACACGAATAGAGTCATTCGCCCTCTGCCGCTTGTTCTCTCTGGCAATGGACTCATCCAGAGACTGCTTGGCGGTTTCTGAACGGGCGCTTGACTCCAATTGTCTCTTGCGCTTGGCCGTTGCATTCTGCTCCTCCAGAATCTTTTCCGCAGCCGTGAGACCGCGATTGAGAAGCGTAGCCTCCTGCTGAAGTTGATACGCCTTAGCAGCAAACTTAGCTTCAGAGGCGGTAGCCTGGGACGGGGTGGGGAGAAAGCCGCCCGAGCGAAAGAGCTCCAGGGTCTTGCCCTCAACAGATCCCTTGGGCCCAGCATCGCGAAAAGCGTCAGGGTCCATGACGTTCTTGAAGTTAAGGACAAAGCGGTCACGAAAGGGACGCTTCTTGTCGATAAAGACAAAGCCGTGAGGGACGCGTTGGACATGGCCCAGAATGTTGAGCAAGGTTTCCTGGGAGACGCCGCCCACGTCGTCGACAATGGACTTGAGCTCACGCCCGGTTCCCGGTTCAAACAGAATCACGCCAGTGACAATGTTACGGAGCTGCGCTGAGAGGGATGTTTCGGAGTGGGTGCAGAGGATGACGGATGCGTCCATATGACGAATCGAGACGAGGAATTTGACAAAGGGCGAATTTCGTGCAGTGAGGATAGATCCTGTGGCGTCATCGGCAATGATGAGTGTACGACAAGAGACCTTCTTTCGTGCTTCTTTGGCGAGGTCTTCTTTGGTCTTGAGCTTGTCCTTGGGGCCGGCGAGTCCGGAGAGGGCAGCCGATTTTCCAGCACCCAGCGTCGGAGGCACCTTGCTCTGAATACGTCGTTTGAGCTCTTGAGGGCTAAGGCCCTGGCTTCCTCCAGCCGGAGTTGGAAGTGTCTCCGCGCCAGACTTGCTGGATCCCTTGAGCTCAGCGTTTTCGTCTTCAATTTCCTTGATGATCTTGGAGAGGTTTTCTTCGGTGTACTCAAAGTTGGAGTTGTCTGCGGTGAGGAACATTCGGAGCTTGGCGTCGTTCTTTCCGGAGGGGGAGAGGTAGATGACGCGGCAGAAGGTGTTGACTCGCTGATACTCACGAAGCATGTTGAGGATGATTGTGGTTTTTCCTTTGCCGATGCCTCCGACGATTTGGAGGAAGAAGGGCGGCAGCGGAAGAAGCGGGTCGATTTGCCCGTCGGCCCATCGCATCGCGGCTTGGCGGGTGAGCTCCTCGGGGGTTCGCTTAAGGTCCTCGATCTCCCGTGCCTTGATGTCGAGGTCTCCATCGAATTGCATAAGGGGCGAGGGAATCAGATTTTGACTTATGAATCCGTTTGAAGAAGGGAAGAAGAAGAAGCTGGATCCGATTTGCCGAAAGTACCAGCAGGGGTTGGTTGAATACATATACCCGGCCCTGGAAGGGGAGTGGACGCTGCACGAACTCAAACCAGGTGGCCCCACGACTGGACCTCCGCACTACTTTTGCCGATCCCCCATTGGCTATCAGTACTACAACCACGAGGGGACTGTGTATCCGGATCAAGTGCACGAGGCCATGAATTCATAAAATCCATTTTTCGTACCCGACACAAAATGAACCAAGCCCAACGAAAGGAGAGACACCGTCGAAACTGTAGACGTATGCGCGGACGCAAGCGTCGGCACGACAAGAAGCGAAAGACCTTTTCCTTCGTGCGAGTGGTGGTGGAGCCGGAAAGACCACTGAAACTTGTGGACGGTATGATTGTCAAGTGCAGCCTCGAAAATACCACCCCTTCCCCTCCCGTGAAAGGCGAGTCAAGATTGCTCATGAGTATGAGCACGCCATTTGGCTTTGTTTACTTGAATTAAAGAAGCACATCTTGTTCCCACACAGGTTTCTCCGTATGAGCTTCACCATCAAAGTGGTGGAAAGCGGGGCCATCCAAAAGAGACGAAACAAAGTTGTCGTCCAGGGCAAAAAAGGGTTCGGGCTCAAGATCTGCCACGTCCTCGAGCCGTCCCACACTGCCCTCTTCACTCCCTTTGCTGCCTTCAACCGGCTCAACGAGCTCGCCACCTTTTTCAAACGCGCTTTGATCGACGACTGGGTTTCCGTGCGCCAAGAGCTCCACCTTGGTGTCATGTTTGATGTCTCGCAGATTGGCGAACGCGGGCAGCCCCTTCACCACACCGAAGTGGTTCAGAACCTGGTAGAACGCGCGGTTCATCATGTACAAACCCTTTTGGCCTCCAATCGTCGAGCCAAGGTCGAAGAGAGCAAGACTGCCCTCCGCATTGTCAAGAAAGCGTACGCTCCCCTCGTGTGCCTTCATTGTATGCTTTGCCAACTCGCTGCTCGTGAGCAGTCGCCCGGTGACGCAGAAACGACACCGCGTCTTATCTTTGGTTGCTCGTCCTGCCTTCCGGACGGCGAGTGGGATCTTATGCGTGTCCCGCGGATTTTCCAATCCGGTTACCAACCGATCCTCCATCTCCAGACGGAGTTTCATATGTTCGATGCTCTGCTGTGCCATGAGATCCCTGGAGTGGGAAGAACATTGGGAATTGAGTTTGAAACGCGTGAGGAAAGCGACTTTCGGAAAGCGACGCAGTTTGCTGCGGAACGCGTCATTGAGCTGCGTACTGCGCGAATCTTGCGCAATACCGCACCTGCGGTTCAAGAAAGCGTTCTTGACCCTTCCCCACCTGCGGTTTTCTCTGACGAAGAGTTTGACAACCTTATGCGTACTTTGGAATAAAATGAAAAGTGTTCAGGTAAAAAATGGGCTCGGTTGTATTTATTCACCATTGACGAATGTCCCAGGGGTGAACTTCCAACCCCACGACCGGGTTGGTCCAATACACCGCGCTCAAGTTCGCCTTGCCCCAGTCGACCCAGTCACAGGTCCAGGTAAACGACTCCAAGTACTCGCGCTCCATGTAGTAGTCTGACTCGCCCAACTCGCCCGTGTCCCACATCAGTCTCTCCTTGGAGTTTGGATCGTCTTCCCAGTCCTCCAGACAGGCCACAAACGTTCTGGCCAAGTTGGCGTCCAGAAAGCGAAACGTTTTGCTGAACGCTCCTGCGTCCGGGTTTTTGCAAGTGACCGTGACCTTGTGCAGCTTCTGGTAGGCGCTAATCTTGCCGTCAAACGTCTTGAAAAGAATGTCCATGAGGAATTGAAAAGTGATTCTATTTTTTACTTGGTTTGAGTCTGAGGTAGCCCCAGTCGTTGCGCACCGCGTTCCAGCGGGCCACCTTGACGTTGGCATAGCGACCGTTGTGCACCAGCGCGCCGCAGAGAAGGCGAACCATGAACTCGCTTTCCAGAGGGCGGTCCGGCGTGTAGCGTTCCCAGGTCATCCCGTTCTTCGGTTGGACGAAAATAGCGTAGTCGCCGGATTTAGGTGAGGTGGCAGCCACCTTGCTCGCTTTCTTCTTGAGCTTGCGGATCTCCCTTCCGTTTTTGCGCAAGGTGCGGTTGTTGAGGATCGCGTTCTTGAGGGTCTTGAGCTGCTCCATTGTTGTTGTCGTTTGTTTCATTTGATTTCGGTTCAGAAATTAATTTCATCCAGGTCAAAAATTGCCCTCGTAAAAACTCGTGATATTCCCAGTGTTTTCTGGCTTCCTTGGGTAATTCTTCGGCCTTGAAAAACTCACGCTTGGCCAGCTTTCGGTCCCACTGCCGCCGCTCCTTCTCCGGCAGGCTGGTCATAGACTTGAGCACCTTGAGCCGGCACATGTCGTCGGTAAACTTGAAGAAGCTACGGGCGGCCTTCATTTCCGCAGGCGTGTACTTCTTCCCTTTGCGCTTGGTGGGCAGAGTATGGTCAAGACTCATTTTGTGAGGAAAGGGGTGGGCTATTTTTATTCCTCCTTTTGGTACGTGGTCAAGAGTTTTTTCAGGAACGCGATCTCGTCCTTCAAAAAGGCCATCGTCATAGACAAAGAAGGCGAGCCGGTCGCGTGCTTGTGAAACGCCTCGAATTCTGAGAACGCGGTCAGTTTTCCCTCGAGCAAACAAATGTGCAACTCGATTTCTTGTTTCATAGTCGTGGTCATGGATCAGAAATTAAATTCTTCGTGAAAGCTTTCTAGCAAATGGATTGGCTCGCAGGGCCAGCTCCTCTTCGGTCGGCATAACTTCGTCTGTACGCAAATCGAGCTCCTCCTCATCCTCCTCCATGGCCAGCGGTTCTTCTGGCTGGTGCTGGGTAACGGGAGGTTCCTCATCCGCAGGTTCAGGAGTCGGATCTTTCTCTCGAAAGGTCACCTTCTTCCGAGCAGCCTCCTTCTCGGCACGTCGCTTCTTCTTCTCTGCCCGCATCTCCGCAAGAGCCTCATTCACTTGTGCCAAGGAGTTCTTCACTTGAGAGATGTAGACAGGCTCGGGTGGTCGCTTTTTCTTTTTCTTTTCCACTCCACCACTCTGGATCTTCAGGGCCTTCTCGGACGGGGGTGGGGGCTGTGAGAGAGGAGAGAGGTATGTGTGAGTTGGTTGGCGAGGAGCAACTCAGTAGGAACGAACCTCTTTTTGGCCCGGGTCAAATTTAGGACCGCGTGAAACGAAAAAGGAGGTTAGCTAATAATACACACGCAACAAAACTCTCAAGCAGCCGTTCCTTCGCCATCTGACCAGGAAAGCGAGGCCCAGCCCAAGAGAACACGCTTAGTCCCGGATCAAGAGAAAACAAACTGGGTGACGAGGGCAGATTGCTCTCCCCGAGAGGGTATGGAAGCGTGGTGACTTTTCAAATGAAGAACCGTGATCAAACAAAAGAGGGAAGCGCAGGTCAAAAACAGGTCCTCGGCGCGCAAGACGAGTGTTCGTTACATACCTTGGGTGGTTCCGCTTTCTCCGCCTCCACTACCGGTTCCGGAGACTGCGGTGCTGGGGAAGGCGGGGCTTCTTCGGTAGATTCGGCTTCGGGCGCAGGAGAGGGGATCTTCTCCTCGGTGCTCATTGTGAGAAAATGAAGACTTGCAGTTGTGACGGACTAGATCGGGCTGCTGTACAATCTCTTTGCAAAACAAACAGGTAATGTCCCAATAATGGACTTGACACCCGCGGTGGATCTTGAACCAGATGCCAAACGGCTGCGTCTGGAACGTCCTCTCCAAACCTCCGCAGGGCTGACGGAAGTCGTTCTTCTCCACGTCCGGCTCAATCATAATCTGTCGGCTTCGTCTCTGAGTTGCTCCTCATACGCCTTCATGGCGCGATTCAGCACAGCCAAACTCTCCTTGCCCGCGTCCGTCAGCTCTCGAGGACACCCATCGTCCGTGGTGGTCAGCACGTGATTCATCTCCACCGTGAGATTCGTCAAAAGGGTCAGTTCCCGCTCAATTTCGTTCACTCGGAACGCACGTCGGTCGGCTTCTGCCACGGTCCAGTTCAAAAAACGTTTGATCCAGCCACTCATCTTTTGTTTAGTACCCCGATTCACAAAATGGGATTTTTCACAGACGCTGTACACAATGTGGGCAAGCTCGCCGGACAGGCTGGGCGTGCCATTGAGAAGGGCGTGGACTCTGGTTTCGGCGCTGCCCGTCGTGTGGTCCACGGAGTCGCCAAGGTTGGAAACACCATCCAAAAGGTGGCTTCCAAGGCCAACGCTCTCACCGGCGGAGCCCTCGACATCATCACAGATGACATCCCTGGAGGCGCTGCCGTCAAGTCTGCCTTTTCGGCTGGCCTGAATGTCGCCAATCGCGCAGACAAGGCCCTCAGTCGCGCAGAGGGTGCCCTTGCCAAGGGAAAGAAGCGCGTGCGCGAAGTGGCCTCCGCGGCTCAAGGCGTTGCCGCTGGCGCTGCCAAGGCTGCAGATGTGGCTGTGGACACCGGTCGTCGTGCCTTCAAGCGTGCGCGTACCGCTGTTCGCGCGTAAGTCAAAAAATCAAAAAACTAATCTTTGTTTTTTAAAGTGGCATCAGGAATGGGTTGTTGTTTCTCTTGGGGTTCAGGTTGGCATGGGTTCCTTGCTGGACACTCGTGGCCGGTGCATGTCCCTGCCACTGTCGGTTCGGGGCATCGTGGTGTGGGTTCATGGGCAGGGCATGCACGGTGGATCGCATGTTCATACGGGCCGTGTCATGGCGAGTGTCGTGCTTGTTCTCGCTCATATTCTTCATAGGCGTCATGCCCTCAAGTCCATAGACAGACAGCGTGAAATACCAGTCGTGCCCGTTCAAATCCACATCGGTTCCTTCGCCGTCCACCAGCGCCACTTGCAATTGCGTCGGCAACTCGTGGCAACGGAACACCGTCGTGTGCTCGCCTCCGTACTGGATGAACGAGCCCCAGGATCCAGTCGGGCTCATCTGCGCCATGCTTTCATTGTGGCCGTGCGTGCGCGTGTCATAGGAACGAACCTCGGGCCAATTCATCTCCAAATGCAAGCGGTCAATCGGCATCATGTTCACCACGCGCTCGCTGGAATATGCAACACTGTTGGCGGCTGGCGGGGAGATGGCACTCCCAGTAGAGGGAGCGAAAAGACCAAGGGCTCTGTAGGCGGAGAAGGTGTAATCGCCAGCGGTGGCCGGACTGGCCTCAGTGGCGGCAACAGCGACAGGCCCCGTGACGAAATTCCAGGTACCAGTGCCAGATGTCTTGGTAAACGTAAACTTGGCCGTGGCGTCGTCAAAGGTAACGGTGAACACTTGCGATTCACTGGCCGCAATCGAGTTGATTGTCGTCTGGAGGTAGGCGGCAAGATCCGAGGCATTGTATGTACCGTTGGGGATGACGATTGCGTAATTGACGGAATTAATTTCCATCACAATCGTGTTGTTGTTGTCGTGGATTCCGTACCACGTGAAGGGAACCGACCAGGAGGAAATCAAAATTTCGTACCCGTTGGCGGGCGCGGCATTGCTGCCCGCAAGTTGGTTCCACAGCAAGTCTACGCCAAACCGAGAGCGAGTGTGACCCGCAGCCAAGTTGGCGTCTTTGGACGAGATATGAAGCTCCATTGGATGAGGGGTGGAGTCACAGATTGACTCAACACACTGATCGACAACAAATGGAGTGGTGGGCGGACGCTGGTTTTATCGTATTTGTTCTCACAGCCACCATTGCTGTATTACGCTGGGCGTGGGTAGGGTATTTTCGAGCCCACCAATCTGATTTCATAGAGCTACAAACCCCTACCACCCATCAAGGAAATCACATCATGATCAAGACTCCGCGGCGACGGCGAAGAGGAAAACATTTGATTATTGTGGAAGAAAGTGTGGACGAGGGCGGGAGTGAAACGGAAGAGGAAGAGGAAAGCTTTGTCGACGCAGTACAGGAGTCAAAGGGCGGACGTAGATCTACTTGGACTTCTTCGCTGCTCGATGTGCCCCCTCCTGAGCGGGTGCGGAGCGCTTCTTGCCCGCCACCTTCGGAGTAGACGGTTCTTCCTTCACCTCCACCACCTCCATGTCCGTGGAAGGCATCTCGGCATAGGCAACCGTAAAAGAATCAAAAAGACTCTTTTCTCTACGAGCCTCTTCTTCCTCGGGAGACAACTCCTCCTTGGGC
>Ga0115013_10001650_pt1 | contig 12789 bp, 10 predicted proteins | sample SouAtlMetagenome_2_FD_88686 | JGI IMG/M metagenome (GOLD analysis project Ga0115013, IMG submission 88686) | Marine eukaryotic phytoplankton communities from Atlantic Ocean - South Atlantic ANT15 Metagenome | ecosystem: Environmental > Aquatic > Marine > Oceanic | place: South Atlantic Ocean...
CTGGCTGGCTGCATAGGCGAAGACATCGGCATTGGGTGAAGTTGATGCTCCGTGAGCATATCGTGGATGGGAGAAAAGGCATGCCGTTCCCCAGAGAAGTTTTTTGCCGCTGGATTGCTGATATTTTTCAAACTCATCAACCACGCGGTGAAACATTTCGTGAGTCTGAGCGAGCGTCTCCCCCTCGGGACAAATGTCGCGGTCGTGGAAACAATAGTGGTCAATATCAATCTTCTCAAGGAATTCAAAAAAGACCGGAACACGCGCGATCGCATTATCAAGCGAGTCACTTCCATCGTCCCATGGCATCAAAGCTGTGCCCTCTCCAAACGGATCACCCAACCCATTGCGCATACAGTGCCAATAAGCAGCGCCGAAGCGCAGGTGATCCCGCATCGACTTGCCTGCAATCACCTCTTCCGGGTTGTAGTGGTGAAAAGCCAATGGATTATCGGAATCAGGACCCTCGTATTGGATCTTGGGAATGTTAGGAAAGTATTCGGACATGGTTCTTTTCTCGGAATTGCGCGGAAGGATCTTCCCGACCGCCGGAAGATACTAGCAGAAATTCCTTTTCTTTTTCTATGATGGAATCCATCGTTTTTTTGTCTTAAATCGTCAAACTGGCCATGAGCGAACGAAGCGAAAATTCTAAGGAACACCCCAAATTCATTGAGTTTGTTGGGAACCTAAGATCAGGGCAGATCGCTCTTGGTTTGTTCGAAGCCCTTCCCGAGATCATGTTCTGGCTCAAGGATCGTCAGGGAGCCATCGTCTTCGCAAACCGCGCCTATGCGGAATTGCTCCGCCGTCTACCCGAAGATCTGATTGGCGAAACTGACGCCACGCTATTTGCCCCGACGATGGCCAAAACTTTTCAGAAAGACGATGAAAGCGTCATTAGCACCGGTAAATCGATGCAAAATAAATTGGAAATCATCACCCGGCAAGGAGCTGGTATAGAATGGCGAATGACTTCGAAAATCCCCCTATTCGCCGAAGACAACCAAATCATTGGAACTGCTGGAATCTCACGACGCCTCGAGCACGGCGAAGGTCCTCCTCTCCCCACTCCCCAACGAGCAATTTCTAATCTGTTGGATCATATTCACGACCATCTAGATGATCCGATCAGCATCACAGAACTTGCGAGGAAAGTCCACATGTCGGTGAGCAGCCTGGAACGTCGTTTTCGCAAATATTTCGGAACCACCCCAAAACGCTACCTCGGCCATGCCCGCATGGCGGCAGCTTGCGACCGGCTATTGAATACCACCTTGAGCATTGGACAGATTGCAATTTCCCTAGGCTATCAGGAACATGCTTCATTCACTCGCGCCTTTATTTCCGTAATGCATATGAGCCCCCGGGCATATCGCGAATATTATTCCAGCTCGACTTAGAGATTTTCGGGATATTGTAAAAGCTTGCCGATCCGTTGGAGTAGAAGCCCGGCTCCCCCGCCATCGACAACACGGTGGTCGAAAGTGAGACAGAGTTCCGTCTCGGTCACCGGCACGAAAGCTCCCACTTCATCACTCCATTTCGGCTTTTTGATTCCTGCGGCCAATCCCAAAATGAGAGTTTCATTGGGAAGCGGAATAGGCGTGCCCCATTTCAATCCGAAGGTGCCAAAATTTGTCACGGTCGCGATGCCTCCGCTGGTTTGATCGGGAGTAAGACGACGTTCTCTGGCCGCAGCAACCAAATGTCTGTAATCTTCAGCCAACTCCGGAACGGTGTGCTGATCAACATTGCGTAACACTGGCACCATCACGCCATCCTCCACCTGAACAGCCACTCCGATATCGTAAGCTCTGGGATGAACGATTTTTTCGCCAATGAGAAAACCCGCCGTAGTCGGCTCTTCTGCCAAGGCAACCGCGAAAGCGCGGAGAACATACAAAGTCAACCCAGGCTTGGGATTTTGACGCGAGCGATGTTCGAGAGCTGAATCGAGAACCACTGGAAGGCCGACAGAAGCCAGAGGACGAGACCAACTGCGCAGCATGGCATCCGCGACGGACAATCGCATTGGAGAGGCCGAACTGTGCGGCCACTCGGAGATATACTCCAAAAACTTTTCGAGATCCTCAACGGTAACCCGGCCACCCGCTCCACTCCCGGCGATAGCGGAAATATCAGCACCCCGTAATCCAAGTTCATCCATGCGCGCCCGCATCCGGGGAGAAAGATAATGCGCACCTTTTGTTCCAGCTGGAACAGGAAGACCTTTGATACTGGGTTCCACCAACTTCGGCTCCTCGTAACTTTGATCGGCTTGCCTGAAGTGAAGATTCTCCTCTTCCTTATCATTTTTTAACACCGGGGCACTTTCTTCGCCCATCGTTGGGGAGCCTGTTCGCTCGATTTCCTCTGCCGTCGCCTCCAAGACCCCAAGAAGACTCCCCACGGCATAATTCGCCCCTTCCTCTCCGCGAATTTCGGTAATCGTGCCTCCGCACAGGGTCGTTACCGCCATCGTGGCCTTGTTTGTCTCCACCTCGATAATATCCTGATCCGCGACCACTTGATCACCAACGCCAATTAAGAGTCTGACAATCCGGGCTTCGGCAATCGATTCGCCGAGTTGGGGCATAATAATGGGAACCTGTGGCATAGCGATTAGAGGTTTAAAAGTTCACGGAGCTTCTGCACAATAGATTCAGGAGTTGGACGATGAACCGCCCAAAGATCCGGATGATACGGAATTGGAGTATCCTTGGAATTTAAGCGCATCGGAGGAGCATCGAGAAGATGAAAGCCCTCTGCGACAACCCTCGAAACAACCTCAGCGGTAACACCACCCCAGGGAAATGCCTCGCCCAGAGCGAGGAGTCTTCCGGTCCTCGCTACCGATGCAATTACGGTATCCATGTCGAGGGGTTTCACTGAACGAAGATCCACTACTTCGATCTCCCATCCTTCCTCGGCCAGACGAGTAGCCGCCCGGACCGCTTCGTGAACCATCGCGCTATATGTCACGACCGTAGCATGCTTTCCCGGCAGCGTAATTCGAGCGGCCCCCAGAGGCAATCCATCGTAATCCAGACTCTTCGATTTGAGCCAGCGATAGAGGAATTTGTGCTCACTGAAAACGACTGGGTCATCGAGCAGGACCGAAGCTTTCAGTAAGTGGTAAGCATCAGCAACGGTCGCCGGAGTCACCCCAACAATCCCCGGATAATGGGCATAGAGTGTTTCGACCATTTGACTGTGAAACGGCCCCGATCCCGGGGTGCCTCCACACGGCATGCGCATCGTAATCGGGACCGGTATTCCCGTTCGATAAAAATGCGTTCCGGCCTGGTTAACGATCTGGTTGAAAGCAATCGAGGAAAAGTCCGCGAATTGCATCTCCACGATAGGACGCATGCCACTAATAGCTGCGCCGATTGCCATCCCGGCCATCGCATCCTCGCTGATGGGAGCGTCGAGCACTCGATCGGGAAATTCTTCAATGAAACCCTTTGTTGCCTTGAAGGCGCCTCCGAAGTTTCCAATATCCTGCCCATACAAAAAAACATCCTCCCGCTCCCTTAGGAGGTCTAGTTGTGCCTGTTGAATGGCATCAATATAAGTGAAACTCATTGCTAGGACATCCCCCTTTCTGAAACCGCTTGCCAGTCTTCCCGATACGGGTCGGGCCCGTCCTCTTTTTGCGAAATTGCAACGGCATTCTGCACTTCCTCAGCGGCCTCCATCTGCCATTGCTTAATCTCCTCCTCACCCGCCAATCCTCTCGCAACAACTTGCGAGATTCCGATCTCTAAACAATCACCCCCAAGTTCAGATTCTTTGAGATCAGAGGGAACATAAGACCCGTCATCGTGCTCTCCGTGTCCGCATAACCTCAACAGGCGTCCGACGACAAGCTGGGGACCGCCCCCTTCTCTGGCGGCCCGCACCGCAGACTGAATTGTTGTAAGACACACTTCCAAATTCGTCCCATCCACTTCATGTCCTGACACCCCGTATCCAACGGCACGCTTCACCAGATTATCGCATGCAAACTGTCTATCGCGGGGAGTTGAATAGGCAAATTGATTGTCAGCTACCAACACAACCAAAGGAAGTTTCTCCACTGCCGCCATATTCAAACCTTCGTGAAAGGCTCCAGTTGAGGTCGCACCATCACCAACGCAGGTCGCGCCAACCACACCATCCATTTTTCCCTGCATTCTTCGAGCAACCAACATCCCTGCCACCAATGACACCGCCGCCCCCAAATGGCTGATCATGGCAGGCATTCTCCGATCTGGTCTCCCTCGGTGAATATTTCCATCACGTCCCTTCATCGGCCCCTTCGCCGAACCCAGATAGGTCCGAGTGGCATCGATGATCTCTTCGCCAAATCCTGTTCTCCCAGCCTGGTCTCGAATCAAGGGGGCAAAAATATCTTTCTCCTGATCAAGAGTGCATCCCAGCGATGCCGAGAACGCTTCCTGTCCGGTTCCCAGATAGACACCGCCTACAATTTTTCCGGCCTTGTATAGACTGGACAATTTACTCTCAAGCGTCCGCGCCAAGATCATCACTCGGAGCGTCCGGCGCATCAACTCACCGTCGGCCGGTTTGACAGGCAGCTCGTTGGAGGTCAATTTTAAAAGAGACATGGGACTAGTTAGATTTCCTGCTCGATGGCTTTCAGCTCCAGGAACAAGTTATTCCAACGCTCAAGGCGCGGTTTTAACAGAAGTTTTTGATCGGCAATACGGCGACGCACGATTTCGAACAAGCCACCATACTCCACATAGAACTCCCGAACGCCCTCTTTATAGTCATTAGCGAGAGATTCTGCAAAGGGCTGCCTGAGATCATTGATACGCTCAGCGAAATTAGCCGAGAGGATTCCTTTTGATTTCTGCGAATAAAGAGCAGCACCAAAGAGAAAGAAGAGAGCTACTCCCAGCGAAATCCAGGGAGCCAGCGAAATACTCAGTCCACCAAAAATTCCAGCTGCCATAATCGCAGACAGAATAATCGTGAGATAATACCGCAACACGGTGCGGCGCTCCTCCATCTGGCGGTCGAGGGTTCCGCGAATCTTCAAGTTGGCCACGGAAAGCTTGGACGCTTCCCCCAAACGACCAATGAAGCGCTGCCGGGCTCCGGAGAGAGATTCGGCATCAATGTCGAAATCGGGCGGAGTTTGCTCTAGCCGTTCTTCAATTCTTGGCACAGCGGTTTCCCAGTGCTTGCGACAATTTTGCACCAACTCGGATCCATCTTTTCCGGCATGCGATTCGACGGCATTCTTCACCGCCTCGACAAGTCTCTTTTCGATACGGGTCGGTAATCGCTCACGCCGGAACAAGGAATAGAGGCTTTGCGCAAGGGAAAGCTGTGAATTGAGCGCTCCAAGCGAATCCTGCCCCTGCTCTAAAAAGACATCAGAGAGGGTCGAAAATTTCCGCGAAAAAGCTGAAGCCTGGCTGTCCCGCCGAGAATGTACTTCGGTCTCAATTTCCTTCAGAAAATACTCATCGCTATCAAGAGTAATCCGACGTTCCTGAATTCCCTGCTCAATCCGGTTCAGAGCGCTTTGGGTTGCATCCCAAATATCGCGCAGAATCCGATGGCGGTCAAAATTACCACTCACCTTCCGCTCAATAAATGCCTCGAGCGGTGGAAACCCACTCTGTTGCCACAGTCTTTCCGAAATCCCTTCTCCCTTTTTGGCCTCCCAAGCCAGCCTCGCTGAAATTGGAAAGACCCGCGGAATATCCCCCGTCTTTTGCTCTCCCAGTTTCTCCATGTGGCCGAGAATGACCCGCGTATCATCTTCAGACTTCAGGTCAACTTGCTGCAGCACAAAAATAACATTCTTTAACTGTTCTCTTGGAAGCCTAGCCACCAATTGCCAGGTATGAGCTCCCCATGGATTATCCGCGGGGAATACAAAGACAAGAAGATCGGCATTGGGGAGAAACTCCTGAATAGCTTCGGGATTCCCGGAAATTGAACCATCCGATCCGGGGGTATCTACAAGATGAAATTCACGAAGGAACTCGATAGGAAGGAATTTCTCTACTACATCATCATTCGCATCCTCACTCCGTTTGTTCTTTCCGAACTGATACCTGATGATCTTTTCGGTATTGGGCTGGTCGCTGACATCGCAGAGCTTTTCTCCAAACAATCCATTGATCAAAGTTGACTTTCCTGAATTCGTTTCCCCGCAAAAACAAACAAGGAACGGCCGACGGAGCTCCTTCAAAAAATCACCCTCATTAGCCAACGCTTCGACATCGATCTCACACTCTCCTCCCAAATCACGAGCTCGGGTGACAACATCAGTAAAGCGTTGTCGTATCGCAAAATAGCGGGCACCGAACATGATTGGGGAGTGCTGGACGCACGAACGAATCGTTTAAGCCTGCCCCTTTAGAGCTAGCATTTGGGAGACCGTAATAAACTTGAATCCCCTGGCAAGGAGTCCGTCGAAGGTTCGTGGCATAGCATCAATGGTTGGCTTGTGAAGATCGTGAGCCAGAATGATGGAACCGTTTTGGGATGAGGAAAGAATGCGCGAACTCACGATCGATGACCCCGGGCGCTTCCAGTCCTTTGGATCGACAGACCACATGATGGTGGGATAGCCGAATTCGGAAAAAATGGTGTTTCTTTGGTCTGTTCTCAACGCGCCGTATGGAGGTCGCATGGTACGGGGTCTCACTCCGGCGGCGCGTACAATGGCGGCCTGCGTTTTACTCATCTCAGTGCGGACTTCGCTGGAGCGCAGAGTCGTCAACTTCCGGTGAGTATAGGTATGATTCCCGATCTCGTGACCCTCAGCGACGATACGACGGACAATGTGCGGATGACGATCAACACAATTACCGATGACGTAAAAAGTTGCTTTGATGTTCCGGTCACGAAGTATGTCGAGCAATCGCGGGGTATTCTGAGGGTGGGGCCCATCATCAAAGGTCATTGCGACGTAGGGCTGAGAACTTGGACCACTGCGATGGGTGACGGTTCGTCCCCAAAAGCTGGACGGTAAATTGATACTGGGATTTTTCAAACCTCGACCGGAATAGGCAGGAAGCCGGTATGCCCTCTCCGTGCCGCCAAGCGGAACCAGTTTGGAAGTCGGCTTAGTGGACTTCTTAGCCGTGTCCCCCGACTTCTTGGAACCGCAAGACGGGATCGTGACCAGGGCGCCGGATCCCAGGAGCAATAGTTTACGTCGCTTCATAGTTAACGTATTAAAATATGCCAACTTCGTGGGATCCTGTCACGCCTTCATCCCCTCCATTACAGGGATTTCGCCCTAATTCGGGCTATTTGACCTCATATCGTCGCCATCTTTCGCGGGAATCCCCTCCAAAAACAATATCGTATCCAAGAATAGATTCGTGATCGAAAAGAAAACGAGCATCGAATTCCTGCCCGGCGAGAGCCTGACGGAGCCAGTAGGAGTCATCTTCCCACATCCGCTCAAACGGAATTTCCTCAATCTCACACCAATTCGGGATGGCTTCATCCGTGGCGGTTGGCATCCCTTCAAATTGAGTCGCGGTGAACACGTGACAGTGAATATCGGGCATATCGTTCATCGCAAACCAAAGCTCGCCCCGCTTCACCGGATCGAGGCAGGTGATATGCAACTCCTCCTGGCACTCCCTGATGACACATTGTTCCGGCGTCTCTCCGGGATCAATTTTCCCTCCAGGACCATTAATCTTACCCTCTCCAATTCCTCTCAACTTCTCAATGAGTAGAACACGACTTTCCTGATGAACAAACATGAGAGTAGCATGGATATCAGGCTCCCATTGCTCCCAATCGGGCAAGATCTCGTAACTAGACTTTGGCATAGGCTTCGACCGTGTCGCAAGTGCAGACAAGATTGCGATCTCCATGAACATTGTCAACCCGTCCCACCGGAGGCCAATATTTGTCATGACTTAAACATGCCGCTTTCTCTCGTGAATAAGGATAACTCCAGTCGTCGGATGAGATCATTGCAGCCGTGTGAGGAGCATTCTTCAAAACGTTTTCCACGGGATCACTTTCCCCTTCGATGACCTCTTCAATCTCCTGATGAATCGACAACATTGCCTCGCAAAAACGATCCAACTCTTCCTTCGATTCGGATTCTGTCGGCTCGATCATCAAAGTCCCCGCTACCGGCCAACTCATCGTCGGAGCGTGGAATCCATAATCGATCAATCGCTTCGCGACATCCTCCACAGTAATTCCGCTCTTTTCGGAAATCGGACGCAGGTCAATGATGCACTCATGTGCCACCAGTTGATCTCTTCCGGTATAGAGAATTGGAAACGCGTCCCTCAATCGACGGGCCAGATAGTTGGCATTCAAGATGGCAACCTCGGTGGCGTCTTTCAATCCGTCAGGCCCCATCATGGCGAGATACATCCAGGAAATAACATTGATAGACGCACTCCCAAATGGAGCCGAACAAACCACATTGGTGTTATCTCCCAACTCATGGTGTCCTGGAAGGTAATCAACAAGATGTTCCTTCACCCCAATCGGGCCCACTCCCGGTCCCCCGCCACCATGCGGAATACAGAAAGTCTTATGTAAATTAAGATGACAGACGTCAGCACCGATCTCCCCAGGACTGGTCAAACCAACCTGAGCATTCATGTTTGCCCCGTCCATGTAAACCTGCCCACCGGCCTGATGAATTTCGTCACACACCTCCTTAATTCCCTCCTCAAAAACGCCGTGAGTGGAGGGATAGGTCACCATGAGAGCTCCGAGTGATTCGCGATTCTGATCAATCTTCAGACCTAAATCGTCGCGGTCAATATTCCCCTCGTCGTCACAATTGACCGGAATGATTTCAAACCCCGCCATCACCGCCGAAGCTGGATTCGTTCCGTGAGCTGAAACGGGAATCAAACAACTCGTTCGACGAGCATCGCCGTTGGAAAGATGATAGGAGCGAATTGCGAGTAAGCCCCCATACTCCCCCTGGGATCCCGCATTTGGCTGCAGCGAGACCGCCGCAAAGCCCGTGATCTTCGCCAAATTTTCAGAGAGGTCATCGAGCATTTCACGATATCCCCTGGTCTGGCTTGAAGGCGCAAAAGGATGAATTTGCGAGACCTCGGGCCAGCTCACCGGAGCCATTTCCGATGCGGCGTTGAGCTTCATGGTGCACGACCCAAGCGGAATCATGGATCTATTTAGGGCCAGGTCCCGGGTCTCCAGACGATGAATATATCGCATCATCTCGGTCTCACTGCGGTAAAGATGAAACACCTTCTGAGTCAGGTATTCCGATTTTCGAAGAAGCGCCAAATCAATCGGAGCAGTGTCCTCGACATCATCCGAGGCATTGAAAATACGACAGAGAAACTGGAGATCCTCCGGAGTGCTGGTCTCATCAAAAGAAATTCCAATTCGTCCATCACCAAAGTCCCGCAGGTTATATCCATGCGTGTTCGCTTCCTTCAGAATCTCGGAAGCATCCAGTCCGGCATCAACTACAACGGTATCGAAAATAGTTTCGCTCAGAACCTCATAATCCGCTTGCGTAAGCGCCCCCACCAATCGACTCGCCATTCCGTTAACTCGTTTTGCGATCTTTTTCAACCCATCGGGGCCGTGATAAACGGCATACATTGATGCCATTACCGCCAGCAAGACCTGGGCTGTGCAAATATTTGAAGTCGCCTTGTCCCGACGGATGTGTTGCTCACGCGTTTGCAAGGAAAGCCGGAATGCGGGATTCCCCTGGGAGTCAAGCGAGACCCCGATGAGGCGTCCCGGGATTTTGCGCTTGAGCTTATTGGAGCAGGAAATGAATGCTGCATGCGGTCCCCCAAAACCGAGTGGCACTCCGAATCGCTGGCAGGAACCTACACAAACATCAGCGCCCATCCCACCCGGTTCCCTCAGTAAGGTGAGAGCCAACAAATCCGCAGCAACCGTCAGGAGCCCACCTGCGTGGTGAACCGTCTCGGCGAACTCAGAGAAATCACGCACGTTCCCAAGAGTCGAGGGATACTGCACCAGCGCCCCAAAAAAGCCTTCCTCCGCTTCAAACTCCGTGAGCTTTCCTACCACCACCCTGATTCCAAGCGGCTGGGCCCGGGTTTGCACCACTGCAATCGTCTGGGGGTGACATTCTTCATCAACCCAAAACGTCGTTCCTCTTGGCTTCATGGCCAGAGAGAGACTCATCGCTTCTGCAGCGGCGGTCGCCTCGTCAAGCAATGAAGCATTGGCAACATCCAGTCCAGTCAGCTCAACCACCATGGTCTGAAAATTCAGAAGTGCTTCCATTCTTCCCTGGGAGATCTCGGCCTGATAAGGAGTATAGGCAGTATACCAACCCGGATTTTCAAGGATGTTGCGCTGAATCACGGATGGAACAAATGTTCCGTGATACCCCTGCCCGATAAATGAGCGGTGAATCTCATTTCGGGAAAAAATCTCCTGCAATTTCGCCAAGGCCCGCTCTTCAGGCAACCCATCTGGCAAATCTAATCCAGACCCGGAGCGAATATCGCCAGGAACAACTTTTCCGACGAGCTCGGCCTGGCTGCCATAACCCAAGACCTCCAGCATCGCCTACCGACTCGCCTTCGATGGTCTGATGTGGCGTTGCGGAAATGAGCTTTTCATAAGACCTAGTGCACAGAGGAAATGTAGGAGCTGGCGTCCATCAGATTATTCACTTGGGTTGGATCACTCACCCGAATTTTAAAAATCCAACCACCCTCGTAGGGATCGGTATTGATTTTGGCCGGATCAGCAACCAGATCCATGTTGATCTCGATGATCTCTCCCGCGATGGGCGTGTAAATATCGCTGGCAGCTTTGACACTTTCCACCACAGCAACCGGAGAACCTACATCAATATCTCCAAGGTCAGGAAGTTCGACAAAAACAACATCGCTCAATTCCTCTTGGGCATGATCAGTAATCCCAATGGTAGCAATCTCGCCTTCAAGACGGACCCATTCATGATCGCGCGTGTAGTGGAGCTTATCTGGTGCTGTCATGACTGAGATCTAGAGATCTTTATTTCTTATAGAAAGGTTTTTTAACCACTTGAGCGGAAATCTTTTTCCCCCGAATTTCAATTGCCAGCTTGGTTCCGATTGTTGCACTGGACACCGGAAGATAGGCTAGGCCAATCCCTTTTTGCAAACAGGGCGAAATCCCCCCCGAACTCAAGTTTCCCAGAGGCTCTCCATTCTCCGATAAAACGGAATATCCTGCCCTTGGCGGAGCACCACGCTCGGTCACCTCGATCGCAACGAGCCTCTTTTTGAGCCCTTCTTTTTTTTGCTGCCGAAGAGCCTCCCCACCTACAAATTCGTCTTTTCCCAACGCAACAAAAAAGCCCAATCCCGCCTCCAGAGGCGTTCTCTCCGGGGTAAGATCATTTCCATTCAAAGGGTAACACATTTCCAGTCGTAAGCTATCCCGCGAGCCCAGTCCACAAGGCCTGACCCCCTCGGCAAGAAATCCCTCCCACCATTGCGAAGCCATCGACTTGGGACAAAAGAGCTCAAAACCATCCTCCCCGGTATAGCCGGTCCGACACACGATAAAACGGCTCCCTTCCAAGCTGAGGTCATCCACCCCGTTGCGCTTCGGCAACGTTCGCCCTCCGCTGGCTCCAAAATAAGCTTCACAGGCTTTGCGACCCTGAATCGCCATACCTGCCCACTCCGAGGTATCATTAAAAATTTCAACTCCTTCCTCGCCATGCTTCTGGAGCCAATCAAGGTCTTCCTCGATCTTGGAAGCATTTACCACCAAAAGGTAATTCTTATCTCCCAGCCGATAAAGAATCAGGTCATCGATCACTCCGCCCTCTTCATTCAGAAGAAAGGTATAATGGGCATTACCAACCTCCAGAGAGTCCACGTCATTCCCCAGCATCCTATTCAACCAATTCGTCGAAGATATCCCAGAGACAAATACCTGCCCCATGTGCGAAATATCGAAAATCCCCACCTCCTTGCGCACCGTCTGATGTTCTTCAATAATTGAGGAATAGACAACGGGCATTTCCCAACCCGCAAAAGGAACCATTCTTCCTCCCAGATCCCGGTGCTGTTGATCCAATGGAGAAAGTTTTAAGACATCAGTCACACCCCGGAATGTGTGCCTACCCTTGATACTTGTCAATCCGACCTTCAAGCCCTTTTCTAGCGTCAGTGAATACACGACTCTCTCTTGAACGGAAATTCGGCTGGCTGGCTTTTCCCGGATTAATCCGCTCCATCGCCTCTCTCCAGCTTGTCTTTTTCGTTCTGCTTCTCTTCCGGCCAGAAGCGTCCGAAGTATTTATTCCCATCGCCCCAAAGATTAAAGAGGGCGAAATCTGGCGACTGGTCAGCTTTGTCTTCTATCCTCTCGTCAATCCCCACTCCGGCTTTGGTCCCCTTTTTAGCTGCTTTTTCGCCTTCATCGCGATGAGAATCTCGTTTCTTGTTAATGATGTCTTGGAGGCTTTTTGGGGAGAGCTACGGACTTCCCTCTTCGTCTACGCCGTTATTATCAGTCAATCGCTGATCTATCTCTTCGACCCGATCGCCTTCGCCGTCTCAGGAGGGAATCACTACTACCTCAGTATCTTTTTCGCCTTTGCCACCCTGCAGCCTCAGTTTGTGTTCCGCCTTTTCTTTATTTTACCTGTTCCAGTTTGGTTAATCGCGGCCCTGGCTGGGCTGAGCCTTGTTGGGAATTGCATTCGAATGCCGATCTTTGCCAGCTCATTTTTAGGACCACAAATTATTTATCTCACTTGGGCTACTCCCAAGCTGATTAGGTGGATGCGCGATCGCGGGA
>Ga0115013_10001653_pt1 | contig 12779 bp, 10 predicted proteins | sample SouAtlMetagenome_2_FD_88686 | JGI IMG/M metagenome (GOLD analysis project Ga0115013, IMG submission 88686) | Marine eukaryotic phytoplankton communities from Atlantic Ocean - South Atlantic ANT15 Metagenome | ecosystem: Environmental > Aquatic > Marine > Oceanic | place: South Atlantic Ocean...
AACTCGATCGTATCGAGAACCAACGAGAGGCACAGATCGCTGAAAGGATCGCCAGGCCGACTGGTAAGTTCTTCGGGTGGTTCGGGTCGGTGCCCGAGTGGTTAATGGGGGCGGACTGTAAATCCGCTGGCTCTGCCTACGTTGGTTCAAATCCAACCCGGCCCATCCACCACAAGCCCTTGTAGCTCAGCGGTAGAGCACTCCCTTGGTAAGGGAGAGGTCTCGAGTTCAAGTCTCGACAAGGGCTTCACACAACACCCAGGCACCGGGTGTTGTGTCCAGAGGCAATCAAGGATGGATTGCCTCTGAGGACGTTTCCTCGAGGTCAGAGTTGCCTCAGCTCCCGAGCGCAGCTGGCAAGCTCGCGGTCGATGGATCGAAACGTGCCAAAGAACAACCCGGCTTGGCAATAAGACCTCAACATCGAGTGGCGACAGCCGACCAGTGCCGCTAGCACTAAAAAAAGTCTCGGCTATGGCAGCAACGCCCCTCCTTCTTGCACTGGATCAGGGCACCAGCAGCTCACGCGCCGCTCTCTTTGACCCGCGTGGATTCCCTGTTGCCAGTGCCAGCGCTCCCTTAGCCATCAGCTATCCAGCTGATGGATGGGTGGAACAGAACCCCAGGGACATCTGGGAGAGCCAGCGCCTGGCGATGGAGCGCTTGGAGAAGGCCATCAGCCAAGAACAGAGGGAGGCTGTGGTGGCCTGCGGAGTCACCAATCAGAGGGAAACCACGATCCTGTGGCGACGCAGCGATGGGCAGCCCTGCGGCCCCGCCTTGGTCTGGCAGGACGGCCGCACCTCCGATATCTGTCAACAGTGGAAAGAAGAAGGCCTTGAGCAGGAATGGCGAGCTCGCACCGGCCTGCTCCTCGATCCCTACTTCAGCGCCAGCAAGATTCGCTGGCTGATGCGGCATGAGGCGAGCGCATCCAGTGCTGCCGCGAATGATGATCTCTGCTTCGGCACGGTGGAGAGCTGGTTGCTGTGGAACCTCAGCGGACAAAAGCGGCACTGCTCCGACATGAGCAATGCCAGCCGCACCCTGCTGATGGACCTGAAACAACGTGAGTGGGTGGATGCGTTCTGCGAGCAGACCGGGCTGCCATTGAGTGCATTGCCGGAGCTGGTGCCCTGTCGTGGCGACTTTGGAACCATCGCATCAGGACTCCCCTTTGCAGGAGTGCCAATCCATGCCCTGCTAGGCGACCAACAAGCCGCCACACTCGGCCAGTTGTGCCTTCAACCAGGCGAAGCCAAATGCACCTACGGCACAGGTGCATTTCTGGTGGTGAATACAGGCAGCAGCATTCAACGCAGTGATGCTGGGTTGCTGAGCACTCTCGGCTGGACCGACGACCAGGGGCAGCCCACCTACTGCCTTGAGGGCAGCTTGTTCAACGCCGGCACGGTGGTGCAGTGGCTGCGGGATGGACTGGGAATCATCGAGACAGCGGCAGAGATCAACCAGTTAGCCCTCAGCGTTGCCGATGCAGGTGGAGTGATGCTTGTTCCTGCCTTCACAGGCTGGGGAACACCGCATTGGGATCCTGGAGCTAGGGGCCTTTTGATCGGATTGACCCGCGACACTGGTCGCGGCCAGATCGCCCGTGCCGCCCTTGATGGCATCGCACTCTCGGTGGCCGGCCTGGTGCAGCAAGAGGAGCAGTCCATCGGCCATGGACTCGGGGAGCTGGCCGTGGATGGTGGTGCAGCCGCATCGGATCCACTGCTGCAGGCCCAGGCCGACAGCACGGGGCTGAGGGTGCGACGTCCGGCTTACCTGCAAAGCACCGCCCGTGGTGTCGCACTGTTGGCTGGAGTTCAAGCAGGACTGATCAACAACCTGAAGGATCTGGAATCCCTCCGGGGTGAGCAGGCCGACGTGTTTGAACCCTCGCTGAGTGCTGAACAACGCCAGCGTTGGATGAAGCAATGGAGCGACGCCATCTCAAGGAGCCTGCGCTGGCATGCCTGACAACTGCTTCGACCTTCTGGTAATTGGCGGCGGGGCCAGTGGAGCCTGCGTGGCCTACGAAGCGGTCTGCCGGGGGCTGAAGGTGGCCCTGCTCGAAGGCCATGACCTTGGTGGCGGCACAAGTTCGCGCAGCACCAAGCTCTTACACGGAGGTGTTCGCTATCTCGAACTGGCGTTCAAAACCGCCGACGCCGCTCAGCTTCGACTGGTCAGAGAAGCGTTGCTGGAACGCGGTCATTGGCTGAAACAGGCGCCGTTTCTTGCCCATCGCCTTGAACTGGCTCTGCCCACAGATGGGCTCATCGGCCAGCTGTATTACCGCCTCGGGCTCGGCATGTACGACGCCCTCTCAGGCCGTGCAGGGATCGGCAGTAGCCGGCTGCTGTCTCGGACGCTGTTGCACCAAGCGCTGCCCGAGCTGCGCAGCGATGTCAGCGGAGGGGTTGCCTACAGCGATGGGCAGTTTGACGATGCCAGGCTGAACCTGCTGATGGCACTCAGCGCCGAGCAACACGGGGCGGTCGTGCGCACGCGGACGCCGGTGGTGGAGCTGGAGAAAGACAGCCACGGGAAGCTGTGCGCAGCTATCAGCGAAAACGCCGATGGCCAGAGAGAGCGCTGGCAAGCCCGCGTGGTGGTCAACGCCACCGGCATTCATGCCGATGCGCTGAGGCGCATGGCCGAACCCGAGTGCCAGGAACGCATGCTGACCAGTCGTGGAGTGCATCTGGTGCTGAAGCAGCGTCTCTGTCCGCAACGCATCGGCCTGCTGCTGCCCTCCACCGATGACGGCCGGGTGCTGTTCATGCTGCCCTTCTTCGGAAGCACACTGATCGGAACAACCGACACGCCCTGCAGCCATCCGCAGGCAGCTGTGCCCTCCGATCAGGAGCAGAGCTATCTCCTCGACTACGTGAAGCGATGGTTCCCAGGCCTTAACAGCATTGACATCGGTAGTTGCTGGGCTGGAGGAAGACCCCTGCTCAAGCCAGCCGATGCCGACATGAACAGCAGCCGTGTTGTGCGCGAGCACGAGGTGGAGACGATGCCCAGCGGGCTGGTGAGCGTGATGGGCGGCAAATGGACCACCTGCCGTCCCATGGCTCTCGACACCCTCACGGCCGTCGCGAAGCAATTGGGACAGTCACTGCCACCGGCCAAGGAACTGCCTCTCATCGGCTCAGACCGCGATCCCCTGCAAACCCCAAACCGTCTGATTGCACAACGCTCAACCCTCCAGGATCTGTTGCCGAAATCGCCGCAGCAAGCGGAACAGATCGAACATCTTGAAAGCAGTCATGGCCTCAATGCGGAAGCCCTGGTCAACAGCTGGTCAACAGCAGAGCGTGAACCTCTCAGCCCGGTGATGCCCATCTGCAGCGGAGAGCTGCGGCATGCCATTGAGACCGAAAAGGCGAGAAGCATCACGGACGTGCTGGCCCGGCGGACGCGGCTGGCCATGGTTGACCGCGACGAAGCGCAACGGTTGGCTCCTGTGGTGAATCAAATGCTTGAGCAGTGCGGCCATGGCAACAGCGCACCTCTTGAACTGAGTCACTGATCAGATTTCATTGCTCAGATTTCATTGCTCAGCGTTGATTGATCAGCGTTCACGTCCTCCACTTCACCGATCAGCCACCAGCTGAATCCATGGGCCGGCAGGTAGACAAACCAATGCTCTGAAGCAGGGGGATATTCACAACCCCAGAACACCTCACGCGTACGCACACCGCTCCAACGGCTGAGGTCAAGGTGCAGAGAAGCCCCTGCTGCTGAGAGGTTGGCCGCCACCAACACCGTCATGCTGCCGTCACAGCGCACGTAGCTGATCACACCTGGGTGAGCACATTTCAACAGCTCGAAATTGCCATGTCGCAGCGCCGGTAAGAGTCGCCGGCAGGTGAGCATGCGCCGGTGCCAGTTCAGCAGTGAACCAGGCAGCTGCTTCTGCACTTCCACATTCACCACGCGGTAGTCGTAGCCGGGAGCTGTGATCGGCGGCAGCACCAACAGCGGATCAGGTGCGGTGGAGAAGCCCCCGTTACGCGCGGGAGTCCAGGCCATCGGGGTGCGATTGGGATCGCGATCACGCAATCCCGGCCAATCGCCCATGCCGAGCTCATCGCCGTAATAGAGGCAAGGCATCCCCGGCAGGCTGTACAGCAGGGCGTGAAGAACGCGGTTGGAACCCGGATCGCCATTGAGCAATGGCGCCAGGCGACGGTTAATGCCCCAGTTGAGCCAATGTCCCTGACCTTGATGCAGTCCGGCACGGATGGTCTGGATCACCTCCTCCGGGATCAGGTGACCATCACCCAACCACAACTCATCGTGGTTACGCAGAGGCAATGCCCAGCGGCAGCCACTGACAACTTGCTGTGCCTTCTCCAGACAATTGCGCAGATTTTCCACACTGCCGCTGGCGATCGCAGCAAAGAGGTGAGCGGTCAGCGCAAAGTTGTAGGCACCGTGGAGCTCATCCTGCAATAAGTAAGGCGCAATTTCTTCAACGGGCTGGATCGCTTCACCCAGCAACAAAACATCCTTGCCATGGGAATCCACCCGCTGGCGAAGTCGCTGTAAAAAAGCGTGGGTTTCCGGAAGCCCCTCACAGCGTGATCCCTCCTCCTCACACAGGAAAGGCACGGCATCCAGGCGGAAACCATCGACACCACGATCAATCCAGAAATCCACCACATCCAACATCGCCTCCTGGACAAATGGATTGGCGTAGTTGAGATCGGGCTGATGGCGAAGGAAACGGTGGAGGAAGTACTGACCTGCCACCTCATCCCATTCCCAGTTCGACGACTCGAAATGGCGGAAGAGCACTGGGGCGTCGGCATAACGATGCGGGTCATCACTCCACACGTAGATCTCGCGCTCAGGGCTGCCCTTGGCGGCCCATCGAGCGCGCTGAAACCATGGATGAAGGGTGCTGGTGTGATTCATCACCAGATCCATCACCACCTTCAGCCCCTGCGCATGTGCGGCCGTTAGGAAACGATGAAACGCGGCGAGATCGCCCAGATCGGGATGGATCGCCTTGAAGTCGGTGATGTCATACCCGCCGTCATCCAGCGGTGAGGGGTAGATGGGCGTGAGCCAGATGGCTTCCACCCCAAGCCAACGCAAATAAGGAAGCCGGCTGGACAGGCCCTGCAGGTCTCCAATCCCATCACCGTTGCCATCGCGGTAACTGCGCACGATCAACTGATAGATGACGGCGCCGTTCCACCACGGCTGCTGCTGACTCATCAGGCCGTTGCCTCTGATCACGGTGTAATGGCGATCGTGCTCTGCGTCATCCCCTCATCAACGGTTGAGCTCACGAAACTGCGAGCATGCCCTGCACAGACAGAACGCTCTTCTCGTCATGGTCCAGGCCAACGCTGCATACCCCTTTACCGAAACCGACCTGGACCGGCTGCGACAACCTGTGTTGGAGGGAATCACCAGGCCGGAAGCTTGGCGTCGTGAACAGCTTCAGCGCCTGCGTGAGCTCGTGACACAACACGAGCCAGAGATTCTCGAGGCCCTTCGCCATGACCTTGCCAAACCCGATCTTGAAGGGATGGCTGAGGTTGTGACCCTGCTTCAGGAACTCAAACTCGCGGAACGGCGTCTTCGTACCTGGATGCGTCCACGCCGAGTCCGTGTGCCGCTTGTGCAGCAGCCCGGCCGGGCCGAGCTGATCCGCGAACCACTCGGATGCGTGCTGCTGATCGGCCCCTGGAACCTGCCGTTCAGTCTCACGTTATGGCCGTTAGTCAGCGCTCTTGCAGCCGGCAACACCGCCGTGATCAAACCTTCCGAACATGCCCCAGCAACAGCCGAGCTGATCGAGAGGCTGGTGCCAGAGCACTTCCCAGACCATGTGGTTCAGGTCGTCAATGGTGATGGAGCTGTTGCCGCTCAATTGGTTCGGCAACGCTTCGATCACATCTTCTTCACCGGTGGCGGGCAGATCGGAGCCAAGGTGCTGGAGGGAGCCGCCGCCAACCTCACGCCCGTAACCCTGGAACTCGGAGGCAAAAACCCTGCGATCGTGCTGCCTGGGGCCGATCTTTCCATCACGGCACGCAGACTGGTCTGGGGGAAGGGATTCAATGCGGGGCAGGCCTGCATCGCACCGGATCATCTGCTTGTCCAATCCGACCTGCGTACGCCTCTGCTGCAAGCCATCGCTGAGGAACGGCTGAAGCTTTACGGCAGCGATCCACTCGAATCCGAATCCCTGGCGTGTCTGATTCACGACCGTCATTACGGCCGACTGGAGGCTTTGTTGCAGGAAGCCAAAGATGATGGTCGCGTGCTGCTCGGAGGTGAGTGCGACCCGATCAGACGCCGGATTGCACCGACGTTGATCGCTGTTCAAGACGAAAAAGATCCGCTGATGGCCGACGAACTGTTTGGACCGCTGCTGCCTGTGCTGGAGATCAACGACCTGAATGAAGCCATTCAGAGAATCCAGAAGCAGGACAAACCACTCGCGCTCTATTTATTCGGCGGCAACGATCGTGATCAGGAACTCGTCCTAAACAGCACCCATTCCGGTGGTGTGTGTTTCAACGACGTGTTGATGCAATGTGGCGTCCCCGATCTGCCCTTTGGTGGCGTGGGCGCCAGCGGGATGGGAGCCCATCACGGCGAAGCGGGATTCAGAACCTTTTCCCACGAGCGCTCGGTTCTGAGGCGTCCATTCTGGCTGGATCTGCCCCAGCGCTATCCGCCTTACACCCTCAAGCCAGAAACATTCCGTCGTCTCTTGAGCTGAAGGACGCGACAACAAGTTCAGAACAGCACTGGCGCTGAACGGGAGGCACCTTATCTTTCGCCCAGCCAACGCTCACGCATGCGCCGCACTCTCCTGACCGTCCTTGCCGCGATGGCTCTGACACCACTCGCCGGTCATGCCGCCAACGTGACGGTTCAGTCAGGGGAGACCCTTTCAGATATTGCGGCTCGCTACGGCGTATCGATCAACAGCCTGATGCGCCTCAACGGGATCAGGAACTCGGACCATGTAGAGGCCGGTCAGACACTGCGGCTGCCTGGGAGCGTTTCAGCAGGCAAGGGGCGTCACAACGTGCAGTCCGGTGACACCCTCAGCGGGATTGCGGCGCAATACAGAGTTGGTGAACGCCAGTTAATGGCCCTGAACGGACTGTCGAGTGCTGACCATGTTGAGATCGGTCAGACCCTGAAGCTTCCCAGCAACGCGGTGCTTCCTCAGGCCAAGCCCAAACCCACGGCCAAGCCGGTGCCGATTCAGGCCAAACCCAATGCCATCTCCCACACCGTGGCCCGCGGCCAAACTCTCAGCCAGATCGCTAAGGCCTACGACATCCCTCTCACATCGTTGGTGAGCATCAATGCGATTGAAAACCCTAATCAGGTCAATATCGGAACCCAGCTGATGCTGCGCTCCACCGAAAGCACCAGCAACACATCAACAGCCACACCCAAGGCGACAACACCTGTTGAGCAACAACCATTGCTGACCGAAAGCCAGCCTGATCAGCAGGAGCCAGCACAAGTCCAACCCAAGACCGAAAGCATCAAGACGTCTGCCGCCAAACCAGCTGCTGTCAAACCAACGACTGTGAAACCCAGTGCGGTGAAGCCCAAAGTTGTCAAACCTGTCACCACTGCCAAGGCGACCCAAGCAACAACGACAACAAGCGTGCAGCCGAAGCCAGCCTCCTGGCGGAACTATGGCCCCCTTCAAGTCGACTGGGGAAACTGGCAGTCGATGGGTGGGAGTGAAGTAGCTCCGACACTGAACAGCGATGGTCAGTCGCTCTATGTGGCGGTGAACTGCTCCGCCAAAAAAATCAATGCCACTGGCGCCAACGGGAAGTGGAAAAACTGGATTGCACCCCAATCGGAATTCGAGAAGGCTCTCGTGAAGGATCGCTGTATGGCAGCAAAGGGTTGAACGCGGCTTAAGCGGCGTAGTGCAAAGGCCAGGGCTGACGCAAAAAGCGACGGCCACTTTCCTTTAGATACAGACGCTGGCTGCCGTCATCGGTTTCATGGATCAACTCCTCCTGAACCAGCCGCCGCGTCAGCCATCCCCAGTGCGCCGAACGACCTTCTTCAGCATTGAGTCGTTCACTCAGTCTGCGGGAATCTGTGCCGTGAACCTCCGCCAGCAACTCCAGAACAGCCGTGGCCTGGTCAGACCAATCCTGACTTGAGGTACTGGAAAGACAGCGGTCACAGCGGCCACAGGGAGGAACTAATTCACCGACGGACAGCAGCAGAGCTTGTTCTCTGCAGGTTTCTCCCTCTGCCACAGCCTCCATACGGCGCAACTGCTGCTGCGCCAGTTCAATTCGACGCGATTCTTCGGCGGCATCGCTGGCGGATGACCGGCGCAGAGCGCTCTGCATCGCCCATCCCAGACTGGTTCGATCTCTCGGCGAGAACAGCACCAGGCAGTGAGCTGGCTTGCCATCACGCCCTGCACGACCTGACTCCTGCAGATAGCCCTCCGGCGTGCTTGGGAGATCCAGATGCAAAACCAGACCGACGTCCGACCGGTCCACCCCCATACCAAATGCCACCGTGGCCACCAACACAGGATCCTGCGCTCCCAGGAAATGCTCCAGCGCTCGATGTCGAACTTCAGGTTCAAGACCGGCGTGATAGGCGATGGCCTGAATCCCGTTGGCACAGAGTCGCTCTGTCCAACGCTCCACCGAAACACGGGTGCGGGCGTAAATCAAACAAGCGCCACGGGCATTCTCCAACGCATCAACCACATCCTGCAAAGGATCCCCAACCCGGCGGCGCATGGCGTAGTGGAGGTTGTGACGTCGGGCCGATCCGACCTGGATCAGCGGCCGCCTGAGATGCAGAAGGCGAAGAATATCTGCTCTGACCCGAGGGGCTGCCGTAGCACTGAGAGCCACCAGAGGAACCCCTGGGCAAAGGGCTCGCAGCTCACCCAGCCGGCGGTAATCAGGGCGGAAGTCATGGCCCCAAGCGCTGATGCAGTGAGCCTCATCGACAGCGAGCGCCACCAGCTGTCCTGTAGCGGCGTGCTCCTGCAGAACAGAACGGGTGGCTTCACCCTGAAGACGCTCCGGAGCGAGATACAACAGCCGCAAGGATCCGTCGCTGAGCTGCGAAAGCGTCTGTCGCCGCTGAACTGGATCAATTCCTCCATGAAGACAGGCCGCTGCGATGCCTCGACGTCTCAACTGGAGAACCTGATCCTCCATCAGAGCCACCAAAGGCGAGATCACCACGACGAGACCTGATCTCACCAGAGCGGGCAACTGAAAACACAGTGACTTGCCACCACCAGTCGGCAGCACCGCCAGGCAGTCCTGCCCCTGCAACAGGCATTCCACAACGGGACGCTGCCCTGGCCGGAACTCAGACCAGCCGTAATGGCGCTTGAGCGCATCCAGCAGCAGGTCCAAAGCACTCCACAGATGGTGTGCCCAGCCTATCGAGCCCCAGATCTAGGGGAGCGGAGGAGGATCCAGCTGATCCGGTGATTCCTCAACCAGCTGGAGTCGCACCCGCTTACCCCCGGCCAACTCACCTAAAGACACCCGAAGCGTCGCGCCGCTGAGACTCTGCAGCGCCGAGAGCACATCCCGGAGATACGGAGTGCTGCTGCCACTTTCCACCCAAAGCCGTTCCTGCAAACCACCCAGTCGTCGCCAGGACGTGTGCAGCTTGAGCACTGCCGATTCCAGGGACTGAGCCTGACCGACTGCATCAGCCAGCAATCCCAGTGCATCCAGCCTCTGGGCTTCCTGCATGGCCTTCTCCAGATCGAGCTCACCCTGCTGAAAGGCACGGACGGCAACACTGGATTCTGTCGCCTTGGTGATCCAGCGGGCGGTGTGGGTCACATCCTTGATGCGGTCAAGCTCGGGCTCATCGCGCAGCACCTTGCGCAAATCATCCTGCTGTGGCTCCGGCAGCTTGGCCAGCTCACGCACCAGCGGCGCAACCACTTTTGGGGGCAGCAGATTCTCCTGGGTGCGTTGCCGAATTTCCTCTGGCAGAAGAGGACTGGTGGCGGCCATGAACTCGTCCGTGAGCCGTCGGACCTGCTTGCGGGTGATCTCCTGCCCTTCATTGGCAGCTTCAGAGATCATCAGCTGCACCTCCGGAGCCGCCTGAGCGGTTTCCATGAAGGCGCGCTTGGAGAACTGATTGACGCTGGTCTCCTCGAGCACCCCCTCACCCAGCATCTCCTGCGCCGACTCCGCAAGCTGGATCAAGCCGTAGGCCCGGGTTTTGCTGATCTCCCGCTCCCTGAGCCACTGCAGGAATCCGGCGCCACGTCCTTCTCCACCCCTCTTTTCACGGTCACGAACGGCCTTGAGGATCTTTCCACGCCAGATTTCGGTCTGCAGATCGAACTTGTCACAGACAGCCCAGGCCTGTTCCAAGCGAGCCAGAAACTCCATCGTGCTGATGTCGTCCTGATCAGGATCTGGCAGATCCAGCTCCAGAACTGGAGTTTCCATGTTCGTTGGCAGCAAGGCAGGCAGCAGTCCGGAGGCTGGATGCTGGCATGGCGCAGGGCCGGCAAAGAGCTGATCAGGGCGACATTGTGTGACGCAACAGCACTCCAGGGAAAGACCTAGAGATACGCTCAATGTGCTTTTAGTTGCTACGAAGCGATGGCGATCTCCCGCGGTGACATGGTGCGGATCAAGCGCCCTGAGTCCTTCTGGTTCAACGATGTGGGCAAGGTCGCCTCAATCGACACGTCCGGCATCCGTTACCCGGTCGTGGTCAGGTTCGAACAGGTCAACTACAACGGCCTGCAGGGTTCGGACGGTGGCATCAACACCAACAACTTCGCGCTCGACGAACTCGAACCGGCCTAACTCCCTTGCCGGAACTTCCGGAAGTTGAGACGGTTCGTCGGGGACTGGCGAACCGTCTTCAATCGTTTGTCATTCAAGAGGCCGAAATCCTCCGTGAGAGAGCTGTGGCAAGCCCTGGGGGCGCGACAGCTTTTTGCCGTGGTCTTGCAGGCCAGACCGTTGGCGAGTGGCGGCGACGCGGCAAATATTTGATTGCCCAGCTCTTGGATCCCAGCACTGGCGAGCCCAGTGGCTGCTGGGGAGTGCATCTGCGCATGACCGGCCAGTTCCAGTGGCACGAAGAACCCACAGAACCTTGCCAGCACACAAGGGCGCGCTTCTGGAATGCCAAGGAGCAGGAGCTGCGTTTCGTCGACGTACGTAGCTTTGGAGAGATGTGGTGGGTTCCGCAAGGAACAGCCACCGAATCCGTCATCACCGGATTGAAGCGACTAGGACCCGAACCCTTCAGCGAAGAATTCAATGCCGGTTATTTGCAAAAGAAGCTGAAAGGATCAACACGCTCGATCAAGGCAGCCCTGCTGGACCAATCACTGGTGGCAGGCGCAGGCAATATCTATGCCGACGAAAGCTTGTTTGCAGCGGGCATTGCACCCCAAACACCAGCAGGCAGGCTCAACCGCAAACAACTGGAACACGTGTGCGACAGCCTTGTGCATGTGCTCGAGATCAGCATCGGTGTTGGTGGCACAACATTCAGCGATTTCCGAGACCTTGAAGGCGTCAACGGCAATTACGGAGGACAAGCCGCCGTTTATCGACGCACCGGGCAACCGTGTTTGAACTGTGGCACTGCCATTGATCGGGTGAAACTTGCCGGCCGTAGCACCCATTGGTGCCCCACCTGCCAATCCTGAATCTCGGGTGCGATAGGACGGAGAAGCATGGAACGCGGGAGGCGCGAAAGCGTTGATTCAGGCTGCTGAAGAACTCTCAGCCACGATGAAACTGCTACATCGCCGGGGTTGGTGCGATGGCACTGGAGGCAATTTCAGCGTTGTGGTGGCGCATGAACCTCTGCGATTGTTGATGGCCCCCAGCGGAGTCGACAAGGGTTCAGTCCAACCCGAAGAACTGATCGAAGTGAATAGCAGCGGTGACGTCACCCGAGGAGCAGGCAAAGCGAGTGCAGAAACCCTTCTGCATCTGCGCATCATTGACTATTGCGGAGCCGGGGCCGTGCTGCATACCCACTCCCTATCAGGAACGCTGCTGTCGAAAACGGAGCTGGAGCGAGGCAAGGTGACTCTTGAGGGCTGGGAGATGTTGAAGGGACTGAAGGGAGTCACCACCCATGACACCAGTGTCAACGTACCGATCATTGCCAACAATCAGGATCTACAGGCACTGAGCGAAGCAGCTGCCGAACGATTAAGTGAAGCTCCTCATGGGCTGCTGGTTTCAGGCCATGGCCTCTACGCCTGGGGCGACAACCTGAAAGAAGCTCGTCGTCATACCGAAATCCTCGAATTCCTCTTGGAACTCAGCTGGAGACAATCACTCATGCGGAGCCAACAATGATTCGGGCCATCCTGCTGGATATCGAAGGAACAACCTGCCCCGTCGATTTTGTCAGCCAGACGCTGTTTCCTTTCGCGCAGAAGAATCTGAATGCAGCATTGATGAACAGATCAAGCGATGCTGAGATTGATGCATTAGTGGATGAAGCCATCAATGAATGGCTGGCCGATTCGGATCCAACCAGCCAAACAATGCTGAGCCAAGCCACTCAAAGGCCTCCATCCACAAAGGAGGTGGAAGAGTATTTACAGCACCTAATTCAATCAGACAGAAAGTCGACGGCACTCAAGGAATTACAAGGCATCATCTGGAAGCAAGGCTACTTATCAGGCGAGCTGATATCACCCCTATTCAGCGATGTATGCAAACAACTCGATCACTGGAAACGCAAGGAAATCACGCTTGCCGTGT
>Ga0115013_10001654_pt1 | contig 12778 bp, 18 predicted proteins | sample SouAtlMetagenome_2_FD_88686 | JGI IMG/M metagenome (GOLD analysis project Ga0115013, IMG submission 88686) | Marine eukaryotic phytoplankton communities from Atlantic Ocean - South Atlantic ANT15 Metagenome | ecosystem: Environmental > Aquatic > Marine > Oceanic | place: South Atlantic Ocean...
ATTTAAAATTTAAATTTTCTTACAATATAATCCCACTCTCTCACTTCACTATTACCATGTACTTTTTCCTGATGGCTCCAATAGTCCTCTGGTGTAAATCCTACAAATGTTTTACATGTCATACACCAATATCGTATCGTGCCCGGTATACGTAATCCTTTACCCACGGCATTCCCATTATAATTTCTTATAGCACCCATTGGTATAGACTGGCGTAGTTTGCCTTGTGTACGGACATCCTTTTCCAATTGTCTATTTACTATTCGTTCTATAGCAGTATCCATTCGTTCCTTCGAATTAATCCTGTTGATAAATGTTTGTATTTCCTTCCCTGAAAAATGTCTTTCCAACGGCAATAGTATCCCATATAAATAGCCAACCAGTAACAAACAATTCTTACGATATTTATGTACAAGTTTAATTAAATGTGCCCATATAGCATGCATAAATTTCATCCTATGTACCATGAGATAGGTTGGTGCTTTAATCATATCGTAGATAGACTGTACGCGTTTACCAACAATCCACTCCCATTTTTGTATATCGGTCATTTACTAATATTTTTTAGTATATTAATAGTGATATTATTTATATATTGTATGGTGAGGATATATGTAACTAAAAATCTTCAATGTGTTAAAAAACCGGTAGTATGGGCGCCGGCATCTAACTCAACCCAAAAGGGAAAGGGTACAATTATTATAACTAATTTTTGTCTTATGAAAGATACTGGTACATGTTATGTATTAAAACGAAACAAACAACAAATAACTATACCGAAAATATATACCAGAACAACAATGCCATCTGAAGAAGAAGCTAATGCTCTAGCAGCAGCCTATAAAAAAGCTTTAGGAGATAAAGAAAGTTTCGACGGTACTGCAACTTGTAAACCACCTGATAAAAAATCTAATTTTAAATTTTAATTATTTTTTATTTAATTTATTTGCTGCTTTTATTTTTAACATCTGTCTCTTTAAATGTTGTACACCCGTCTTCTTTACGTTTTTCTGTGATCTTATTTGCTTTAACATATTTAACGAGTCCTTTACCTTCATCGCCCTAGATGGTACCGGAGGTGGAGGTCCCTTCGGTCGCGGTAGTGGTGGTGGTGCCGATGGAGTAACATTCTGAAATGGTTTTGCCACTGGTCGTTTCTTATGCATTTTAAGTTTAATATCCGCTGTATTTGCTGTCCATGAGTTCCTATTCTTTGGAGGTTCTGGTGATACAGACTTAATACTTTTTCTCTTCTTTTTTTGTTTCTTACACATTCCCATCTTATTGCACTTATACGCTGCTATTACAATGATAAGTAGTAAACCAGATGCTAGACCAATGGTCAATCCATGAGTTGCATGTTGTCCAATTTTATCCTCATTATATAAGTCCGCGGAACTTTCCGTAAATAATGACGTCATGTTTGTCACGTTTATCACGTTTGTCGTGTTTATCATGTTCTGGATATTTGTATGATTTGTTTGGTTCGCTGTTACTGATTCATTTGACATTGATGTATTTGTTAAATTTACAATGGGTATGCTCCCTCTTAGAAGTGGATACTGTGTCAGGTTATGCGATAGGGTTGTTGTTGATGCTTGTGGGAAACTTGTCGTTGTCTCGACCATGGATGCTACCGTTGTTGTTTCCGTTGTATTTTGTGTTGTATTTGTTATATTACTACCACTCCATGGAGTCTCCACAATTACTTGTTTTACGTTTTTTTGATCACATAATATGATCGATTGACTGCTTGTATTAAACAGGGTGTTGCAATTGGACGTATAGTTGCCACATGCCAATAAATAATAACTGAGTGCGCTTAAAATTAATTGACAAGGCATTTGGTCATATATTTTTTTTATACTTTATATTTTCACTTCATCTACTTTGTCCCCACGGTGGTCCCCATACGTATGGGGACAAAATAGAGTATATATACATATACGATATATTATAACACAATGTCAAATACGATAAATATTGGACACGGTTCGTCCAAATTTTATTGTAATTTAATCAAGGCATATTTGAAGAATCATGATAGAGTGTCAGTTATGGCAGGAGGGTTGAGAATGAATTTAGGAGTTTGGGTATGTTATTTTATACAACAGGAATTTTTTGTAGATCATATCAATGTTCATTTTATAGAAGATATTAAAACACACACTGTCTTCTCTTTTTATGTACATCGTATGGATCCTATTCCAAAACTACAGCATGATAATAGAGATAAAACAATCATCAAAATACCAAAACATAGTCCTATGAGGGAGTTGAAATCTTATTTGATGCAATCAAACAATATAGAAATAGCAGCAGCAGGTAGTATGTGTTATAAAGCATTATTTTTGACTTCATTTGCATACAAACTACGTTTTAAACCACAATATATAGATATATTTTTGACGGAATTAGATGGAAAAGTTGGAATAAAAATTGGACTATATAAAGAAAATGTCAATTATAATAATAATGCCGCGTTATACACGAACTTGTAATCAATGTGGTGGTAAATACAGTTATTTAATATCATATAGAGGTGGTTTAGTCTGTCATTGGTGTTATCAAAACAGAAATAAGATTCAGAATATTTGTGTTGAATGTGACCATACGTGATAATCTTTTATCAGTTTCTAATTGATATAAAACTTCTTGTTTGTTATCACATTGTCCATAAATATTTACATGAATCGATATTTTAGGGAGTAAATGCTCTACCCAATTTAAAAATGTATCTAATTCTTTATAAGTGATATTCGCTATAATATAATCAAAATTATAAGATTTAAATGTAAAATCCATCCCAGATATAATCCCTCCAAATCCAGTATAATTTAATTTCCTATTCTCATAATAAAAATAACCTATGACACCATTCTGTGGCACAGTCAATCCTCTTATTTTCTTGTTAGAAACATACAGATATTTCATTCTATAAATATATCATTATATATTAATACTATGAATGATTATAAGGGTGCTCAAATAACAGACAAAAATTATATTAAGTATATAAACCAGCCAACGTTTCAATTTAATGTGTTAAATAAAATACAATACATAAGTGATCTAGATGATGATAGAACATATTATAAGAAAAATTCTAAAACTTACATATATGGACCGTATATGTATAAGTATTTGAAAATGAAGAATTATAGATGGTTTCAATTATTATTAGATGATGGTACAGTTATTAAAGCCGACCCTACTCGTAAATACCCATTTGAAATCATACGAATGGATAAATATTTTGGAGATGGAGATAGATTTAATATAGATATGTATTTTCCTGCCAATGGCTCGATAATAGGTCAGGGGAGGATAGATTACAATGTAACTGGTACAATTGTTAACAATAAAATGATAAGTTTTAAAGTAACTCCTCTAGTTAGTAAAGGGTTTGAAAAGAACCTTAAAGTTAGTGTGTTAAAATATATTAAAAATAAACTTAAAAAACAACCACTATATAATGTAATATATAATATAATAAATGTGGAAACCTACACGTAGTGCAAATGGAATGTATGAATTTAAACATGAAAAAAATGGATTAACCTTGTTACTTGTACCAAAACCGGGTCTAAAAGTGACCACTGCCAACATCACCTATCATGTTGGGTCTCGAAATGAGGGGTTAGGAGTAACTGGTTCAACTCACTACTTAGAACATGGGATGTTTAAGGGTAGCAAACACTTTAATAAGAAATTAAAAAATGGTATGTGGAAACTAGAGGAATTAGGTGCTTATATGAATGCTACCACATATACCGATCGTACGAACTATTTTTCTGTCATTGATACCGATATGTTATGTGCAGTCATACCCAGAGAAGGAGATCGTATGGAAGAACCTTTATTAGACCCAATAGAGTTGAAACATGAGATGACGGTAGTGCGTAATGAATACGAGAGAGGAGAGAACAACGATTTTGAAATACTTCAGAAACGCGTAGTAGCAACAGCATTTATGGCACATCCATACCATCACTCGACTATTGGATGGAAGTCCGATATAGAGAATGTAACGAGTGAAGCTTTACGTAAGTTTCATGATACATTTTATCGTCCGGACAACGCCACTTACAGTTTTGTGGGTAATTTTGAACCACAACAGGTAATGGATATGGTAGATGCATCATTTGGTAAGATTAAAAACCCAGAATTTCCTGTGCCAGATATGTACACGGTAGAACCACCTCAATTGGGACAGAGACGTGTTACTGTTCATCATCCTACGAATTGTGCATTGATGTGTATGTCATTTAAAGCTCCTAATGGGTTACATAAAGATGCTATTACATTGAAGGCTTTATCACACATTATATCGAATGGTCCACAATCATTGGCTACGCCATATAAAGAAAATACTTCTAATCGATTGCATGATGTCATGGCGTCATGGCAGAGAATGAAGGATCCCTACTTATTTAGTATATGGGCTACCACCAACATTGGTACACAAGAGGCATTGGAAGAGGCAGAGAAGATAGTATTAGAAATCGTTGATTTGTGTAAAACGAAGAATATGGTAGAACCATTAAAGCGCGCGAAACAATATATTAAAAATAGTTGGACAAATAAAATGGTGGGGACTCGTGGTGTGGCAGCAGAAATCAACGAAGCTATTGCTAGAGGGGATGCATTTGACGTCCACAACAGAGAGAAAATACTAGACAGTATTACCGCGGAGGATGTTCAAGCTATGGCAAATAAATATTTTGATTTGAAGCAGTCTACGGTTGGATGGTTATTGAATGGTAAACCGGGGAACCCAATTGTTACTAATACATATGCTCCATTAGATACCAAATCATTTGATTCGAAAGATATTCCATCTTATACCAATACAGATGGTTCGGTTACATTCACAGACGATCCACAGATGCAATATGATAGCCTTAAGAGTGATATTAATGTATCTTTACAGCTTCCAGATACTTCAGTAAAGGGATATGTCACTAGGAAAATATTGGCAGAAATGTTAACACGTGGATTTAAAGTGTCAACAAGAGAATGTTCTAAGAATGATTTGTATGAATATATGAGTCAGCGCAATATTAAACGTCAGGTTGTTAATGGTTTAGATGCTTTACACATTCAAGCCAGTATTCCTTCCAATATTAAGACGGTTAAATCAGCAGTGGGTCTTATAGCACATGAGATTCAAAATCCGATATTACAAGTTGATGATTTTAACTATTTGAGGACGAAGTGGTGTGCAGAATTACGTGGATCTCGTAATAGTGTGAAACAACAATCCAAAATTACATTTAGTCAATGTTTATTTAAAGAAGGAGACGCAAACTATAAATATTCAGTGGATCAAATTGTTCCTACTTTAGTTAATTTAAAATACAATGATATTATTGAGGCACATAAAGAATTAACAACAGCTCCTCGAATGGTTACATTGGTATCTAAGGAACTTGTACCACATTCATTTATTCAAAATAAGGGTAAATATGTCATCAGTTCAGATTATACCCCACAGGTACGTGCTCAACCATTTAGTAATAATGTGGAAATTGCAGGTAAAACATCGGTTATGTTAAAATATGGAATGGTAGTAGAACACTCTGATCCATTAGAATTAGCAGTTGGAGTCTTAGGAAATGGCTTTTCTGGACGTTTAATGAAAATTGTGAGAGATCAAAAAGGGTTAACATATGGTGTAAATGCTAGAATTAGACCTCGTAAAGGTTGTTATGTATTTGAAGTCACCGGTACATTTTCTCCTAAATTATTAGAAAAGGGTATTGAAGCTACGGAAGAAGTTATTAAACAATGGATGGCAGACGAATTAACATTGGATGAGGTTAATGTACAACGAAACGAGAAATTGTATTCTAGAAATGTTCAATTTGATGCTCCGGGTGCTTTATCGAATGCTGTTCATTTTAATAAATTACAATATGGTAATACAGAGAGAATGAACAATTTCCATGAACGTTTAAACGCAGTAACAGTTCAACAAGTTAATGAAGCCAAAAAGCAAATTACATTTGATAGATTGGCTGTGGTTAAAGTGGGGACGTTTTAATATTAATACTATAAATATAAAATTAAATTATATTAAATGATACATTATGCTACATTTCTATTCACCATTCTTATGATGGTAGACCTAATAATATACAATACTATTGGGATTATATGGTTAGGGATCATCTTTTCAGCTTTACCTATCGTATATACCCTCATAGAATATGTACTTAATAATAAAAATAGTTTTTGTGTGATTACGCCTGCTGCTATTATCATAAGTATTATAGTGTATTATGCCGGTGAATTAGATAAAAATAGTGTTGTAACATTATCTATCGTCAGTGTCTCGTCTGTTTTAGAGTTTATGTTCTATATAACGATTTATTCGCAAATGGGCGATTGTACTGAAACATTTAAACAAAATGCACAATTATCGATATTATTAGATTCATCTATATTATTTATCGCTATTGGGTATTTATTACAGTATTTTACAGATGATACGGTGGTTATTGTATACGCATCTATTGTTTTAGGAGTATTATCTATAGGTGGTGGGGTTTTATTATATCCTAGTATTAGTAGTATGATTCGAACTAGATCATACGAGTTAACTAATAATGATGAACAAGAAATGGAATTAGGTATAAATGATGATGATATTTAAGTAAATGAATGACGACGAAGAAATAGTTTGGGTAAACTTAAAAATATTGGCTCAATTAAAGCCATTTGAAAAACTAGGTACACGACGCACACATTTTGAAATTAATCCCTCTACGACTATACCAGAGGCTCTGTACAGATGGTGGAATGGTGCAAATAGAGAATCCGACTTTAATAGAATAAAAGATTTGTACAAAGAAGCAGAAAAACTAAAATCAAAAGACATAGATAGGATGAAAGAACATATTCAAAATTCAGTAAGGGGGTTACAAGCACTACAGAAAACCTATGAGAATGATATAACTATGAAAGCTAGAATAGATTGCTTAATAGATGATGTAAATAAAAATTTATCTTAAACTTAATGTTTTACCTAGTGGATACAGTCGCTGGAACTCTTCTAAAAACGACATAGCAATGTCTTTATCTTTTATAATCATTAAATTTTCTATATTCGTCTTCGCACTCTCTGTTAAATTAAATGATCCAGTTGATACCCATATTGGCATCTGATCTTTATCCAATCCCACTAAGAATTTATGATGCATAAGTGAGGCTGACCTACCCCTACCACTACCTAATAATCTGATACGTGGGATACCATGTGCCTTAGGTAATGTTTTATATTTTGCCTTAGAATGTTTCGTTCGTGCCACTTTATCACGTGTACATATCATAGAAACACCTCTCAAATGATTGGACATACATTCAATTAGTTTCGTATTAGTAAACCATGCCGCACAACCCATTATATATTTGGTATCCGCATGTTTAATACGAGATATAAGAGTTTTTAGAATAAGTTCAGTATCAAACATCAATTGTGTAGTGTTGTGAGTTATTATACGTTTCCGTTTAGGATCAGATGCTAGTTTATTTAAATTTACAACTTTAGGCATTACATATAATATATTATTTACTTATATACTCAATCTTGATTAGGAGACCCTCTTTCTCGTCTTCTACGCTTAGGTTTCTGTAACTTAAATCTCTCTTTACTCTCCGCATACGCTTCTCTATAAGAATCTAATATACTAGGATCTTCTAAGAAATCCTCTAAATTTTTTTCTGTGAATGAACAACGGGTAACTTCCTCTCTAGAAAACTCATAACCACCTACATCTAGAGCAGTCAGTTCCTGTTCTTCCATGTACTGCTTAATACAGTCTGTATTAGCTTTTTGTTCTTTTCTTAACTGTTTTAATTTTGCCTGTTGTTCTAATATTTCTGGTTGTAGTGCTAGGAAATCATCCTGTGCTTTTTTAAATATGAATTTGCTTACTCGTTGTGTTTGCATCTTATTTTTATTTTATTTTATTTTTATATATATACGTGTAAATGAAATAATCAACAGTTATTTGTGAAATATGTATTTTGCCATAGGATAACCAGAAATAATAAGAAACAGGATATACCAACATAATCAACATCAACTACCTCATGGGTTTCTGGTTCATTGTCGGACTTTTTCATATATTAATATATATGTAGATCATATATATATATACGTTAGAACTTGTAAATCGCGCGTAGCTGTTCTTCAGACATCTTACCATGAAGTGAATCGTACACAACCTCAAGATGACCAGCAGCAATAAATTGTTCACGAAGTGACAATGGTTTTTGCTTTTTACTGGATGAACCACCTTCAGCAATTAAAACATGCTTACGCTTTTTTTTACCCATAGTAAAGTCCACTGGAGGTTTGTAACGCATGATTTCAGAGTCACTATCATCATCATCATCATCCGATGACTCCTCGCGATCTTCTACTTCATATAACCATTTTTTCCAGTCGGTTTTACTGGCATCTTGAAATTTTTTGAATATTGCGTGACGCTCGTCTTCAATATCCATTTTTTCAGCAATTAATGCACAACGCTCAGAGATTAATTGATCCAATACTTCACATGAGCGGGTAGCATTACATGATGCGCAATTAGGACGATAACGGAAGTGTTTACTTCTATTTTCTTGTCTGTATTCATCAGAGTATAATACTTTGTATTTTTTCCATAATGAAGCACGCAATTCTTCACATTTTTTTTCGCGTTTCTTGTTGATAGCACGCAATTGGGCATTATTAAATTGGTGCAAATACAACGTACATCCATCCTTTGCCATCATTTTCAATTTATTGTTCAATTGATCAATAGATAGAACAGGTTGGTTGGTCATCTTAGCATTATCCATAGCATAAAGGTACACTTCTTTAGGAAATTTACCTTTATATCCTTTTTTTGGAGATACGGAAATGAATTTATCTTTTCCAATCTCATGGATTTCCATTTGCAATAAAGCATCTTTAGTAGGTTCAATAACAACCTTTTGGGTATTGTCTGGCGTACTAAAGCTACGTTTAATCCAGTTGCCACCATTGGAACTACCTTTAGCAGATTTTTTAACCGTGGTGCTAGTGGTAGTTGTTGGTTGTGGTGTTGGAGAATCATCATCATCGTTTTGTTCTTGTGTAAAACCTACCTCGATAATCTCTGGTGATTCACGATCATTGTCATCATCATCATCGTTTGCAACTGCTTTTAAAGCTTTTAACCCACTAGAGCTTCCATTCATTTGAGCAATAGTATCTTCTAATGAAGTAACAGTAGCTTTAAGCGCGTGGATATCTGCTTCAGCTTTAGCAATAATTTTTTGATGTTCTGCAAATTTATCAAGAAATTTTTTTTTAACATCTGTCGCTAAAGATCCCAATGCGGTGTAGGTAATCTTTTGTACGATATCTGTTAATTCTTTAAATTGGGTTTGTGACATAATAATAATTTGTTTGTTGTTTGTTTGTTGTTTCTTTTTGTTTCTGTATACGTTTATATGTATATGTATATGTGTATGTGTATGTGTATATGTATAGTGTATAGTGTATAGTATATGTATGTGCGTATGTGCGTAATTTTAAAGGTGGTTGTCATACAAATATTTTAGAAAACTCTTGATGGTAACGTAGTCTAGGATGTAGTCTGTCATCCCTACGAATATCTCTCGTCCAATGAAAATAGTGCTTCATAACGCATGTTGTTTCCTCTAGACCAAATCTCTTCATTGGTAGTTTCATTATTTCCATTGGTACCTCACACACCAATAGTAAATACTTACTAATACTACCATAATACATGTCTAAATTAGGTGTCACCTCTAGTAGTTCTTGTAATGCCACAGTTGCACCTTTCGCCGTGTGACAGGGATCTAATAATTTGCTGTTCGTTTCTTCCACTACTTCACGTATAATGGTATCCAATATGTTATTGTCTCCTACATCTGTTTTACCTCCAATATCTCCCCAATGTTTGTTGCCCTTGCGTAGTAAATACATTCTGTTGCCATTGTCATTCACATAGAATAGAATACCACCTGCTCGCACAGGTTTATTATCGTAATAGAATGTTGGTCGTTTTGTCATTTTATTAGTATAAATATTGCTTTATATAGTCTTAAAATGATTTTAACACCACAAAAACCTTATCATCCCACGTTACGTAAAATGTTGACGAACTGGACCACTCAATATCCGTATAAAAAGAATCAGGAAGCATTAGATTTTATTTTACATATAGCGATACAACATGAGGATAATACATTGAAGGAATGGACCCTAGGAAAAGGAGCAGATAGTGAAGCAGAACCTAAAAAGTGGTATAAAAATTTTTTAAAGAATTATTAAAGTTTTAATAATTTAGCACCTGACAATGCTACAATTGAAGCAACTTGTATAGGTTTTAAATCCGAAATCTCTAAAATATTTATATATTGTTGCCTAACACTCTTAGCCAATTTTTTATTATTTAGTATTCCTTGAATAGTTTCCCTAGCTTTTTTTACATCTCCTTTTTTTGTCTCTAATATTTCCAGAGACTTCCAAAATAATGAATCTGTAGCAGCATCTCCTTTTTGTTGAAGTTTTTTTCTTATTTTTATGAGAGTGGAAATCTTCGGTTTAGGTTTTTTTGTTTTTTTCAGGAAAGCATCAAACGCATCCATTTATAAAACTATATTTATAATATATATGATTATTTTTTATATACTCCTCTGAACCATCTCCTAGGACATAATGGTGTAGGATCCAACACATTTCTTCTCAGTGTGAATGCCGCCGCAATATTATTACATTCTGCCAGATTGACAATACAACAGTCATTGAGATTGTAGAATTTACGTAGAGTATCTTCATCACATTGAACTAATGATTGTCTATTGGTATACAATAGTGCCTCGCCCGGGGTGTCTGGACATTTTGCGTATACAGTTAGTAGAAATATTAGAAATAAAATAACTCTCATTTAATATATTTTAAAACACTTATATACTAACAAAAACGACGACGGTCTTCTTTATTAGTTGTTATAAATATCACCGCATTAATAGTATTACACACAGGGCGCCATACATCATGACTGTCTGTGCAACAGTTTCCAGCTTTATAATGAGTTACTAATTGATCAAACGTACAATCTAGTATTGATTTACGTACTTCTACAGTATCTATAAATGCATCCTCCGATGTTTCAGGACATGTTGCATATGCGCTTAAAATAAGTAATAGAAATAAAATAACTCTCATTTTATATATTTAATATGTATATTTATACTACAAATCTTCTTCGTCTATCATTCTTTTTATAAATAAACAACAACCAATACAACCCATGAAGAAACAAAATAAAGATGCTAAACCACTCATTTAATATATGTTATAATATAATTGGATATGTCGTAATATTCTACTTTGTCCCTACCTATCCGAACTTCGTATACTATAAGTCCTAGTAACTATTCTATACTTAAAGTATAGATCCTTACATTTATCATACTTTTTCTTCTTCATGCATTTTTGATACTTCTTCCAGTATAGGGAAGGTAGCATAATATTAAAACTATCTGTATATATTTATAGTATGTTAAATGTAAATGAAATTGTATTACTATCTAACTTGTATTTCATTATTTATATTTATAACGAATATATATTATTTAACACCAGTTAATAATAAACATGATATAGTATATGTATGTGGATTAACTAAAGAATTAGATGAAGAATTTATATCCAGAATATATAAACATATTAAACCCGATTATTTTTATATAATAATTAAGACTTCATTACAAAAAGATATCAAAACACACGTTACATATTTAGATGAACCGGCACATTTACCATCTCATAGGATAGAAAAAATGTCTGTTTTACGTAATTTATGTTTAAATAAAATTAAAGGAGGAACCCTTATATGGATAGATATGGATATGGGTATACCAGACAAGTCATTGAATATAGCTAAGTCCCTGATACATAAAGAAACAGAACATAACGTAATCTGTGCCAATGGTCGGTCTGTCAGAGACGATTTTCCTTATGATATTTCAGCCACTATATTTGCGGATGGTAATTTTGCTTATCATAGTAAATGGCAGGTTTATCCTTATTTAAATAGGAAAGTTGATTATAATTACGTACGTCTTACAATACCTCGGGGAGATGGGTATATGCCAGTTACATCCTGTTTTGGTGGGATGGCTATATATAAAATAGATCTTCATGGTTGTAAATATTCTTATCAAAATAATTCAAAATATTTTAGATATATGTATAATGACAGGCAGGTTTGTGAACATGTGCCATTTCATTTTTGTTTAATAGATAAGGGAGCTAAATTAGCTGTGAAACAAGATATGTTGACATTCTGGTCTAAGTAACCTTAAATGATTCATATGGAGCCTGAAGTCTTTTTTGAACAAATTCCACTGCCCAATATGTTGTGAATAATATAGTCATTACTATATCATCGTTCATCCCCGGTTTCGCTTTACCCGTGTATATATGTTTCGCCAGTTGATGAGGAGCGCTATCATTTGTAATTACCATTTTCTGGAATGTTAACAATTGCTTTTTTAACTCTGCTTTTACTTTTCTGTGGCGGTCATTCGCATCTTCGAATGGATTAACACATATCCAATCATCAATAAAATGAGCAGCTTCACTATTAAAGAAATTTAAAAAAGAATGGGTATACTTCTCCTTACGCTCGTGTGTAGTTAATACTCCACATTTACCCTTCTCGTACTGTGTATACACTTTACGTTCATTACGAACCATATGTGCCATATG
>Ga0115013_10001655_pt1 | contig 12775 bp, 9 predicted proteins | sample SouAtlMetagenome_2_FD_88686 | JGI IMG/M metagenome (GOLD analysis project Ga0115013, IMG submission 88686) | Marine eukaryotic phytoplankton communities from Atlantic Ocean - South Atlantic ANT15 Metagenome | ecosystem: Environmental > Aquatic > Marine > Oceanic | place: South Atlantic Ocean...
CCTACAGAACGACCTCCACCATCAAATGAAGAGACATTACCAGTGGTTGTCGGCGGAAGGGATGAGAAAATATCGAGGTTGCATAGGATTCTCAAGAGGGAGATTTGTTCCTCACAAACCGTAAACTCCGATTCGCAAGCATTGCAATTGTTGCTTGTGGATGCTGCTTCCAATTCGTCAATGAACAAACGCAGAATCTCTAATTCGCACTGAGATTCTTCGTGGATTCTGTCGTATACGGATATGAGATCGTTGTTTGCACTCCTTGGACTACCAGTTTTAGAAACATAGTTTTCCAACAAGCTCCGAAAACTCCCCTTGAAGGCTCGTCCACGGGCTAATCGGGACAAGAATTTTCTGGGATCATCCTTGCGTTCATCTATTATCCTTATCGATGAATCACGAGTAGTATGCTGGTCGTTGAGAGATTTCAAGTAACCGCGAATGCCGTCCACCAACCCGGGGGCAGTTTCGTCGCAAACGACACCCGATTCCCACCAATATCTCCCTCCCTCCATGCTATTTCCAGTGATATTGCCTGTCCCAAATAGCAATCGGCGGGTTAGAATCCATTTCTGGCGCCGCTGCACCAATCGCAACCTCTGCTGAAAGTCATGTTTGGAGATAGCCCTCGACTTTTGATCTGCGCATTCGCTTTCGCCGTGGAAAGAGTTCAAGACACAGCGCATCATTGATTTTCGATGCCGTGGTTCGTAATGCTGCAACGTAAATAGTTTTGTCACTGTCGTGTTGGAATTTTCCCTTTTCTCCTGCAACGAAATCGAAGAGAAAGCCGATTGGGTTTCTTGAACTCGGTTCGAATAGCCAACATTTTTGTCAGTTGTACCATCATTACCTTGTATGAGAAGAATTCGTTTCACATCCTGGTAATAATTTACCAAATCGGAGGGATGAAAGATCTTTAGGCTTTCGCAAAGATCTGTAGTTTCAATGCTATCGTTTATCATTTGTGTTCTTGCTCGAATTTGCCTTTTGCAAATCGTGTTGAAGCGACAGAAGCCACGAGACGGATTGCGGTTAGAAAGGGGTGCCATCCAACCAGCAGCTACGGTTGCCGCCACCAGGATTACTGTACTTTCTCGGTTCAGTCCCGTCCAAAAACGATGAACAAACTTCATCAACTATATGGTAAGCATGAAATCATTTTAAGTGACAAGAAATAAGATGAAGAGTTTAGTTGGCAAATCAGAAATTCGATTTTTTGCTGTAAAACATGAGCAGAACTTTGCCAACAAGTGGGGACGGACGGACACACCAATCAACTTTTCCAATTCTTGCAGGCGATACATTTCAAAATGGCGAGTTACTGGTGATACCAAACTTATCGAACTCAAGTATCTATTTGTACTACTTATCCAAAACTAATTTGTGAGCCCCACTCATTCGCTTTACAAGCAGTATAGAAGGACCAAAAGTTGGCCGCGACTATGGTAGGCTACTAAAATTTTGCTAGAAAAATCTGGGACATCGATTTGCAATAACATGTTTATAATAATAATTTCAGATGATTATCAAACGAAATATTTAGATGTTATTATTCGTAAAATTTATGTGGTTGGGACAGAGAGTACAGTATGTAGGATGCTTAGTGTAATCGATGCCTCCAAGGACAGCTCGATAAATCTGATTAAAAAATACAACTAGACATATTATATGGCACAACTTTCGGTGTCCAATTTCAAAACAAAGTGATCAACGAAAGGAATTTTTTCGTTTATTACCACCAGTTATACCAACCATACCGCCAGTAGTCCCAATAAGTTTGACGCTGGCGGTAGGGTCTGTATCCGTAGTATCCGCCGTAGTATCCGTCGTAGTAGCCGTTGTAGTAATCATAGTCATTGACGGAGTAATCATAGTAGTAGTTGTAATTGTTGTAGTAATTTCCATAGTAACCGTGTCTACGGTTGTAGTACTGGAGTTTGCGGCCGTCTTCGTCTTCAAAATCTTCCAAGTCTTCCGGGTAGGCTCCGTCTTCAATTTCGGGAACAGCAATGTCGGTGCTTCCTCGGAGACCGGCAGCAGAACTTAGGGAGAGAACGCTTAGCAGCAAGAGGCAGAAGAGTTGTAATGGTTTCATCATCTTTTGAACAATGTCGTTGGTTTGGTTGACCGCAAGCAGAATCGTTTATTTACTCTTGCAACTGTAGTACAGAGTTTGGTAACGATCGCTTCGAGAGAACAAATATTACCAAATCTAAAATCTGACATTTTCAGATGTCAACTGAGACATTGGAATGCCTTCTAAAATTGCTCGTGCCGAACGTTATTTTGCGACCACAAATTAAGCCACGATCTTGAATCCAACTATTAAGAAACAACATCCTTTTATGTAAATTTGACGGCGCGGAATTTTTGTATGTGCTTTAAAAATTATTAGTTCCGTTCATTCAAGCTACTTACAAGTCTTGTTTGAATGTCCTCAACCAAATACGATAATGTGGTGCGTGTAATCATTGAGGCGTTGCCGAGAAACACTGGGGAAGTAGAGCAGGTTGCACAAAACAAGAATGAAAAAGGCTTCTGTTCGCCAGGCAGACCGGTTTTGAAGAACCACCGAGAATCGCGGCGTTTCGAGAAACTGAGAATTTAGCCGTGAGTTTTTCGTTGGACCATAGCTGTAGAATACCCATCATGGATAAGGAGACGAGGTGTTCAATGAAGATTTTATGTTACGCATCTATTTCTGTTGTGTGTTGCTTTGAATGAATCATCATTCCGAGACCCATTCGTCGGATCGGACAACCGCAGAGCTATATTGTTTCTCGAGGGTCTTGCTTTGTAGGATTGCCGTGTCGGTTTCTTGCCGGAAATTCTAGTTCCAAAATGGCCGGCGCTTCTTTTTTCGTTTTCTGTGTTTTCTATGTTTTCTCTGTGATGGCAACGCTTCATAGGTCAGCCTCGTTCGGAAGGCCTTCTGCTGGTGCACGAGGTAATAGACCCACCCGGAGGCCACCACGCCCACCAGAAGGGACTCGAGGTGCAGTGTCATTGTCGCAAAAGACCTTGTTCGCTAGTTTTTGTGTTCGTATCGTTCCCAACCATCCGTGAACCGGTAGCACGGTGCAATTCCTCTGGCGAGAGTGCCTGGCTAGCTAGAACTGCGATCGGAAATGTTAGCAGTCCAAAGATGGAGGGATTAAAGAATAAAAACAAAAGTGTTGATATGTCGTTTAAGTCGTACTTTGGAATATTTAGGGGTAGGGTTTAAAAATATTAATCAGTCGAGTCGAATATACCGTCTCGACTGACGTTTCAAAGCATCTGGTTTTAATTCCGAGAATTGAGCTTTTCCGATGATGGATAGACAAATTGATTCCTTGCATACAACATTGATAATTGTTTACCAGCTGTCTACTCTTTGCTTTCGCTACAGTATCGGCAATATCACAACATCATATCGATTCAAAAGTATTTAGCTAGACACATATCTGACTAGAGAAAACACATCATCCCTCAACTCAAAACACGTCCAACTACTACGATATTGTTATAGGAGTGCTTTGATTGGATCGCGATTTAGACATGGTATTTGCAACGACCAAGACGTCTTTTTCGATTCTAGCCTTTGTGGCACTTTTTGCTCGCGCAGGAGCCTTTTCTTCTCACCGAATTGTCTCGGGAAAGCAACACCATGGATCCGCTCTAAACATGGCAACCTGGTCCGATTCGAAGGCGGTCATGGAATACCAGAATTTCCTGAGCTCGGGAGCCCAGGAGATTATTCTCAAGGAGGATTGTCCCTCCGTCATTGTTGTCTCACCCAATGAGGCCGACCTGGAATTTACCGAGCTGAATCCACTGGCTCAGGCGCTGATGCATATGGGGAGCGGAGAGGACATCATACTGTCACCCTACCAACCTTTGCCGGAGTCGTTGGGCGGACAATCAGAATATCCCATTTACCTGACGCTCCCACCCCAGGAAATGGAGCCATTTTTGGATAGTCTGGATAAGGCCTACGAGGATCGTCAGAGCGATTTTTGTTTCTTTGCCGGTGGCTTTCAGTACGGAAATATCGAGGAAATTCTTCAGAGCCGGGGATACTGCCGAGATTCCATCACCCAGATCCTAATTACGGGCATGGAGCTCGGACCCACCGGAATCAAAGATGCTTCTGTATGCCTGGGCCCTGATTCGGTTGGAGAGGACAAGTGGGCCGGAGAGTGTGCGGCTTGCGGAAAGTGGAATGGGGCCATTGCCAAGCGGTTGCAATCAAAGGAGGTCCGGTGTACGACAGATTTTTATCGCGACTGGAGGCGCAAGATGTGGGAGCGCAACTGCCTGGATGCCGTCCTTAACCTGGTAGGAGCCGTTCGCCAGGAACCGACCACACTTTCGGATGTGGCCAACTATTACGAGACGGAAGTCAGCGACATGCTTTGGGAAATCTCTGGGACGTTGAGAGGGTGGAAGGCAATCACTCTTATGTACGGCTTTGAGGAACGTATTTTTGGCTTTGCTGAGTACCAAAAAGCCCAGCAGTGTACCATTATTGACGATTGGTACCCATACATCTGGGGCAATCGGGTTTTTACAGAGAGCAAACAATTCTTGGAATATTTGCATTATGCCCAATCGGAAATGGGACTCTTAAAGGGGATCGAACTCCCTCCCATGAGCGAGAAACTAGACGTAAGCAAGATGCGACAGGGTAACCTTCGTGCTGACGGAGTGATTTAAGTAAAATAGAAAACGAGAGAGTAAGCACTACTCTCTTGATGCAGTTTACTACATCTATACGAAGTCATCTGAAATGTAGCAAACGGTCCTTGCAGACCAAAAGCGTCTGTTTTGCTTCCTGGGCGATACCTGCGCAACTGCCATTATAGATATAATAGATTTCAAAAAGAATACATGTAAGGGGGGTCCCTCGGGGTCTTCTAAACTAAGTCATCATTATTGTTTCAACATACTACTTATATGGCCTGTCTTTCCACGTACTCTAGTTGTTCCAATAAATCAATGGCAAGCTGCAAGTTTTTGACATTACAATTTTTCATTATCCATGTTCTTCCTTACACTCTACAAGCTTTGACTTTCTTCAATTCTACTCTGGCAGTCGAGGACTCTTTCCGTTTTTATGAAAGGTTATTAGAATTGGAAAACATCTCACAGCTACCCAAAATCACCAAGAGGAAGACGAGATCTAAAAACAATGTATTCCTTCCTCATTTCTACTCTTTCGTTTCGTCGATTGGGATCCCATCCACCATATCCTTGCGGGACCGAAAGGTCCTCAGCTTCGGTCGAAGCAATCTTGCCAGTTTTCCAAAGACTGGACGAAAGGTTGGAGAAGGCGTATCGCGAATGTAGGTAATTTTTCCGTTCCCATCCGTTTCGTAGAAACTAACACCCTGTGGGCCTTCCTTGCCATTGACTTTGACTCTCCAGGTGAAGCAACACGAAGTATCACCCTCCGACAGGTCTTGGATTCGAAAGTCGATGCCAGGAAAATCGCCCCATTCCCGAGAAAATGTCTCGACATCCTTTACACCACGAATGGGTAGTGGATAGTTAAAGTCTTGGTATACAATATCATTGGAATAAAATCTGACGGCTTCCTCAACTGGAGCATCCTTGGGATAGGCTCGGTTCCAGATGTAATCCACAATCTCGCTGCAAGAAGTGGGAGTTTCTTGCTCGTAGGTAGGGTTCTTGACAGGCCGCTCCACGTTTTTGGTCGCTGCCTGCAAGAGTTTCAGCATCATATCACCGGGCTTGTAGAGAGGTTCAGCGAGTTCCTTGACACAATTGATCTTTCCATCCGAGTCGAGCTCGATATAGGTCGTTCCTCGGAGTCCCAATTTTGGATCGTCGTTGAACTTATCGTCTACGCGTGTCCATGTGAAGCCAGCAGAAGCGGCCCCGTCCGCAACCTTATCTACGACGATATTTGAAGTGCCCCCAGGAAGCTGTGCCTTGAGGAGCTTAGAAACTTCCTGTGGTCCGTTGGCTTTGTTTTTCAATCGCATGTCCTCCCATACGACTGTGTCACTACATGCGGAAACAATCGCATCGATGCCGTTGCTATCATCATTACTTTTCTTACCCCACAAATCTTGAATGAGGTCGTCGGCTCGAGGAGTGGTTGGTATGGGACTTCCAACACTCCGAGTGGCAAGCAACGATGACGACGATGGAGATTCAGTACGTACAAATGATGACCGAGAAATCGAAAATGCATTGGCGACTTGACACTGGTGTTGCGACAGTAGCAACGCCCATATTGTGCCAAGATAGAAACACACAGCTGGTTTGGAAAAGTAAGCAGTTTTCATGATTGTCTCGCGTTGTTGTTGTGAGTAATTCAATCGTCGTTGTGTTGTTTGGTGTTGTTCCAGCTCTTCCCAACGACTACAAAAGAAAGCGAAAAAGATACTTCCTGCTGGTATTTCCCAAGAGTTGAAAAGTTGCTGTGACGTTGTGCAAAAGGGGGAGGGGGGAAGAGTCTGCCTGTAGTCTTTAGGTTTTTAGGGTTGGGGTTTCCCCTATTTGTGACAACTGTGAACGATCGATGAAGTTCCTCGATGCGCTAAAGAATAAGCGATAGTCCCTTTTCAAGTACAAGCAATGAAATAATGCATACAATTTCAACATCGCGAAATGAAAACTGCGTAGGAAGAAGAGAGTCACCTTTCCGTTGTTTCTATTGTATCTCAAATTATCTCGCAGATCATCGTGTCTCATTATCTACAACTTGTTTCAAGACTCGCAAAGCGGCAAGCTACACCACAATTTTCTCTCGAAGTAACGAACAAGTACCAAGCTACATTTCTCTCGAAGCGAAGAATAAGTAACATGGCAACCGAGGAAGTCGTCTTTACATCCTTCAATAAGGCCATGGCCATTGTGCCAAAGATCACGGGATTCATCTCTCTTTGTTCATCCACATTTCTGGTGCAACACGTCTTTCGAAATAAAAAGCGTCGCAATCTAACATACCACAAGCTACTGGGATTCATGAGCATCTCAGATATTTTCGGCTCCTTAATGTGTGTCCTCTCGACGTGGCCCATCCCCAGGAACTCAGGCACCTACGGTGCGATCGGGACAGTTGCAACCTGCGAGGCTGCTGGATTTTTTAATCAGAGTGCGGCTCTCGCGACGCCCACATTTAATGTCAGTCTAGCTATTTACTACATTTTGGTCATTGTGTACGGCTGGAAGGAGCGGAGGGTCCACACCATCGAAGGTTATCTGATTGCTGTTCCGTTTATCTTGGGAATATCTACCGGCATCGCGGGCCTATTTTTGAATCTGTTCAACGGTGCCGGGTGGATTTGCTGGATCGCTCCCGGTGGCGAAGCGTATCCCGAGCGGACCAACCCCGATTATGGGATTTACCGGCTGGCCTTTTGTACGCTGACGCCTGGGTTATCATTGTCATACTGGCGATATCAATGATTATTATTTATGCCAAGACACTAAAGACCGAAAAAGGAAACGACAAGTGGCGGTCCAGCGCCGGGCAGGACAATAAGCGTAACCATAGTATCAAGATTCGAAACCAGGCATTTTTGTACGTGGGATGCATGTATATGACATGGTGCTTTGGAACGGTGAGTAGTAGTTTTGTGGTTGGCTATTTTGGGAATACAATGAATTCAAATTCATTACAGGGTACATATTTTCTTTTTCGGTTTGCAATGCCATTTATCTTACCCTCTCTGTTTGTACTATCCCCTATAGATCTTTCGAGTCATGCAGTTTGCTGGTGCAAAACCACCAAAGGCTATTGTTATTCTCTTTGTAACCTTTTTTCCCCTACAGGGGTTCTTCAATTTGATCGTTTACATGTATCCTAGGTGGGTCTCTGAAAAGGAAAAGAATCCCGATTCAAGCTTGAGCACCCGGATCACCTCCATTTTTGGGCTGTCCATCAGTCACTCTGTGCCAAAGACTACTGTCCCCACGACCACAGCGTCCTTGAATGTATCCGAAAAAAGCAAAATATCCCAGATCGGCGAGGGCGACATGGCTGCTGGTGATGAGAATCGCATCGACGAGGACAACAACCACACCGGAAGCACGAGTCAGAGCAATATTCGCCAAAACAATTCCACTGCCGTTTGGACGTCAAATTGCGTCGAAGCATCCGAAACGGGAGCTTCGGAATTTTTGTCAGAGTTTGCAGAGTACAAAAATGTTGCTAAAACAAATGACAACAACGATAGCTTCATCGTCGCCGATGGTTCTGTGGAAGCAATAACGACCAACGATGATGATGATGCCGATGCCATCGAGGAGCTGGCGAACGCAATCGAGCAGTAAGTACCATTCTATGAATGCAGACAGTACCACATTGGAATAACAAAAATCGATGCGTTCCTTGTATGGGACGCTCAAAGTCAATTTTAGTAGAAAATAGATGTAAAGTAAATTTTTGTATTATTTTGAGCCTTCACAATACAATTCTATGCCTGGATATCTCCTGATATTCTAGTATTCACATCGTACCAAAAGCCAACACAGGGAACACCCTCTAGTACTACTATGCACTGGACCTTTGTCCAATCCCGCTTGATTCTTTGTTTGTAATTCTTCTTTGCACCGGCTTAATTAGACTTTCTCTAGAGGATATTTTGGATGCGCTGCGATATGTCTGCCGATATTGGTTTGGATTTTCGTTCCCAAAAAAAGAATGAAAATTACTGAAGACTCGAACCCACGTTTCAGCTGGTAGTAAAAGTGTTGCCGCAATCATTCTTGCATCTTTGGGTAAGAGCTTTTACTTCTGTGATATTTGCGTGCTTTGAGAGTAACAGTGTCTCTAGTTTTCCGAGTCCCTGTAATAACTGCATTGCGTATTCGGTTGTTTGTGTCGCGCGTTATGCATATATACATCACAAAGGTTCGCATCGAGTAATGCTCTGGGTGCAAACTGGACAAGATACACGTGCGGTGTTTTGGTGGTTTTTCTTGTCTGCTGCGATACGTTCCCACAGGCACACATAACAGGCCACGGCCCCACAACACTTGACGAGACGGTAGGGAACGACCATTTTGGACTTCCCGCACAGAGCGCACGGAGTGTTTGCAATATCATGTTGGCTTTGATCTAGTTGGCTCCCACTGCTGTTACTCGAGACCAGTCGCTGCTTGATCCGAATAAATTGGTGGTAAGTTCGCAACACCAACATCCTCCACTCGTTGCGGAGGGACATCACAATGTCCGACCGCAGGCGGGAAGTTTCTCCCTGCACCACCAGGAGACTTCGTCCTAGTCGATTCCACAACAGCTCTACCACTTCTCGGTGAAACCACCGCCGGTGGGCGTACAACACAAAGAGGGGAAGTATAATGGAGGTTGGGTTGCTATTATTGTTGCTCGAAGCTTGCCCGTTGGAGACATTTGTGGGTTTTTGTTGCTTCGATTGGTAGGCCAGGCCAGACCACCATAGAGCCAGATTTCCTCCGTGTTTCCCCGCAGATTTATTTCGCTTCCAGCACGACAGAACAAGAGCCAAACGCATAGACGGCACCAAGACATCTATCCACCGAAAAATGGTTTGAACCACGAGTCTTCTTCGCTGTATCCCGAGCAGCTTTTGTTTGTGGTTGTTTTTGATTTGGTGGTATGATCCTGGTACTTTGGAATCTTCCTCCTTGGATTGCAATCGCAACGAGATTTGCTCTGTTGCTGTGGTTTCTTCTTCTAAAGATGTTTTTTCGCCCTGCTCGACATACTTCAATGCCTTCGCTTTCCACCGCTCGTAGATGCGGGGGAGCATCACCCTCAGAATCCCATAGATGAGCAATCGTTGGAGAAAGCGGTCGTTATTTTTGTAATTGTTAATTCCAAGGATACCCATTAGCCATCCAAGGGACCATGTTGAGCGATGATTGGTTATACGTTGTTGGTGGTGATCTGTAGTTTCGTTCCTTTCCACCAGCTCGACCCCGAGAGCCCTGGCACCCGGAGTTTGTCCCCGGGATGCATATATGGTGGCTACCGCTAGTAAATCTTTCCAAAACGAAGGTTTTCCGCTGTCGTTACTATTTCTTTCCCGCCGCTGCTGTTGCTCTTCGCTTGTTGCGTTGCTGCTCCAGAGATTCCCATCGTTGGTCTTCAGCTTGGCCAGGAATGTTTGTGCTTCCCTTCCCAATTCGGATAGATCAGGGACCAATAGCGACAAGAGGTACTCATCGAGGTCTGGAAGATCCAGAAGTTTTCCATAGTTGCTGCCGCTATTGTTGGTGGTGGCAGCCCCCATGCTCACGAGCTAGCAAAAGCTAGCTGGATGGCACGAAAAAGACCGCAAGACACTGGAACTAGCCAGCCAATCAATAAGCGCCCGTGCTTTTAGTTGAGCGAGGAATGGACAGGAAGACTACCTGGGGACAAGTAATTTCAGAAACCGAGAACAAAGCATCGTTAAAAAAGATGGTTTGGTGATGTGTCTGCTTCTGTTCAATTATTTTTTCCAACGCAGCTCGAGTCTCTTCTGTGGGAAATTTACAGTCTGACCTGGATTCGAATAAGTCAAATGTGCGTTTTTTGGAATAGGGAATTTAAATTTTATCAATGAAAATAAAATTGTCGGCGCCAAAAGATTGATGGCAAGTTGCTGAATTTCTAAATACACAGTAGTGCATGAGAGCGGAGGGCATTGCAATAAAACTGCGTCTTCTTGTGACCTCTACGGCAATCCAATCTTCGCCTCGGAAGATACAATGAGGAGTTTCGTTTGTCGTCGGCGACAACATTTCGGAGCACTTGCCATTGCTTGGAATTGTTTTTCCATTTACTGCTGTCCATCGCTGGTAACGTCGTTTGGAATTTCTACGGTAGCCCACAAGAATCGCCTCTCGACATCCTTGCTTTCCTCAAAAGACACCATGGCAAATGGAGTTAAAAACGATGCTTCTGCAACCACCCCACTCAACATCTTGGCCCTCCATGGAAGCGGAGGGACCGCATGGGAATTCCCCGAAAAGCTGCAATCCCTCCGGACCGCCCTTTTAGAGCACGGGGTTGAAACAGAAATCACCGCCATTTCGGCCCCATTCGTAAAGGAAAACGGCTTTTCTTGGTGGACCATGCCGCCAGGAGTTCGAAGCTTTAACGCGACTGAATACACCGGGTTCGAGGAATCCAAGGCCCGTTTCCTCGAGGCATGCGATAAAGCAGAAGCCCCCTTTGATCTGGTCGTTGGCCACTCGCAGGGTGCTATATTGGTGGCGTCACTCCTAGCCCTCGAAGGACTTCCCTACCATCCACGGGCTAGATACATCTTGAACGGAGTTTCCTTTCCCAATCCCTACAAACACGATCTAGAGTTATTGGCAAAAGGTGCCGATGCTGCAACGAGTGCTCAAATTCCGAGGATCTTGTTCGTCCTGGGCAAAAAGGACCAAATAGCCCCCAACACCACGGGAGAGAAGCTTCGAGAGGCTCTGGGAGCATGTGGCTTTGGTGTGTCCTCGTGTTACCACGAGGGAGGACACGGCTTTCCTCGCGACGAAACTACAGTGGCCATTGCCGAATGGATCCGGGAGGGTCTCTGAGACCAGCACATTCACATAACCCAGCAAGAAAGAAACAGGGAAACTCGGAATGAATCTTAACGAGACCTGGGGCCTTGCAACCGTGTAAACTTTACCATGAGCGGTAGGAGTAGCAACATGGCTTTCGACCTTCCCGCAAGATCTCGTTGGAGTAGCAAGTCTTCCGACCCTATTCGATAAGAAAGAAAAGTGATTCAAGCCATGGCAAAAGCAAAACTCGAAAAAGCGAAAATATTTTTTATTGATCTCTCAACCTAGGGAGTGCTCTACTTTGACGACAAATTTCGTTGAAAAGAAATGGCTTGCTAATAATGAGGTTCTTTGTGTGGTGAGAACTGATTTCATTATAGTTGCAATAGTATCATTACAATAGAAAGTAAAATCTGTAATCAAAAAATTGATACTAGTGCAGCAAATTTAGTTCTCTATTTTGTTTTCAAAAGTACCATCTAGGAAGCATGCATTCGCGCCAAGCGTCGTCAACTAGTACTTTGTCAATGGTTCAAACGTCTTGTTATATCGACTGGCAATGATTTCGGAAGCTCCTGGTCCAAGCATGTACAGATGTTCTCCCAACACGAGTGTCATTCTCGTCATTTTAGGTAGCTCTATCGATATCAATTGTTCGATTTCTGCAAGCTCGGCCGGTGGCATCATCATCGTTGAGCTTAGGGGCCCGATTTGAACGCCGTAGGAATCCGTTCCTTGACCTGTGACCTTGATGGAGCCATTCATCATATTGGCCACCTTGATCCCAATTGTTTTTGGAAACGGTCTATCCCTCAGAGAAATAATGATGGGATGATTCGGGGGCAACTGAATTTTCTTCGTGCCCGTGGAGAAGCTCTCCATTTTCCAATCTCCTTCGAACGTCTCGGTTGTGTCTTCTTTTGGTTCCTTCGTTGCCCATCTAAGGATTGTCGTTTGCGTGTCTCGGAAGACAAACCGGGCTTTCCCACCCATGTGGACACACGGGAAGAATTTCTTCTTGCCCTGCTCCCCCCCTAGCCGAAAAGCGGTCCCAATTGACGTCCCGTTGACCACGAATTCCACATCGAGCTCATCGTTGGCTGTGTTGCTAGCTTTTGATACGCGAACTGCAACCTCATCCCCGGAAGTAATGTACTTGCCTACCCCACATTGGAGTGCGGCACCCCCGTTGGTAATGTTGCCGTTGTAGAACATGCCGCGAGTCTTCCAGCCCGGTTTGAACTCGTCCAGGGCCACCAAACCGAAAGAAAGA
>Ga0115013_10001657_pt1 | contig 12761 bp, 11 predicted proteins | sample SouAtlMetagenome_2_FD_88686 | JGI IMG/M metagenome (GOLD analysis project Ga0115013, IMG submission 88686) | Marine eukaryotic phytoplankton communities from Atlantic Ocean - South Atlantic ANT15 Metagenome | ecosystem: Environmental > Aquatic > Marine > Oceanic | place: South Atlantic Ocean...
AAAGTCGACATTGGATGACCCAGAAGCCTCCAATCAGTCGCAAAACATCCAGTACTATTGGTTCGGAATAGTACAGTGTCCATTAAATCGTACAAGATCATCGCAAATCGGACGTGATCGTGCCGCAAGACCTGGGGCTTCTCGGGTAAAAGTAACGGGATAAATTCGGATACGACTTTCGTATTCATCGTGCTGCTATTTTCCTACCTTACGAGGCTACTGCTACGACTACATAGTTAAAAAAACTGATGATGCCATAATCACAAGATGCAAGGAACGATGAGATTGATGGTAGGATCAAACCTAAAACATGGGTTGTTTGCATCAAGAAATTTGAAACATTTCCCGACGGGTCGATGTTCATTCTCTGCAAGGAATTCACCAGATGCCTACAGCGACACATCTGAACGAAAATCAGGTGGTGCAGGAGTTGGAAATGTTGAAGACAAAATGCTTCCTTCTACCTTCAACGAAAATAAATTGTTCAGATATTGTCAAAGTCCTCGTACCACATCCATAATTGGGTAAGTTCGCCTCACAATTTGTGCAGAAAGCATATCATCAAAATCTTCGTCATGTCCTACGACACTTCGGAACTTGCCGCATCTTTCATACCTACTCACCTATTGGCATGGTTTTGATCGATTTATTTCTCAAGAGCACCGATGACCTATGGCCAACCTTTTATTGGAACCGATTCTGGACCGAAGTTGCTCCGGGAAAGAGGATTGGGATCAATGCTAACTCAGTTAGGTTGGAGAGTTGAAGACATGCATGATTTACGTTTTGATTCTGGAAACCATTCGACTCCTGCTGATCCGCACAATGCAAGAAATTGCGCCTTGGTTGGAAATGGGTGTAACTTACTCGCTAATATTGTGGAGGCAAAGATGAATGAAGGTCGTTTCCCCCTTATCTTGGGTGGTGATCACTCAATCGGAATTGGGTCCCTTGCTGGTATTCTTCGAGCACGTCCCGATACGGGCGTAATCTGGGTAGATGCACATGCTGATCTAAATACGCCAATTACCTCGGGGAGTGGAAACTTTCATGGTATGCCATTGGGACTACTGATGGATCATCCAGACGGAGTTTACGATTTCTCAACACTACCTGGTTTTGATTTCTTAGTCGATGGACCAAGAATTAAGCCTGAGCAGCTAGTTTATGTTGGTCTGAGAGATGTTGACCAACCAGAGCGTGTTATGATAAGAAACCTGAATATTAAGGCTTACACAATGACAGACGTGGATTTTCTTGGGATAGGCCAAGTAATGAAGCAAGCGTTGGAGCATTTAAAGGGTCGACCGCTACACTTATCATATGATATTGACAGTGTTGATCCGATGCTTGCTCCTGCAACTGGAACTAAAGTTCGCGGTGGTCTCACGTGGCGAGAGGCCCACTTTGTGGCAGAATATGTAGCACAGAGCGGAGATTTAGCTAGCGCTGAGATAGTTGAACTCAATCCTACTTTGAGTGATGATGACGGTGCAAACGAAACTGTGGAGCTTGGTATGCAACTGATAACTTCTTTCATGGGTAAGAGTATTATATAATTAAAACATGATTTAAACTCTTTCTTTTGCCCCACTTCTCTCGCATGCATTGCCCCATCAGAGCAGCAGGTGGACCCCTCCAGAAAGAGTGTTGGGCTCCACCAGATGGGGCCCCAGACCCAGCAGCAGCAGCCCAGGCTGGTGGGGAGGTTGGTTGTTGCCCATGGGCTGCATGGGCGCAACACTGCATGCCCAGGGCAGGTGCTGTGGGGGAGAACTCCCCGAGGGAGCCTGAGCCACACCAGGCCAAGCGCCAGGCTAGCAACTCTGGTAGAGGAACCACAAGCTTGACACTAATGCGGAGCTAGAGATCCCAGGGATGACTCACCGTTGCTTCTGTTTGTGGGGGCACTCACAGTTGGCTTGGGACACGCATGTAACACTATCGACTCAATCGACTACAGTATGTGTTTTTCGATTTGCATCGTTTTGAATCCTCTTTCAAGCGGAACATTTTACGTAGATTTTTGAACTGGCTTTTTTTACATCGGCATCGTAGCAGATTCCGAACATACTACTGTTCGACTTTTTGCTGAGATCATTTACTGCAAAAGACAACCACGTTTAACAATCATACTAGAGATCTATAGTTTGCTATGGGAAATATTCCGGGTGGAGCAGGAGGAGAAGGAGGACCTCCTCCGGGCGGAGATCGAAACGGCAAGGATGATCCAGATGGTGCGGAAAAGAAAAAAAAGAAAAAGCGATTTGAGCCGCGTCCAGCCAACCGTCAGGGCCGTCGCCGTCGTCGAAAGGGTCCCTCAGGCTTGAACAAAACACCTACTATTGTGCCCACCTCAAAATGCAAGTTACGCCTCCTGAAACTGGAGCGTGTTAAGGATTATCTTCTCATGGAAGAGGAATTTATTCGCAATCATGAGGTTTTCAAGCCAAGTGAAGAACGTGATCAGGAAGAACGCGAGAAACTTGAAGAGTTGCGTGGCTCTCCGTTAGGAGTTGGAAACTTGGAAGAGCTTATTGATGACAATCACGCCATTGTCAGTTCCTCAGTCGGTCCTGAGTATTACGTCAATATTCTTTCTAGCGTCAACCAAGACTTGCTCGATCCCGGCTGCTCTGTCTTGTTGCACAACAAGACGATGAGTGTTGTCGGGATACTTCAGGACGACACAGATCCTATGGTGAGCGTGATGAAGGTTGAGAAGGCCCCTCTCGAAAGTTACGCAGACATAGGAGGTCTTGAAGATCAAATCCAAGAAATTAAGGAGGCTGTTGAGCTTCCTCTTGCCCATCCGGAACTCTACGAAGATATCGGTATCAAACCTCCAAAGGGTGTCATTCTTTATGGTGAACCTGGGACAGGTAAGACACTTCTCGCCAAGGCCGTTGCCAATCACACCTCTGCCACGTTTTTGCGTGTCGTAGGATCAGAACTTATTCAAAAGTATCTCGGAGATGGTCCAAAACTTGTCCGCGAACTTTTCCGAGTTGCCGATGACTTGAGTCCGACAATCGTATTTATCGATGAAATTGATGCAGTTGGAAGTAAGCGGTACGATTCTTCCAGTGGTGGTACGAGGGAGATTCAACGTACCATGTTGGAGCTTTTGAATCAATTAGATGGTTTTGATGAACGTGGTGATGTAAAGGTGATAATGGCTACAAATCGAATTGAAAGCCTCGACCCTGCCCTAATTCGTCCAGGACGTATCGATCGAAAGATCGAATTTCCTCTTCCTGATATCAAGACAAAGCGACACATTTTCAACATTCATACGAACAAGATGACCTTGTCTGATGACGTAAGTTTTCATGCGTCTGTAGTTTGAATCAACGTCACCATTATCTGACAGTTTTTATCTCACTTTTTGTTTCCTGCAATTCTTGTGTTCGACTGATTACAAAATATTTTTTTAGGTGGATTTGGAAAAATTTGTTCAGAGTCGGGATGAGCTGAGTGGTGCCGACATCAAGGCTGTGTGCACGGAAGCAGGCATGTTAGCCTTGAGAGAACGCAGAATGAAAGTATGCCAAGAAGACTTCGTCAAGGCGAAAGAAAAGGCTCTGTACCGCAAAAAGGGAAATATTCCGGAAGGTCTTTACTTGTAATTCAGCTGTACCAGACTGTGTTGACTGTCTTCTTCTCAGATACAGTATGTTTGTTCGAATGAGGAATCATGAATGAAATTACTTTGCTCCAAAACAATTCATACATTTTTCGTCAAGATAAAATAACTGAAATTTTTTAAGACCGATTCATGAATATAGATTTTTGACTGTCGATAAAATACATTCTTCTCGAAAATAAAATAATCTGAAATACTATAATTTTTATTGTACATGATAGCAGAGTTACAATGTTCTTGAACAAGTGAGAAACTGAATGAGTCACTATATTCTGCAATCCACTGAGAACCTTAATGTATCCCCTTAATTTTCCGACGCATATTTTTCACGACTAATCCTATGTTTCTAAATCGAAGCGCATTCATCACGGCTTGGAAGTTCTTGTAAACCTTTCTTTCAGTGCAATCTAAATTTTTGTCACAAAAAACACTAAATCTCCGACAAAATTTAATTCCCAGTTATGTTGTCATCGCTCCAAGCATATCACCTCCGTTCGCGTTGATCAAATCGTACATCTTTCCTTCCGTAGGAATAGCATTCTCGCCCTCTTCGAAAAGACGCTTACGATCCATGATCATTTCGAATTCTTCGTCAGAAATTTTGATATCTTCAATATCTTGGCCCCTCCCCTGCAAATCCTGGATGTCACTTTGAAGAAGATTTTGCAACTTATCAAAGGTCATTTCGCCCTGCGAACGCTTGCCAGCCTTGCGGAAATCACCACCAGCAATTGTCATTCGCTCCAACTTCTTCTTTGAGACCTGCTTCTCCATCATCTCCATGTCGACAGAGTTGCTAGTTAACAAACGATAAATCGCACATGGACGCGTTTGCCCCAACCGATGGCACCGATCCATTGCTTGTGAATCTGCGTGGGGGTTCCAATCGGAATCAAAGATTATACACGTGTCAGCACTGGTCAGGTTGATACCCAATCCACCCGCCCTGGTGCTCAACATGAAAACAAAATACCTGTCATCCCCATAGTTTCGTGTTCCGTCCTTTCCTCCAGTTTTTTCCGCGTTGAAAACATCCATTGCCGCTTGACGATCATCAATATTTGTAGAGCCATCAATTCTGCAATACTTCCATCTACGGAAGTTCAGATAGTCTTCAATAATGTTGAGAACTTTCGTCATCTGACTGAAGATGAGAACTTGATGGCCGTCTATATAAAGCATGACAGGGATAAGTTTGAGATACGTCTCATGTAAACAATAGCGATCCTCGAATAAAAAGAAGAGGCGGAACAGAAAAATACATGAAGTAAAAGTCTGTTCAACAGCTTACCTTTGTGAAGTCTGTCTAACATGCGATCCATCAAGGCGAATTTACCACTAGCACGGACCAACAGCTGAGGATAAGTTGTACCGATATGAATTCCTGTTGCAGGATCTAATGGTTCGCCAAACATGAAAGGATGATTAACATTTTTCCGATGATTCATCATCTTGTTGGTCTGGCTCAAGTTTTTCCCATCAGCAATTCCTTGTCGAAGCAATTCATCACGTAGGACCCCCTTTTCAATGAGATCGGCATACCCTAATTGAAGTTTGGACATGCCCGAATAAACTACAATTTCCTTTTTCGGGGGCATTTCCTTCAGCACGTCAACTTTGACGCGGCGAAGCAAGAATGGACGAAGAATTTCATGCAACTTCGTAACTGTCTGGTTTTTACGCTGTTCCAACATGATATCTTCTTCGCTAGTACCTCTATGAGATTTCTGCCCAATGTCTGTTAAAAAAGGCAGTTAAAAAATTAAGATGAAACGGGTTTAGTTCATCAACTTGTCTAAAAACGTTTGCATGAAAGAAGTTTAAAATACTCACCTTTGAACCCAAACCACTACACAGATACCGAGACCGGGCGAATCATAGAAAAAGTTCCGGTTTCAATTATGAGTGACATCATACAATAGGACATTATGAAAACTACTGATACTCCAATGCTTTAATTACTTACCGATTGAAAGACACTGAGATCATCGAATATTTGAGGGTTGACGAAATTTAGCAAAGCCCAGAGTTCATCAAGCGTGTTTTGGATCGGAGTTCCTGTTAGTAGCAGACGATTGGACGCATCTAACTGTTTCAACGATCGAATTAGCATACATCGATGGTTTTTCAATCTGTGACCTTCGTCGACAATGACGTAGGCAAATGGTCCCAGTTTACTCAATTTCTTTTGATCGCGAATGGCAGTCTCGAACGACGTAACGACAACAGGAAACTTTTTGTCCCGTTTTTCCTTGGGGTTGAGTACACCTCTCAACATAGCCTCACGATCTGGGGCAGCCCCGTGATACCGCGCGACGGGTTTGCTTGGAAGCCACTTCTCAAATTCGCGAACCCAGTTAGGAAGAGTTGCCAACGGAGCAACTACCAAGAAGGGTCCAGTAACTTCCTGAGTCAACAAATGTGCAACTAAACCAATGACCTGAATGGTCTTTCCTAAACCCATTTCGTCTGCCAAAATACCAGAGACACCGTTTTCGTACAAGCTAGCAAGCCAACGAACGCCTTCCAATTGGTAGTCTTTCAAGACACAACCTTTCGTTAGATTAGGGGGTTGAGTAAAGATTGGTTTTGACTCAGTTCGCACCTGAGCATCCTTTTCAAATGCAGATTTTAACGCTTCGCCACTGTTACCCTTCGCTTTTTTGCTCTTCGAACCACCCTTCGAACTTTTCCGTTTGCGTTTTTCGGCCTTTTCAGCTTTTTGACGCGCCTTATCGGCCTGTTCGCCACAACACAAATCACAACAGAAAGAATAAGGATCGAGCCAAACAAGCATGATGCTGATGAGTACACACACTAGACATATGGCACTATGGTGCGCCAAGATCTTCACGAACGTACCATTGCGTTTTGTAATTCTTCCAAATCTTTCGAAATGAAATTACTGTATTCAGATGCCTTAGAAAGCAAAAAGTCGAGTTGATTTTGCTGATAGCCAAGAGATTTGAAGATTTTTGAATGTGAGCATCATTGCAATAAAAATTGTTGGGGAATGATCAGTCTAGAACCACGAATGTATATTAAATTTTTGGGCAAACCAATCAAACATATTGTTTCTTACCCTTTGATGCACAACGTTAACGCCATCTTCTTCGCCTTTTTTCTCTTCTTCTTTTACATTAGCACCATCTAAATTTTTCTTCGATTCTTTGTCCGAATTTGAGTCGTCCATCGTGACATCTCCTTTTGCCAGTGCCGACTGTAGGAGCATTGGGGCAGCTTTGGCGTCATTCGGTTGGCTGTGGGGATGAGCCGCCTCTTCTTGTTGCTCATTCTGCTCTAGAGTTGTAAATAAGGCATCTTCATCATCGGCACCCTCCGATTTAATAGATTTCTCGTCATCTTCATCATCGCCACCATCGCTGCTTGTCGTGGGGGTAGTGACGGCTGTGGCCTTTTTGTCATCACCGAAGTCGGCACCAGCAGTCTCGACGGTTTCGGTGGGCTTTTTTTGTTCTTTCGCGGCCGACTCGTCCTGCTTGGTTGCCGTGGTTTGGCCAACATCAGAGGCAGAATTGCCGGTGGTTATGGTAGGAGGGTTGCTCATACTAGAACACGGAAGAGGAGAAAGACTTGTTACCTGAAAGAAAACAATACAGAGCAAATGAAACTGGTTGGAAGAGACTCAGCCTGAGGCCATTAATTAAACCACAAAAGTAACCGCGAGCGCGCTATTTTTTCTCGATTCGTTCTGACGTGAGGAATTACGCATGCAATTCGCATTGGTACGAAATTGATATTGATTAATTCGATCCATCGACCTGGATTGAGATTTTCTGTGGGATTCGGCATCATCCCCATAAGAGATTAAAGCACATCAGTTAGAACTTACTTTTTGGGATGAAACACCCCATAATGGAAAACATGTTTACATTGCTTGTGCATTACAAGGAAAGAGGAGATGATTGCAACACTCCCATGAAACACCAAGAAGATGGTGGGAGCAATCTTGGATCTTGGTTGAGCACCCAACGCAACGGAAAGAAAAAAGGTATACTAAATGCAGAGCGAGAAGACATACTTGCTACTCTTGGGTTGTTTGGGGAGTTTGATAAAATTTATCGTCAACAAGAGTCAAACCATTGAAAAACTGTTGCTCTATGCTTCGAAATAGTTGCTTACTATTAACATCCTCCTTTACATAGCATATTTAAAGTGATTTTCTCCTACTACACTAAAGTTCATCGTGGCCTTTCCTATCAGAGGGATTATCGTTTAGTGTTTGCTCATAGGTTCCTTTTGATGCTTCCGATGATTCAACAACTTCTATAGTGCGCGGTTCCTCTCCTGCTAAAAAAAGCTCCCATGCCATCATTAGACCAGTTTCGAAATTTTTGACGTACCGTGGTGCATCCCAATATGGGTGCATTGGGTTGGTTTGAAGGGCCGTGTCAATAAGTCTTCGTCTGATATTTCTGTATTTCTTTGCATTATTACCCAAGTCGATTGCTATGTCCTCGTAATGGCGTGGTCCATCATAGGCGTTCAATTCATCCAATCCTAGGACAATATTTGCCGAGGTCGTCTTAAAATTATATCGAAAAAGATTGAGTGAGTTAAGAATGAACAATCAATAATTGTGCCAAAGAACGAATGCTTATAAGAAGCTAGAAATAATTTATTCTCCAACTTACAACTCTTGAACTCATGTCTTCGCCGTCACTACGGGTTACTATCGGTACACCACCATATAGAGCATCCTGGGCGACAGTGTGACCATTATAAGGATGAGAATCTAACATCAAATTGCAAAAATCTTGGTTTCGTGCTTGATGATCAAATGGATTGCGTTCCCATGGTAAGAAATGAATTCTTTCGTTGAGAGCATCTCCATCATTTGGGTCGAAATCAGGAACATGTTCTTTCGTGTTGGGATCTATGGAAATCTTTGGATCACCGGCAGCCTCATGAACGAAGCGCTGCATATATTTTCTACCGGACTGGGGATTATCTAGTAGGCACAAAATGGAATCAGGGACTTCTCGCAAGATACGAATCCAGCTCCGGACTGTTTCAGGGCTATTTTTGAGAAATTTATTAAAATTGCAGAAAACAAATTTCGGCTTCTTCTGGGACTTTGATAGGCATGCATTTTCCAGTGGTGAACCAGTTCCTATTTTGTAAGGCTCTGTCGCTGGAAGATAATCGTAAGTAGGTTTTTTCACTTCTTTCTGTACGGCATGACCCTTGCTAAAAAAGTGGTTTGGAAGATAGATGAATTGTTCGGTGTACAAGTCTGCTAAGTTGGGAGGTGATGTAATCTTATCTGTGACGATGTAGTCCACGTACAACCCGCCACTTGTTCCAAGAAATTCTTGATGCAGTATTTGCAAAGGGCTTGGTCTTAAAGCCATCAATCCCTGTGCTCTTTCACCCTGTCTTGCATAACCATCCCACTCGATCAAAATATGTATCCCTTGGTCATGAATGTATCTCGCCAAACCGATATGGTCCATTTTAATTTCCTCGTTATCATGGAAGTAGTCTACATGCTCGGCAACCCGTTTGCGCCAATCAGTTCCTTTCATACCAATCTTTATAAAATTATCGTTGTCGGGTGGCCCTAGAGAAAAAATATGCATTTCAATCTTTTCACGATTGTAGAATCGAAAGATATCTTGAGATAAATACAAAACAGCCTTGGAATTAAACCCGCTTCCAACGAATCCAATTTTAAGCTTGAAGCCGGGTTGAGATGATTCATCAATATATTTTTGCCGTTGAGATGCAGGATCGAACGGCATGTCTTCCGGGAGCGGTGATATGGATCTTCCCTCGTCTGAGACTCGCGCCATCATTTCATCCATGTAGGCAACAGATTCTGCAACATATCGCTTCAGCATCGGTGGAAGAGGATACCCTAACATCATATGAGGATGAGTCGACATTGCACGTTGCCATTGAAAGTTGTCAAGCCCTCCTTTCCTCCATTTCGACTTCTCTTTTTCCGCCAATCCCTGTAGTCGAAGCATATCCTCATCAAAACCAGTCCCATTGAAGCCCCAATCCATAATCATCATACGACAGTAGACAGCATTACTGCAACTCGGTCCAAGGGTGTTACCTGAGCGTTTGCAAGACAACTCAAAGACATCGGCACAATGTTCATAATTTTTGCGTGAAAATAGAGTTGACCCGTATTCGTATAAATCTTCAGGAGTTTTTCCTGTCATTGCTGATGGATTATCTGCTTCCGGTGTTCCCCATCCAGGCTGAAATTTGTTTTCTCGCTTTTTCTGTTTGATGTTCGCAGCGCCAGACGCCCCCCCGCTCTCGATACGTGCTTTGAGAGAAAGTGCTTCCTTATTTTCAGGTTCGATTCTGTGCAAAATAAAGTTGACCGGACAGATGAAGTTGAGTTGATTTTAGTGCGATCCTGCCCTGAAACGTTCATACAAATTTGTTCCGTGAAAATAAAAATAGATTTGCACATGATTCAAACTTACGCTAATGCTTGATCAATATATTGTAGAGCCATATCTTTTTGCTTTCGTGCCATTACTTCCTTTGCGATAAACAAGAAGCCATCTACGGTCCTGCCTCGAACTGAGTAACAACCAAGAAAGCCCTGAAAGGCTTCCTCGACTGTGTACTTTCCAGGAGGAGTGTTGGCTTGAAGGAGTACAGCTCGCCAATAAAACAGGGCAGCTTGATCATAATCCCCTTCTTCGTACAGCTTCTTTCCTTCCGCAAGAGATTCTGGCCCATCCGAGGTAAATTGGGAGACAGAGTCGGCGACAACGTCGTTTATAGGCGATAGGATGAATGCTACAAGGACCACGACCAGAAAAAGGCGAAAAAGTACCCGTGCAAGCGAATGTCCCTTTGGATTTCTTCGAGGCGTCATAATTGTGGTAACTGTATGATCCGTTAGCACGATCTTGTATTTGGCTCTTTTAATCGGGCGTGTACAACAATCTCGAATTACACACTGATATTTGATGATAGTCTATTCAGAAATCGGTTAAAGATATCTCTACAAAATGCAAACCTCCTAGTCTTAGAGACAGAGACTTCTTATTTTCAAAGAGAGATGATGAGGACATGGATGTGCTTCGAATAGAGAACGGGTGTACACTCTTTTCAGACTTACAAAAGTACAAGTTTACGTGTCCATAACATAATTTAAGAAGGTCTGTCCGGTTTTTCTTCATGCCACACGATTTTTTTTCGCAAAAGTTTCTTCACAAAAAATAGTCAATGATTGTGAACAGTTTTTTTCTGTAAACCAAACTAGATACTAGTGCTATTGTGAGTCTAATCTGAGAAAATGAAAGTAAAAGCACTGAGTCGGAGCAAGTTCTCCACCCAGAGAGAATGCGTTGGAGACTTGAGGAAACAGTCTCGAAATCTAGATCCTGTTTACCATCCCATGCAACGACCGAGAGAAATGGCGAGGGCAGTGACTTCTGCAAAAATGGAACGGATGGTAAGTTATTGTCTAATCTGTTTGACACTACCCGATGATTTTTATCTTCGCAAATTTTGGACTCTTAAAGTTGTCGTTGTTGTTGCATCTATTGCTGCTACGTTACTTAGTTTGCAAAACCACTGGTGGGGAATTTTGGTAACGGTCACCAAGATGCTGTCTACCATACCGCTATATCACGAAAGTCGTTGTTGCCGATGCTTTCGGGATGTGCTGATGGGACTGTTTCTTTGTGGGATTTACCGACGCGGTCGTGCGTATCAACACTAAATGCTCATCAACAGGCTGTGAAAGGACTTACTTTTGGACTTGATCAAGATTTCTACTCTTGTTCTCAGGATGGTACTATCCGGAGATTTTCGATCCCTGATGTCCTCTCAAAAAAGAGCCGCACTGATGTAGAAGCGTCGAATCTAAATGGGGGTTTGGTAGACACCTGGAGAATTAATGGTTCCTTTCAGTCGATTGACCACCAATGGAATGCAACACGACAATTTGTAACGGCTTCAGATTCGGCTGTGCAACTTTGGACGCCAGAGAGGAGTGCTCCTATTCAAACGCATAGTGAATTGTGGGGATCTGCTGATACTGTTAATGTTGTTCGATTCCATCCGTCCGAGCCCGAACTCATCGCCAATTGCTCGATGGACCGAGGGATAGGTCTGCACGATCTGCGAACAGCTACTGCTATGAAAAAAACTGTGTTAAACATGAGGTCGAACGATCTGCAGTGGAATCCTATGGAACCGCTCAATTTCGTTGTGGGATCCGAAGATTATAATGCATATACGTTTGATATGAGAAATTTGTCACAACCTACACACATATACAAAGGCCACGCAAACGCCATAATGTCTGTCAGTTGGGCTCCAACGGGGAGAGAATTTGTCACAGGCTCATATGATCGAACGATACGCATATTTAATTTGCGGGAAAGGAATGGTCACGCTCGCGACATCTACCATACGAAACGAATGCAACGCGTGTTCACAGTGAATTATACAATGGACAATACTTACATTATTAGTGGTAGCGACGATACTAACATTAGACTTTGGAAAGCACGATCGAATGAAAAACTTGGACAGCTTACACCACGAGAAGAGAGTGCAATGCAGTATCGGGAAGCACTGATCAAAAAGTACCAACACTTACCGAATGTCAAGAAGATTCATCGATCACGAAAGATACCGAAGACTATCAGAAAACAAACTCAACAAGCTCTCATCCAAAAGGAAAGTGCAGAACGTAAGCACGCTAATAGGATTAAACACTCAAAGCCTGGGACGTATTCTTTCAAAAGTGAAAGAAAGAAAATTGTTCAAAAGGAGGTCGATTAGAATAGAATTAAAATCAATATTTCAATCAAAACACGACAGTATTCCAGATTCTTAGGTAGAATGAGACTCTCAATCTCCTGTTTTCTAGCTTTTGTATTTCAGTAATCATTATGATGCCAAAAGATGAATCAATTTAAAATGCAAGCAATGGCTGGGATTTGGGTGGTGGCACCACTGCCCGTGCCTGCTTGCGACACCTCCCCCCCCCCCCCCCCCCCCCCCCCACCCCCCCCCCCCCCCCCCCCCCCCCCCCCCCCCACACGGCCACAAACACAAAAATTCCCCCGGGGCCAAAAACAACACAAAAAAAGTCCCCTCGGAAAAA
>Ga0115013_10001661_pt1 | contig 12742 bp, 11 predicted proteins | sample SouAtlMetagenome_2_FD_88686 | JGI IMG/M metagenome (GOLD analysis project Ga0115013, IMG submission 88686) | Marine eukaryotic phytoplankton communities from Atlantic Ocean - South Atlantic ANT15 Metagenome | ecosystem: Environmental > Aquatic > Marine > Oceanic | place: South Atlantic Ocean...
AACGAAGGCACCGAAGCGCAAATGCGGGCGTGGGTCGTGAGCGCGGACCGCCAGTTGGGAGAGCTGGCAGAACAGCGCAAGCAGTTGGACGAGGCCATCGAAGAGCTGCAAAAATCCCGCGACGATACAGAGGCCGCATTGGACAAGCGCGACTGATATTTGCGTAGCGCCTTGGGTTTACGGGGCGCTACCACAACTGACAGCCGCTGGCTGGAGGGTGCCGTCGTTGGCAGCATCAAGCTATGGTATGAGAAATCGATACGATGCGGGCTGGCTTACGCCTGCCGCGCGGCCATACGGCCCATCACATCGGAAAGACGGGTCAGGTCTGCGGCTGTCACAATCAGTTCTGACAGTGAATCAGCGTCGAGACAGGCAGCAAATTCATACGCCACGTCTTCAACAAGCTTGGCCGCATCCTTGAGCCCCCGCGATGCGGAAGACGCGGAAATCACCGGCCCTTGTGCAAGATCATAGGTATTCGGTGTTGTTGAGGGTTTCGGGGGTTTGTTCTGCGCCACGGCCTGTCCACTTACGGTTGAGAATTCGCCACGACTATGCGTCCGACAGGTGATGCGCACGTCCCGTAAGTGCGCGACATCCGGTCACGCCCCCTGCATTACGACAGGTTATCCAGCGACGGGTCGATCAGGCCAAAGGCCAGCCCCCGCACCGCCGCGCGAGTCCGGTCGGTCACATCCAGTTTGCCAAACAGACGCCGCATGATCGTATCGACCGTGTGCCGCGACACCCCCATGATCTGCGCGATCGAGGTGTTGCTCTTGCCGCGCGCGATCCAACGCAGCAATTCCAGCTCGCGCGGGGACAAGCGCCGATTGGGTGCAGCAGGGCCTGCCACAAGCGCGCAGAACCGCATATGGGCAAACTGGCTGGCGACGTGCAGGTCCAGAACCTCTGCATCGCTCGGGCGCGGCCTGTCGTGGTGGAAGCCGATACTGACCAAAGCATTGCGCGCCTGTGGCCCAAAGACCTGACAGACCAGACCATCGGCAAAGCCGAATTCTCTCGCTCTGTTCAGATAGGCTTTCTGCTTTTCGGTCAAGGTGGTCAGCTGCGGCAGGTCACGCCAGAAAAACGGGGTGATCTGTGAGGCCGCGAAGGGGGGAAACGGATCGTCCAGATACAGGTGCTCTTCGGTATACATCCGGTGAAACTCTGCCGGGATACCGATCGCGACAGCGCCAAAGCTGGAGTCCCCAAGCGATTGCACATCAATACTGTGATAGGTGACCGTGCGAAAATCCTGCGCTTTGGCAAAGCGTTGCACCAGCAGCCATAGCGCCGAAACACTGCTGACCTCGCGCAGACACTCTGTGAATAATCGCGGATCCATATCCTCGGGCATGTCACCCCCCCGGCCGATAAAACTTGCTCCCCCACACCACTTAGTCGGCGCGAGATACCTATCAATGACCGCCTCGGGAAAATCCCCGTGGGGTTACGCAGATTTACTCAACGTAAAGCAAATGTTTGACGTAGCGTCCAAGTTACGTAAGCTTGTTTCTGGGTTATACCGCTCCCAGTTTAGGTGAAGTTGACCGTTCTACAGCAGTGATAGAATAGCGAGTAACTGATATGTCCAACACTACGATGACCATCCGCGAGATGTGCACCGCCTTCGATGTGACCCCGCGCACCCTGCGGTTCTACGAAGCGAAAGAACTGCTTTTCCCCGAACGTCAGGGACAAAAGCGCCTGTTTACCAAACGGGACCGTGCGCGGCTGAAACTGATCCTGCGTGGCAAGCGCTTTGGCTTCAGCCTCGAAGAAATCCGCCAGTTGCTGGACCTGTACCACATGGGCGACCAGCAACAGACCCAATTGGCGCGCACCTATGATATCGCGCGCGAACGTCTGGCCGACCTCGAAGCACAGCGCGAGGATCTGAACAACGCCATCGACGACCTGCAAAACCAGTTGAAATGGGGGGAGAAAATGATCGCCTCCATCAACAGCGCTCGCAACGCGGCAGAATAGGCCCGCAGTCCGGCGCACCCGAACACCTGATACACCGACCTAGATATACTGACCAAACGACGGCCAGATGGCCAAGGGAGAACACCACATGCCGAGCTACACCGCCCCGATCAAGGATATGCAATTCGTCCTGCACGACGTGCTGAACGTCACCGCGTCGTCCACCCCCGGTTACGACGAGCTTGAGGCGGATTTCACCTCTGCCATTCTGGAAGAAGCAGGCAAGCTGACCTCCGAAGTCCTCGCTCCGCTGAACGCGGTAGGTGATCAGGAAGGCTGCCGTCTGGAGAACGGCGTCGTCTACACCCCCAAAGGGTTCAAGGACGCCTTTGAGAAGGTCAAGGAAGGCGGCTGGACCGGTCTGGACATGCCAGAGCAATACGGCGGCCAGAACATGCCCTATATCCTCGGCACCGCCGTGGGCGAGATGTTCTCGGCGTCCAACCAGGCGTTCACCATGTATCAGGGCCTGACCCACGGTGCGGCCTCGGCGATCCTCGCCCACGGCTCTGACGCCCAAAAAGATACATATCTGCCCAACATGGTGTCCTGCGAATGGACCGGCACCATGAACCTGACAGAGCCCCACTGCGGCACCGATCTGGGCCTGATGCGTACCAAAGCAGCGCCGCAGGAAGACGGCAGCTATAAGATCACCGGCCAGAAGATCTTTATCTCGTCCGGTGAACACGACATGGCCGATAACATCATCCATCTGGTGCTGGCCAAGATCGAAGGCGGCCCCGAAGGTATCAAGGGCGTATCGCTGTTCATCGTGCCCAAGTTCATGGTCAAGGAAGACGGCGCGCTTGGCGAACGCAACGCGGTGTCCGTCGGCTCCATCGAAGAGAAAATGGGCATCCACGGCAACTCTACCTGTGTGATGAACTATGACGGCGCGGTCGGCTACCTGCTGGGGGACGAACACAAAGGCATGCGCGCGATGTTCACCATGATGAACGAAGCCCGCGTGGGCGTCGGCATGCAGGGTCTGGCGCAGGCCGATGTGGCCTATCAGAACGCGCTGGCCTACGCCAAGGACCGCCTGCAAGGCCGTGCCGTCACCGGGACAGAGCACCCCGACAAGCCTGCCGATCCGTTGATCGTCCACCCCGATATCCGTCGCAGCCTGATGGAGCAGAAATCCTTTGTCGAAGGGGCGCGGGCGTTCATCCTCTGGGGGGCCAGCCTGATCGACGCGGCACACCGCGCGGACGACAAGGATGCCGACGGGCTTGTCTCGCTGATGACCCCCGTCATCAAAGGCTTCCTGACCGACATCGGCTATGACATGACGGTCAAGGCGCAGCAGGTCTATGGTGGCCACGGCTATATCGAGGAATGGGGCATGTCCCAGTTCACCCGCGACGCCCGTATCGCCATGATCTACGAAGGGGCCAATGGCGTTCAGGCGCTGGACCTCGTGGGCCGCAAACTGGCGCAGGACGGTGGCAAACACGTCATGGCCTTCTTTGATATGGTCAAGACCTTCATCAAGGAAAACGCAGGCCAGGACGCCGAGTTCGACGCCAGCTTTATGGAGCCGCTGAAGGCTGCTAGCAAAGACCTTCAGTCGGCGGGCATGTACTTCATGCAGAACGGCATGAAGAACCCCAACAACGGGCTCTCGGGGTCGAATGACTTCATGCATATGTTCGGGCATGTCTGTCTGGGCCTGATGTGGGCGAAAATGGGTCTGGCCGCGAAGAAAGCGCTGAAAGATGGCACCGGCGACGCGTCCTTCTACGAGACCAAGCTGGCAACCGGCCGTTTCTACATGGCCCGTCAACTGCCCGCGACTTCGCTGCACCTCAAGCGGATCGAAACCGGCGCGGATACTGTGATGGCGCTGGACGCGGCAAACTTCTAGGTTGCACCGGGGTGGGGACATCCCCCCACCCCGATGATGACTGAAAGGACGCCCGATGCCCAAACGTTTCCGCCTGACCCGCCGCTTCCCTGTCGCCATGACCGAAGACGGCTATCGCCGCCTGAAGAAATTCGCGGCAGAGGCCGGATTGGATGAAGGCGAAGCGCTGTCGTTTCTCTTCGAGAACTTCAACAGCGTGATCGACGAAGAGAACCTGACCGCGCGACTGCGGCTGTTCAACGCGGAACTGGACGGACGAAAGAGGTAGCACACCACCACACCCCGAACGCCCTGCCGAACCCGACCCTTCGGGGAGAGTTTAAGGGGCAAAATGAAGCGCAAACACCCTGCCCTGATCCTGCGATCCGCACGACCAAAGCAGGGCTTCACTTTGCACGCGGCTCAGCTCTCCAGCCTGCCGCGCGGGGGTTGAATACGACAGGATGATTAGTAACTGATTAACGCAAACCCGCGCATCTTCATTTTGCCGGATAAACTCCACGGGGGTGTGGGGGTGTGAAACCCCCACGGGACGACGATCGACACACAGGACTTGAGGGAGGGTTCAGATGACCATCAAACTGCATTGCTTCGGCGAAAGCGGAAACGCCTATAAGGCGGCGCTTGCGCTGCAGCTGTCGGGGCTCGACTGGGAGCCGGTGAAAGTTGATTTCTTCGGCGGCGAAACCCGCACGCAGGATTACCGCACGACGATCAATAACATGGGCGAAGCGCCGGTGATGATTGATGGTGACATCCGTCTGACCCAATCCGGCGTGATCCAGGATTATGTCTCGGAGCAATCCGGCAAATTCGGCGGGGGCAATCCCGAAGAGCGCCGCGAGATCCTGCGGTGGGTGCTGTGGGACAACCACAAGCTCAGCTCGAACGCCGGTATGACGCGTTTTTTGATGAACTTCCTGCCCGTAGACAAGCAACCCAAAGAGGTCATCGGCTTTATGCAGGGGCGTTTGTCTGCGGCCTATGCCGTGCTGAACGACCATCTGAACGGCCGCGACTGGATTGTCGGCGACGGGATCACCAACGCCGACCTCAGCTGCTGCGGCTATCTGTATTACCCCGAGCCTTTCGGCTTTGTCCGCAAGGACTGGCCCCATATCGACGCGTGGCTCACGCGTCTGAGCGAAACACCGGGCTGGAAAGCCCCCTACGACCTGATGCCCGGCAGCCCTGCTGACCGCGCCTGACCCAAAGGGAGACACCACATGACCGAAGCATATATCTACGACGCCCTGCGCACCCCGCGTGGCAAGGGTCGCAAAGACGGCGCCCTGCACGAGCTGACTTCGTTGCGCCTGTCCGCGCTGACGCTCAATGCGATGAAAGAGCGCAACAACCTCGAAGGCCACGCCGTCGAGGACGTGATCTGGGGGAACGTGACCCAGGTGATGGAACAGGGCGGCTGTCTGGCGCGCTCTGCCGTGCTGGCATCCGATCTGGATGAACGCATCCCCGGCCTTGCCATCAACCGTTTCTGCGCCTCTGGCATGGAAGCTGTGAACCTTGCCGCCAACCAGGTGCGCGGCGGCGCGGGCATGGGCTACATCGCCGGTGGCGTTGAAATGATGGGCCGCGTGGCCATGGGCAGCGACGGTGCTGCGATTGCCGTTGACCCTTCGCTCGCGATGGAGCGGTATTTCGTGCCGCAGGGCATCTCGGCTGACATCATCGCGACCGAATACGGCTTTACCCGTGACGAGGCCGACAAGCTGGCGATGCAGTCGCAGCAGCGTGCCAAGAAAGCCTGGGACGAAGGGCGCTTTGATAGATCCGTGATCGAGATCAAGGACCAGAACGGTCTGTCGATCCTCAGCCATGACGAATACATGCGCCCCCAGACCGACATGCAGTCGCTCGGGTCGCTGAACCCTGCGTTCCAGCAGATGGGCGAGGTCATGCCCGGCTTTGATAAGGTCGCGCTGATGAAATATCCGCACCTCGAGAAGATCAACCACATCCACCACGCGGGGAACTCCTCGGGCATCGTGGACGGTGCGGCGGCTGTGCTGATCGGGAACAAGGAATTCGGCGAGAAACACGGTCTCAAGCCACGCGCGCGTATTCGCGCGACCGCCAAGATCGGGACCGACCCGACCATCATGCTGACCGGCCCAGTTCCCGTGACCGAAAAGATCCTTGCCGACAATGGCATGAACATCAACGACATCGATCTGTTCGAGGTCAACGAGGCCTTTGCCGCCGTGGTCATGCGCTTCATGCAGGCGTTCGACGTTGATGAAAGCAAGGTCAACGTGAACGGCGGGTCGATCGCCATGGGTCACCCCTTGGGGGCCACCGGCGCGATGATCATCGGCACGCTGCTGGACGAGCTTGAGCGTTCGGACAAGGAAGTCGGGATGGCCACGCTTTGCATCGCCTCCGGCATGGGTGCCGCCACCATCATCGAGCGCGTTTGATGGGCGACCAGCCGCATCCTTTCCACGCCGTGGCCGTTCTGGCAGCGCGGCGTGGGCTGAGGGACCTTAAGCTCGCAGAGGACCGCGGGGGGCAATATGTGCGCCTGTATCAGGCCACGCCGCCGCTGTTCTTCAAGCATCGCAACGATCCAAGCGACAGCTATGACCGCGAGCGGTTCAAGGACTTCAAACGGATACTGCTAAGCGAGGAAGACTGCGACAAAGGCCCCGAAGCCACCATCGCCTTGATCCGCTCACTGCTTGAAAAATTCGCTGACTATACGCCTCAGCGCTCGTAACACACTCCAAATCAGGGAGAGATTTAAATGACCGATTTCACCATGAAGACAGACGCCGACGGCGTCGCCATCATCACCTGGGACGTGCCCGGAAAATCCATGAACGTCATGTCGATCGAGGGCCTGTCCGAGCTGGACAGCATCATCGACACGGTCCTGTCCGACGACGCCATCAAGGGGGCCGTGATCACCTCTGGCAAGGACGGATCCTTTGCCGGTGGTATGGACCTGAACCTGCTCGCCAAGATGCGCGAAGACGCGGGCGATGATCCAGCGCAGGGGCTGTTTGACGGCACGATGAAAATGCATGCCCTGCTGCGCAAGATCGAACGCGCGGGCATGGACGCCAAGACCAACAAGGGCGGCAAGCCGATTGCCTCTGCCCTGCCCGGCACTGCCGCGGGCATCGGGCTTGAACTGCCGCTGGCCACGCACCGCATCTTTGTCGCAGACAACCCCAAGGCGCGTATCGGCCTGCCCGAGATCATGGTCGGTATCTTCCCCGGCGCGGGCGGCACCACCCGTCTGGCGCGCAAACTGGGCGCGATGGCCGCATCGCCCTTCTTGCTGGAAGGCAAAATGGTTGCGCCTGCTGCTGCGAAATCTGCCGGTCTGATCGACGAAGTTGTCGCTGATCCGGTAGCCGCCGCGAAAGAATGGGTGCTGAATGCCAAGGATGCGGACATTCTGAAACCCTGGGACGCCAAGGGCTACAAGATGCCCGGTGGTGCCCCCTATCACCCTGCGGGCTTCATGACCTTTGTCGGGGCCAATGCGATGGTCAACGGCAAGACCCAAGGTGCCTTCCCTGCGGCCAAGGCCCTGCTGAGCGCCGTATACGAAGGCTCGCTAGTGCCCTTCGATACTGCGCTGAAGATCGAGGCGCGCTGGTTCACCAACATCCTGCTGAACCCGTCCTCCTCTGCCATGATCCGGTCGCTGTTCCTGAACAAGGAAGCGCTAGAAAAAGGCGCGGTACGTCCCGAAGGCGTTGCCGATCAGCGCGTCAAGAAACTGGGCGTTCTGGGGGCTGGCATGATGGGTGCGGGCATCACGCTTGTTTCCGTCCAAGCCGGGATCGAGGTCGTGTTGATCGACCAGACCCAAGAAGCCGCCGACAAGGGCAAAGCCTATTCCGCCAGCTTCTTTGACAAGGGTATCGCGCGCAAGAAATCCACCGAGGAAAAGAAAGCCGCCGCCCTTAATCTGATCACCGCAACCACCGATCTGGATGCGCTGAAAGGCTGTGACCTGATCATCGAAGCCGTCTTCGAAGACCCTGCCGTCAAGGCCGAGATGACCAAGAAGGTCGAAGCCGTGATCCCCGAGGATTGCATCTTTGCCTCCAACACCTCGACCCTGCCGATCACCGAGCTGGCCAAAGCCTCCAGCCGGGCGGATCAGTTCATCGGCATCCACTTCTTCTCGCCCGTCGAGAAAATGGCGCTGGTAGAGATCATCAAGGGCGCCGAGACGGGCGACCGTGCGGTAGCCAAATCGCTCGATTATGTGCGTCAGATCCGCAAGACGCCGATCGTGGTCAACGACGCGCGGTTCTTCTATGCCAACCGCTGCATCATCCCCTATGCCAACGAAGGCGCGCGGATGATCACCGAAGGGGCGGCACCGCAACTGGTCGATCACGCGGCGCAGCTTCTGGGCTTCCCTGTGGGGCCGGTGCAGCTGACCGATGAGACCTCGATCGATCTGGGGGCCAAGATTGCCCGCGCGACCAAGGCGGCCATGGGCAATGCCTATCCTGCCAGCCAAGCGGATGATCTGATCTTCTGGATGGAAGATCTGGGTCGTCTGGGCCGCAAGGCGAACGCGGGCTTCTTTGACTATGACGAAAAGGGCAAGCGTCAGGGCTATTGGAAGGGGATGCACGACAAATTCCCGCTGGCCGAGGAACAGCCCGACCTGCGCGATGTGCAGGACCGTCTGATGTTCGTGCAAGTGCTCGAAGCGGTGCGTGCGCTGGAAGAAGGCGTGCTGGAAGACATCCGCGAAGGCGACGTGGGCGCGATCCTTGGCTGGGGCTTTGCGCCTTGGTCCGGCGGCCCGTTCAGCTGGCTCGACATCATCGGCACGCCCTATGCCGCGGAACGTTGTGACCAGCTTGAAGCGCAGTTCGGCGAGCGGTTCAAATGCCCTGACCTGCTGCGTGAAATGGCCGAGAAGAACCAGACCTTCTATGGTCGCTTCGGGCCGGACGCCAAAGCCGCCTGAGACGGCAACGCCCGATAGAGAAAACGGAAACGGCCAGCAGTTCTTGCTGGCCGTTTTGCTTTGCGGGGGATGTACCGCCCGCGCTCTCAGCCGTCGAAACTGTAGCCGAAACGCGCGATATCCTCGGCGCAGGTCGTGGCGATCAGGTCGCGGGTTTGAGGGGTGTAGTAGTCCCGATAGCCCGCCGCGCGGTCCGACGCATTCACATGCGGCAACGTCAGATCAAAGCCCAGATGGTCGAACAGCGGCTGCGCGTCCTGCGCGAAATGCTCGATCCGGATGAACAGGTTGCTTTGATCCTCGCCTGCCCCGTCACGCATATATGACCCGTAGGGAGAGGCCAGAAGGCTGCCCTGCACGGTAGGCGTCTGCACGAAGGCGTCAAACGCCAGCGACTTGGCAAGCCCCACGGCGGGATGATCGAACCCCTGCGCGCGCAGCCAGTGGTAATAGCTGACCATCCGGTCCCACGGGTTACGCACCAGCGCAAAGGCGAACATCCGGGCAATCTCTTGGCGGGTGACCACGCCTTCGATATCGGCAAGGGTTGCGTGCTTCCAAAGCCGCCCTGCCGACGCGGCCCCTGCCAGACGCTTGCGCCGCTTGACCGCCTTGGGCGTGTCGCCCAGCATCAGATCCTCTTTCATCGCCCGCGCTTCCAGCGCGAGCGCAAGAGACGTGCCTCCGGTCTTGGGGATATGCACAAAGATATAGTTGCGCCCGCGGCTGATGATCATGACCGCCCCGCCGCATCTGTGATTGGCCGCTTTACGCTCGTGCCCATATCCTGCCTCTGCCCTGCTTTTATCATCCTTCCCAAAACGGGGGATGCTGCGCAATAGTAACCGGGACAAAGCGAAAAAAGACAGGGTGCGCCATGGGCTGGATGACGAACGAAGACGGGTTGGACAAATGCGCGGCGAATTACGTGCCGCTCACGCCTCTGTCGCACCTGAAACGCGCAGCCCATGTCTTTGCCGATGTGACGGCGGTGATCTACGGCGCGCATCGGGTGAGCTATGCGCAGTACCATGCGCGCTGTTCGCAGCTTGCTTCGGCCTTGGTGGCGGCGGGGGTTGAACCGGGTCAGGTTGTGGCGACGATCCTGCCCAATATCCCCGCGCAGGCAGAGGCGCATTTCGGCGTGCCCGCCTGCGGTGCCGTGCTTAACACCATCAACACGCGGCTGGATGTGGGCACGGTGGGCTACATCCTCGACCACGGCGAAGCGCGGGTGCTGCTGGTCGATACGCAGTTCGTCGATCTGGCAGAGGCGGCCTGTGCAACCCTCGACGGCCCGCCCCCGCTGCTGATCGAAGTGCCTGATCCCGCGGCGGGGTTTCCGGCAACGGGTCGCCACACCACATACGATGATTTCATCGCCACCGGCGACCCTGCGTTCAACTGGATCATGCCCGACGACGAATGGGAAAGCCTTGCGCTCAACTATACCTCTGGCACGACGGGGCGGCCCAAGGGCGTGGTCTATCACCATCGCGGGGCCTATCTGATGACCATGGGCACGGTGGTCAGCTGGCGTATGGTGATGCGGCCCGTGTTCATGCAGATCGTACCGCTGTTCCACTGCAACGGCTGGAACCACACGTGGATGATGCCCCTCTTGGGGGGCACACTGGTCTGCTGCCGCGACATCACTGCCGCCGCGATCTATGACGCCATCGCCGACGAAGGCGTGACCCATTTTGGCGGTGCCCCCATCGTGCTGAACATGATGGTGAACGCGACGGAAGCGGAACGCCGCGCCTTTGACCATCAGGTGGAGGTCTTCACCGCCGGTGCGCCCCCTGCCCCTGCGACCCTGTCCAAGATCGAAGCTTTGGGGTTCAACGTCACGCAGGTCTACGGGCTGACCGAGACCTACGGCCATGTCACTGAATGTCTGTGGGACCCCGCATGGGAAAACGCCCAAGGGGACGAGCGCGCCGCGATCAAGGCCCGTCAGGGCGTCGCCATGCCGATGATGGAAGAGATCACCGTCATGGACAGCGAAATGGCCCAAGTCCCGCTGGACGCTGCCACACAGGGAGAGATCATGATCCGCGGCAATTCGGTGATGAAAGGGTATTTCAAGAACCCCGCCGCCACGCGCGCGGCCTTTGCGGGCGGGTATTTCCATTCGGGCGATCTGGCGGTGCAGCATCCAAACGGACATATGCAGATCGCCGACCGCGCCAAGGACATCATCATCTCGGGCGGCGAGAACATCTCGTCCGTCGAGGTCGAAGGCGTATTGATGGGCCATCCGGATGTGAACCTCGCCGCCGTTGTCGCGCAACCGGACGAGAAATGGGGCGAAGTGCCCTGTGCTTTTGTCGAGCTGAAACCGGGCCGGAGCGGAGATGAAGCCGCCATGATCGCCTTTGCGCGCGACACGCTTGCGGGGTTCAAAGCACCCAAACGCGTGGTGTTTCAAGAGCTGCCGAAAACCTCGACCGGGAAGATCCAGAAATTCGAACTGCGCGCACAGGCCGCCAGGCTTTAGTGCGGTCTACATCGCGCGCTGTGTGACGACCGGATCGGCGACGATCACCGCCTCTGCCTGCTCTTGCGGGCCGAGCCGTTTTTCATACCGCCAGACGTCGATCTGCAACGGCCCCTCGCCGGTTTCGACCTCGTAGGGGATCGTGCCCGCCTGCACCCAGCCGCAGGCCTCATAGAACCGCGCGGCGCGGGTGTTGCCAACCGAACAGGCCAGCCATTTCAGCCCATGCCCCAGTTCTGCTTCGGTCGCCGCCATCATCTGCTGCGCCAGACCGCTGCCCTGAAAGGCTTCACTGACATAGAACTGGTAGATCTCGTCATGGTCCACCATGAAGAACCCGGCGATCTGCCCTTCGACCCAGACCACCTGCGTATGCTTAAGGTGCACCCGCATCCGCATCGTGAACTCTTCGAAACTGCGCAGGGCGGTCAAGGCGGGCGGCACGACATCGGCATGGGCCTGATGCCAACCACGATACCATATCTCGACAAGTCTGGCGGCATCATCGGGATGTGCGGGCTTGATCTGCATGGGACGCTCCTTTCGAATTCTCCTATGCTGTCTTAAGTCCACCCATTGCTCAACCCGTGTCAGGTGGTAAACTATCCAAAACAGTTAGGCACTATACTTCAGGATATGACAGCCCTTTCCAAATACGCCCGGTTGGAAGCAACCGGACTATGGCGTTCGGCCCCCGATGCCCAACGTCGCGAGGTCATCGTGTCGATCGGCGATGCGACACTGGTGATTTCCGACCTCAAGGATCAGGCGCTGACCCATTGGTCACTGGCGGCTTTGGCGCGGTCAAACCCTGGCACCCGCCCTGCGATTTTCCACCCCGACGGCGACCCCAGTGAAACGCTGGAAATCCCCGACAGCGAGGGAGAGATGATCGACGCCATCGAAACCCTGCGCCGCGTGGTCGAACGCCGTCGCCCCCGCCCGGGGCGGCTGCGCTTTGCCGGGGTGCTGACCTCGGCGTTGGTGGTGGCGGCGGTGGCGCTGTTCTGGCTGCCAGGCGCGCTGCAAGATCACACGCTGCGGGTGGTGCCCAAGGTCAAACGCGCCTCCATCGGGGCGGCGCTCCTGAAAAAGATCGAACGGGTGTCCGGCCCCGCCTGCACCAACGCCCGCGGGCGCACGGCGCTGGCAAAGCTCGGCGCGCGGCTGTCGTCTGATCCGATGGTGGTGCTGCCCGCCATGACCCGCCCCAGCCTGCACCTGCCCGGCGGGCTGATCGTGCTGAACAAGACCCTCTTCGAGGATTACGAGTCCCCCGATATCGCGGGCGGCTATATTCTGGCGGAGCAAGCGAAACGCGCCGTCACGGACCCGCTTGAACATATGCTCGCCACCATCGGCATCCGCGAAAACTTCCGCCTGCTGACCACCGGCGATGTGTCGG
>Ga0115013_10001662_pt1 | contig 12741 bp, 8 predicted proteins | sample SouAtlMetagenome_2_FD_88686 | JGI IMG/M metagenome (GOLD analysis project Ga0115013, IMG submission 88686) | Marine eukaryotic phytoplankton communities from Atlantic Ocean - South Atlantic ANT15 Metagenome | ecosystem: Environmental > Aquatic > Marine > Oceanic | place: South Atlantic Ocean...
GCATCTTCAAAGTGAACCGCATAGTCCCAAGCGAAGGTTAAACCAAACGCAGTATTCGTATGCTCCCCAACTCTGATTGGGTAGACTAATTTAGGTAAATGAGAGATATACATCGCCGATAACTCCTCGGCCAAGGGTTTAAGAGCGAGTCCAAGGCCCTTCGCTACAGGGTCATCCCAAGTATCTATCTCTTGCATTAACTTTAACAACCAAGCCCAGCCATAGGGCCTCTCCCAAGAGGGATGTATTTTGAGGTAATCGATATCTGCTGAAATATTTGCTTTCGTTATATGCTTTTGCAACCAACTTTTAGCACGTGCATGGCCATCGATATTAGGAAAAGCTTTTAATAGCCTGACCATAGACCAGTGCCCATGAACTGATGAATGCCAGTCAAAGCACCCATAAAAAGCAGGATGAAGTTGCCGTGGACTGGCTAGATCAGCATCTCCTCGAAGTGTTTGACTGAGCTTATTGGGATACTCTGTCCCAACACATGAAAGCGGCAATTTCATCAAATTTGACGCAGCCCTGATATCTAGGTTTATTTCACTATCACTGGCGTGGCTTGATGAAATTAGTACTAACCCAGCTCCAATTAAAGCAAAGATAAAGACCTGGATTCGCATTACAAGAGCGTTGACCATATCCTTTAGCTACCAAGATAGGTAGCCAACTGCCGAGCTGCCTTTAACTTAGATTGAGTATTAGCATTACGAGGATTTCCTGCCACAGGCTGACTAGAGAACCAAACCATCACAGTGTCGGTTGAGCGATTGATATACATGACCTGGCCATGAATACCCATGGCACAGAACTCCCCCTTCCTCTCGTCAATAACCCACCACATATTATGATATGAAGTCCATGGCTCATCAGAATATATCAGATTATTTGACATATTTTTGCGTAACCTCTGTGAGATGTTGAGTGTTTCATCAATCCAGTTAGCTGGAATGATTTGCTGACCGTTAAAATTGCCTCGATCCCGAATCATCATCGCAAATCTGGCAGCATCTCGGGTCGTGCTATTCATTCCTCCCGTCACAGCAGGCATAAATGCTCTATCTACAGCGATGTATGCATCATGCTCCGCCCCAAGCTTTGACCAAATGTTTTTCTGGATATAATCTTGGAATGGTTGTCCGCTAATACGGGAGATTAACCAACCGATAAGATCCGCATTACTGGAGTTATAGTCTAGATTATCTCCTGGCTCTCTCTTCAAGTCAGGCTTTATAAATTTTGCCAAGAAATCATGGACACCATAAATTTCCGTCGACTCCGGCTGAACATCGCCAGCACCAGGGAGCCAGCCCATATTGAGTGCAGGGACATAGTGGACGGCAAAATCAGATGAAAAGTCAGTGTAGCTCTCTTTAAAATCAATGCTGGAGGCCATATCAAGGACATGTTGGAGAGTAACTCGATCAAATCCGCTGCCTTCTAGCTCTGGAATGTACTTTGAAGGAGAAGCCGATAGATCAACTTTTTTATCCTGCACCAAGAGCCCAAAAGCTGTGCTTGCCAATGACTTACTCATAGAGAACCAGATATGCTGAGCGTGCTCATTGAACCCATTAAAATAATTCTCATACAGTAATTTATCGCCCTTTATCACTACTAGGCCATCAGTATGATTTTCAGCAAATAGGGTCTCTAACTCCATCGTCTTATTTTTGATATCTGTTACCTGATACTCCCCTAAAGATGGCCTTTCAGGTCCAGAGAAGTTATAAATATTTCCCTCACGGGGAATCATAACCACATTTAATGGGGCACCAATATTTCGGAACGTCCATTGATTAAACGGGTATTCAAGGTAGTTTTTCATGGTCGCCTGACTTTCTCTCGAAGGAGGATAACCCTCCATGACAGGCGGCTTAGCAATAACGCTCCAAGATGTACTCAACAAGACTATTAAAGTTGTTAGCGCTTTTAAAATAGAATTCATTAAAATTTTCATTACCCACCACCTCCTGGCTTCCTAGAGATTTTCTTTTAGAAATACAATTACAGCTTGTTGATAGATATCGCGATTTTCTTTTTTACGATAACCATGGCCTTCATTTAACGCATTCATATACCAAACCATCTTCCCGTTATCCCTGAGTGACTGAACGACCTGCTCAGCTTCAGTCACCGGCACCCTAGGATCATTTTCGCCTTGGACAACAAACATTGGCACATTGATTCTATCGACATTATTGTTGGGACTGATTCTTTGAAGAAATGCCTCCATATCTGGATCTCGCTCATCTCCATACTCGACTCGCCTCAAATCACGCCGGTAGTCCTTAGTATTTTTTAAGAAAGTAACGAAATTCGAAATACCTACCACATCAATTGCAGCCTTTAATCGATCGCTGTAATGGACGGCGCTGGCTAGAACCATATAACCGCCATAAGACCCACCATATACCGCGACTCGTTCGCTATCTAGATGTGGCTGAGCTTCAATCCAATCAAGCAATGCACCAATGTCTTTTACAGAATCCTCCCTCTTATAACCATTGTCCAACGATAAATATTCTTTACCATATCCGTCACTTCCTCTTACGTTCGGAGTTATGATAGCTGCATTTAAGCTACTCGCCCAAAGCTGATAAGTGCTACTGAATCTTGGCCTAGATTGGCCTTCTGGACCTCCATGAATCGAAATAATCACAGGCTGAGGTTCGTCACTTTTGTTGGCATAGACGAATGCAGGGATTTTCCTTCCATCAAATGACTCATACTCAATGAGGTCTGGCTCAACAAATTTAGTTGTATCTAATCCGCCAACCTCAGAAAAGGTCCAGCGGATTAGCTTTCCGTGCCCAAGTGGACTCCTACTTAATTCAAGCAGGTAGGTGTCTGACGGGCTTTGAAAGGTGTTAAGGGTGAGTCCAAGATTCTTATTATCTTTACTAAATTGGAGTCCGCCAATCGTGCCAATGGGCATGGCTTTTACCTTTCGAGACTTTAATGATTTTGGATTAAGTAGATAAACTGAGCTATAGCCGTTTTCATTGACGACAAACGCGGCTCTATTTCCATCTTCACTGATCGCAAAGCCATCGACATCCCAAGGTATGTCATTTGAAATGACTGTCACATCCTGCGTCTCTAAGTCATGGTAGGCAAGTTGATTAAATGACCCATACTTATCAGTGATGAAGAATATCCCGTCATCTTTGCCATCAAAGGCCAGCGCGGAATTGACTGATGCTAGATCCTTTTCTCCAAGAACCAGCGTTTTCTTCTTGGTTTTTAAATCAACGATGTAGACCTTCGAGTTAGACACTGAAATATAATTCTGGATCAACACCCTTTGATCATCTTCTGACCAATCAGCTGCTCCCCACCAAGTTCCATCGGGGGACTCTAGAATCAATTCGCTATTTTGAGGGTCATCAGAAGACATCACCCAGACATCATTTGATCGGCCATTTCTTTTTGTACTTTGAAAAGCCAGTCGGTCTCCTGCATTACTCCAAAGAGGCCCGCCATTTCTAGATGCACCGTCAGTAAGCATCTTTGATGAGGCCGAATTAGGATCTAGAAGATAAATCTGAGCATTTTCTGTCCCACCTTTGTCCATGGTGAACGCAATTGATGACCCTGTTGGGTGTATGGATGTAGAACCAATGGGTTCTTGAAAATATGTAATTTGGGTTCTTGCTGCGCCCGGACTTCCTACGTAGTGAAGTTGACTTACATTTCCGAATCTCGTCGAAATAAATACACCATCCTCATTATTGCTGAACCCCCTAAAGGCTGCAGATCTAACATTCTGAAATTTCGACAACTCTTCCTTTATAGACATTGGTATCGGCGGAATATTTTCAAGGATTAGGTTTCCATTATTTTCTAAACGTCTGTCCTCAGCTGATATACCGAGGCTTGTAATTGCTAAAAGCAGTGCGAGTGAATATTTTTTCATTTTTTTACCATATTAATTTTATAGGATTCCAATATCCTGTAATCTAGCACAGCCGCTACTTATCAATCTACATCAGGGATAGACAGCGCCCAATATTTAGAGCAGGAAAATCTCCGACATGAAGCCTGCCACCAATTCACAAGACTCTAAACATTTATGCATCAAGACGAGCTGGGAATTTAATGATACTCGCAAGATAGGCACCCGCGAAAAATAGACTCACCGCGACAACATTGATGCCAGTAATATTGCTATCCCCGATGCCTCCATAGGCCAAAACAGCGAGCCCTCCAGCCATCAGGCCAGTTCCGCTTACTGATCGCCAGGGACTAGGTGACTTGGACCCCGCAAGGGATGACACCTCGAAACGCAAGAAAGTAGCCACGAAGGGTATCAAAGCAATACTAAATATGCCTATCCATACCAGTCGTGACACCCACCAGTCACCAGTCAGAGGTACTGAATAGAGTCCAATGCCGCTCGTTAAAATCGCTAAACCAAAAGCAAGCATCATTACCGTGCTGTGCCATAAAAATATGGTCATTATCATGCCGTTTAACATGATGATGATGGACCACCGCTTAATATTTATGAGCGCCCTATTGATCCTATTCTCCAAACTTAGCACCACACCAAATTGAACTGCAGCTAACGCTAATAATGGCAAATGTGGAGGCGTAGTATTGCTTACTTCCGCGCCAGGCACTCCAACTAAACTTATGGGCCAAGGACCTACCTGGGTCATAGTAATCAATAACAAAGAGCCAACAATAATCCAAGTCAAAATCGCATTTGTTGATGTGTATCTGCGATCCAACCAAGCAAAACCTAATTGATGTACAGCTAACCAGACAAATAAGTAATTGGCCCATCCCAAAGCTTTGAGCTCTAGATGAAAATAGAGTAAATCACCACCAACAGATAAACACACTAAGACTGCAATCGTTGCAGATCCCCATCGTTTCCAAGCTATGCGAGCTAACGGTGCTAAGATAACAATGACAGAATAAATTGCCAGAAACCAAGTAGGAACAAGGGCGACTTGGGAGCCAACTTTAACTGCATCAGAAGAAATTCCCAGCCTATGTGCAACAACCGCAAGCGCAGTCCAAAATATCATCAGAATAACCACTGGATATAGTAATCTTTTTAGTCTCGCGCTCAGCCAGGTGCCGTAGCCACGACCGTCTCGATGAGCGGCATCCCAGGTAATTCCGTTTGAAAATCCGCCTACAAAGAAAAAAATAGGCATAACCTGCAAACCCCAAGTCAGCCAGTGAGTCCAAGACGCCGTAGCTAGAATATGACCCATAAATACTCCTGATGAATCTATAAAGGGAGCAGCCATGAGCCAATGACCAACGATAACGACAATAATAGATGATGCTCGGAAAAAGTCGGCAGCACGATTTCGAGAGGAAGGAGTTTGGATCGCCAGCGTGTTAGCCTGATGCCATAATCCAGTCATAAGTTGCTATCCTTAGGTGATTATTGTTTAGAAAGCCTAACTAGGACATCCTTCGCGCGAGTAAGTGTCATTGTGTCGTAAATTTTTATCAAATGGCAATTAGATTTGTCTTTTGATCAAGTAATTTAGGCGGCATACATCCAAACTCCATTCGTGGTGTGGCAGTCAATTGAATCTAAAATCATATGTATTATTAAGCCAATGCCAATAAAGCGAGTCTTTGTAAAAAAACATAACGCAAAATAGCCGACCATTAATGATGGTTGATGAAGAGGATGAAAGCCGATACTGCATCGGGCAGCATCATAAATAGGGTTAGCCAGCAAGTGATCCAGATCAACCATCATGGTAACTATCATGAGACCATAAGCCCTTTGCCAGTGTTGGCGAAAGAAAAAACCTGCCACAAGTGCTGGCACGCTAAAATGGAGTAACAAATGAAGCATTAAAACCCAGTAACACCTGTCGGAATTGCTGGATAATCCCCCACAAGTGGCGCTCCACCCTCAACAGACTGTATTGCGGTCTCGATAATATCCAGGGCTTTAACAAACACAGCTTTATCCATGTTTAATGCTGGATACATTCTGACTGTAGGCTCGGTATCACAGATCGCCCAGACGCCATTGATTAGCATCTCATTGCGCACAGTTCGACCAACAAAACTATCATCATAGTCATCACCAAACTGCTCTTTATTTGGATGAGTGAAAGATATACCCATCAGCAAACCCAAACAACGCACATCATCAACAATATCGTACTTCTCAGGCCATTCCTTCATTCGCTCCGCTGCAATCTCAGCTAGCTCCGCAGCGTGATCAATGACATTATCGCGTTCAAAAATTTCAAGTGTCTTTAAACCTGCAGCACACCCCGCGGGAGTGCCCGCGAACGTACTACCCGCACTCGCCCTAGGGTTGTCACCCAAGATTTCATCTCTGGCGGCAACCCCTGCACAGGGCTCAATACCTCCCGATAAATTTTTACCAACCACCATCATGTCCGGAATTACATCATAATGATCAATGCCCCACATTCGCCCGGTGCGTCCCAAGCCAGTGAGCACCTCATCAACAATCATTAACCAGTCATTTTCATCACAAATACGACGAATGCCCTGAATAAAATCTACCGAAGGAATCCAGTTCCCTCCCTCAGCTAATCCTGGTTCAACCAAAATTGCTGCGATATTCTCCGCAGGAACTAGGTACTGGGGAATGTGTGTCTCTAGGTACCAGAGGCAATACTTTACATACTGCTCGTGCGTCATTTCAGCCGGAATATTTTGTGAATTTGGGTAAGGCGCTTTTATCACAGAACCATCCCATGGCTCCATGTAAAGATTATGCTCGCTGGTGTAACCACTAATCATCTTAGTACCAATACCAGCGCCATGAAAGGATGAGGTGAAGCTAATAATATAGCGACGCTCTTTATAGCATAGCGCCGTATGGACAGCGGACTCTACCGCTTCTGTGCCAGAGACTTCGAACGTAAACCTTGGTAATTGTTTACCAGGCATGATGTCTGCCAGCTTTTCGGCTAATTCAAATCTCAGTGGATGCTCCCAATGGTAGCCATAGGTATTATGAGCATCCTGAACTGCATCTAGAATTTCGGGATGACAGTTGCCTAGAGCATTCGTTGCCCAACCGTTCTGAAAATCAATATATCGATTACCATCCAAGTCCCATACATAGTCCCCCTTAGCTTTACCCAACACAATTTGGGCCGGAGGAATAAAACCCCTTGCCTCTGATTTTTTTGCTAGCGCATCAAAAGTCAGACCATGACGGAAGAGATTTTTTCCTGAAATGATCCGTTCAGTAGTTTTGGGTCCGGGCAAATTATAGGCCATGACTTAGTTTCCTCTGGAGTAAGAATGATGAAGTCGTAATAGTAGTTGATAATCATTAGTTAGTGGCACACTATATAACCATATAGATTATTAAATCATCATTCAATTCATCCAAAAGGTGAAATATGTCTGGAGTAAATACTGGCAATCATGCCGAGCGACGTCATCTTTTGATTGACGCAACAATTAGTGCGATCGCCGAGTTTGGCTTGTCAAAACTAACACTTGCTAAAATCAGTTCAATTGCAGGCCTGACCGCGGGTACTGTTAATTTCTATTTTGATAGCAAAGAAGCATTGTTACTAGAGACGTTAAATTTTGTCTCTGAAGAATTTGATAGGGGTATAGCAGTTGCATTGAAGGCAGCTGGCCCAGATCCTGATAAGAAACTTGCTGCTATTATTGATGCATCTCTTAATCCGGAAATAACCGAGCACAGAAAAATGGCAGTCTGGCATGCGTTTGACTCTGAAAGTCGTGGTAGAGCGGATTACCAGCGGATCCGAGGGAATTTGGATAAACAAAACTTTAGCCTGATTCTTAGTTTATGTGAACAAATTATTAAGAATGCTGATAAACAAACAGAGATTAATGCTAGAGCTATAGCGAACGCAATTGCTGGAATAACAGATGAAGTCTGGAAAGAAATTCTGTTTGCTGGTGAGAGTTACGATAGAGATGATGCTCGAAGGGTATGTCTGAGCTTCCTCGCTAGCATCTTTCCTTGGTGCTACTCGATGCCTTCTGAAGCTTCCTCAATTGACTCAGAAAAGCAAACTACCATTAATATTACTCGAGCATCAATTAACGACATTGAGCAAGTTGCTTTGCTGTTCGATCAGTATCGGCAATTCTACAAACAAGACTCAGATATCAACTTAGCTAAAAACTATATTATGAACCGAATAAGTACTGAAACGTCTACCATATTTTTAGCAAAAGTAGATAACAGAGCCATCGGTTTCACCCAACTATATTCCAGCTACTGCAGTGTAGATGCCAGCCCAATAATCATTCTTTATGATTTATTCGTCGATAGCGCGTCCCGTCAATCTGGAGTAGGCAAAGCACTTATGGACCGAGCAAGAGACTTTGCAAAGCAAATAGGGGCCTCTCGTTTAGATTTGGAGACTGAAAATACTAATGTTACCGCCCAGAGACTATACGAATCTCTTGGATACGAGAGAGAAACTTATTTTTATAAGTACTCTCTTGAGATTTAGGCCAACGAGAAAACTATGTCCAAATTACGTGAAAAACAAAAGGCTCAGAGACGTGAACTCATTGAAGTTGCTGCTAAAAATCTTTTTGTCGAAAAAGGATTTGAACTGGCGAGCATCGAGGAGATTGCTAGTCTTGCAATGGTTTCACAAGCAACTGTATATAATTACTACGGATCGAAGTATGAGTTGCTCCTAGCTATAGTGGCAAGAGGAGAGACAGGGGTTGTCGCAAAGGATTCCGAATTTACACAGCGCGCTGCATTTGAGGATCCAATCGAGCTTATAACAGAAGTGATCATGTCAAACATACACGACACCATATCCACCCTTTCACGAGAACTATGGGGCAACGTTATCTCATACGTAGCTACGACATCCGATAGAGATGTCGCTCCGCGCTATATCGAGACAATCGCCGGAGGCTTAGGCACAGCAATCTTTCACGTTTTAGAGATAAGTCAGAGAGAGAATATGATAAAGAAAGATGTGGACATCGAATATCTATCCCATTTTCTAACTCGAAATGAGCGAATACAGTTTTTAAATTTCATCTATTTGAAGGATTTATCGATAAGTGACTTGGGCATTTCTATAAGAAATGACGTCACATTTATCTTGAAACCGCTGCTTCCCTGATGCTCACAAATGAGCATAGTATAACAACTTATAATTTCTTAGAGTTGACTTTAATTTTATTACCATCTATAAATGGGGTGAGTGATAGACCCTAGGTCAAATAATTCTCTTAGAGTACACCAATACCCAATTTTCTTCAGTTAGGAGTACAAAATGCATTCAAAAACCTCATTTAACAAAACTAAAATTGCACTAGCTGTTGCTTTGGCTAGCTCTGTAATGCCATACACGAATCAAGCTAGTGCTGACGAATCTGCAACTCTAGAAGAAATTGTAGTCACCGCCACGCGGAGAGAAATGAATGCGAGCGATATTCCCTTCAACATCTCTGCTATAACAGGTGATGAAATAGAAGCTGCCAACATTACTGATGTCCAAGAACTCATGCGAGCGATGCCGGGGATCACGGTAGCGGATGGCGGAGGAAGATTCGCAGAAAATAACAATGTTATTACCATTCGAGGACTCAACGTAGATCCGTCAGCCACTGACCGACGCTTTTTGTCTGACCCTACTGTTTCTACTTATGTCGGCGATACACCAGTCTTTGCAAACTTTGTTCTTAAAGATATTAAAAGAGTTGAGGCGATGAGAGGCCCCCAGGGGACACTTTACGGTTCAGGCTCCTTAGGGGGGACGGTAAGATTTGTAATGAACGAACCTAGTACCGAGGAGTTTGAAGCTCGAATTGATACCTCAATCGGAACTACCTCAAGTTCACCCGGACAAAACTTCAGCGCGGACATTATGCTTAATATCCCGTTATCAGATGAACTAGCATTTAGATTCAGTAGCGGCATTATTGATAATGATGGCGTAATTGACTATGCGAATGTTTATGCCACTGATGCTGAGGGAATACCTTTGGCTGAAGGTGGGGATCTTGCTTATGGAAAACCTATCTACACAAATAATAAGCAGGCTGACACCGTTGATGTTGACTACTCAAAAGCTGCTCTGAAATGGACTCCTAATGATAATTTTGAGGCGACCCTTACTTACATGAATCAGAAGGGCGATTACGGTGGTAGACGTCAAGTTACCTCAGGCCCAGATGGCTGGGGAGAATATTATGGCGACTATGAAATTGGTGCTGTTATTAATGAACCCTCGTCAAATGAATCAGAGTTTACAAGCCTAGAGATGACATATGATTTGGGTTTCGCAACCCTCAGTTCAAGTACATCCCAGTATGATAGATCGTATGAGGGGATAAGTGATAATACTGGTTTTTTTGCTGCTAAGGGCTGGTTATATTGGTATGGGTATGGGTATATGCCGCGCCCTGCAATGGCTGCTGAACGCCAAAACTCAGAGAAAGCCTTTGTTCAAGAATTACGCCTCGTCTCTAATGGCGATCAAAATGTTGACTGGACTATTGGCGCTTTTTACATGGATCAGGAGGCTTCTGCCGCTCAACAAACAAGAGCTAGAGGTTTCCAGGAGTGGTGGGCAGCAGCAAGCGGTCCAGTTCCCTATCAAGGCTATTTAGCAGATCCTCCATATAGCTATATTGGCCTTTATTACAATCCAGATTCAAATATTACATTTGATTGGACTCATGATAGGGCCTTCACTGACTTCGCTCTTTTTGGAGAGGTCACCTGGAATCTATCTGAGAAGCTAGCGGCAACAGTGGGTGCTAGATACTTTGACAATGAGGATAAGGTAACCTCTCAAACCTCATTCCCAATATGGTATGTCTACAATCCAACTATCGAAGATACTCAGGAAGATAGTGATACCCTACTGAAGTTTAATCTCGCGTGGGACTATAGCGAAACTACTATGGTGTACGGAACAATTTCAGAGGGTTATCGGAGAGGTGGTACCAATGCTGCCCCCGTAAGACCTGATGAGAGCTTTCCTAATGATCCAGAGTGGAGTAGCTTTGGAAGCGATACCGTAATGAACTATGAGGTTGGTATAAAAAGCCAACTAGATAGGCTCAACTACACTATGTCAGCCTTTTACGTTGATTGGTCTGACCCACAAGTAAATGTAGCAACGCCCTCCGGAGCATACTATGCGGTTGCTAATGGCAATTCCGCCTCATCTAAAGGAATAGAGACGGAATTTAATTGGGCTTTTTCGGATTCAATCACTATGTTTGGTGGATACACCTATGTTGACGCATCTCTTTCTAATGATCTGTACTTACATGATGCTAGTGATTTAACGTCGGGTAAGTCCGAACTTCGGGCAACCAATGGCGCTCAACTTCCCGGAACTCCAAAAAATACTATTAATATCGGTGCTAAACACGAGCAAATTCTCGATAGTGGCTTGTTATTAATCACCCGAGTTGATGGCTATTACCAATCAGATGTTGAAAACTCTATTTTAAATATAGACCCTGATTGGGCTAAAACACTTGATGGTTTTGATCTCTGGTTTATGTCAACGACATTAGTTGCCGATCATTGGACAGCATCATTAGTTGCCAAGAATCTTTTTAATGAACGTGGAACTGTAGCAACTTATAAAGAAGAGTATATGACATCAGATGTGGTAAATGGTTTCTATGGTACGGGCCAGAAAGACTTTATAACGGCACCAAGAACCATAACGTTAAAAGCAAGTTATCGTTTCTGATGAGGATACATCGCAGAAGCTCAGCTTGGCTGGGCTTCTGCCTCGGTTCTGCTACTATGTTTTAACACTCAGTCGAGCAACAAAAATTATAAATCTATGCACACCAATGCCTCGCAACTTTACTCTCTTTGCAAATCTGCTCTTGAGAAAAATGAAATCAAAAAAGCAATAGATGCTTGTCGATTACTAAATTCTCAATTCCCAAATTTCTTTGATGGTTGGTGGTTAGCTGGAAAGATTCATTTGCGCTTGAAAAAACCACAAGCTGGACTTATTTCTTCATCAAGAGCTCTGGAAATCAAACCTAACGATCCAATGATCCTGATACAGAGAATTGATTTTTTATCTATGCTTAGTAAGCATGATGAGATATTGGAGATTCTTTCCGTTCTTGCGCTACATGATTCTGGAGATGCAGCTCTTCACGAAAATATAGCTATGATTCTATCCGCTCAGGAAATGCATAATGAGGCTATACAGCATTACCTGCGCGCTATTGAGCAAAACCCCAACGACCCGCAGTTACATTATAATCTTGCAGCTGCATATAGATTCTTAGGTAAGGTAGCAAAGTGTGAGGAAAGCCTTAACACATGTCTGAAGATCAACTACCTTTTTGCTGATGCGCAATCAATGCGCTCATCCCTTCGCTCCCAGTCTGAGACTGATAATCATATAGAAGAACTAACCAAGGCGTATGACGATCCAAAGATTTCTAGAATTGGTAGGGTTGGAATTTGTTATGCATTGGCAAAAGAGCTAGATGATCTGGACAACATTAAACTGTCTTTTAGGTACCTCAAGGAGGGTTCAGATATTCGTAGATCCTCAATGAGTTACGACATCGATAATGATGAGCAGATTATGTGCGCTATTGAGAAAACATTTGATTCTGCGTCTAAAGTGTTATCTCAACCAAAAAAGTCAGTGATAAATCCGATTTTTATAGTAGGTCTCCCAAGGACTGGCACTACGCTCCTAGAGCGTATTTTGGATAGCCACTCTTTGATTAAATCTAGGGGAGAACTGGATA
>Ga0115013_10001663_pt1 | contig 12727 bp, 10 predicted proteins | sample SouAtlMetagenome_2_FD_88686 | JGI IMG/M metagenome (GOLD analysis project Ga0115013, IMG submission 88686) | Marine eukaryotic phytoplankton communities from Atlantic Ocean - South Atlantic ANT15 Metagenome | ecosystem: Environmental > Aquatic > Marine > Oceanic | place: South Atlantic Ocean...
GCTAGGAGTAGGGGGTCGGGGGTGGGGGGTAGCAGGGGTAGGGTAAAGGGGAGTAGTAAGGGTAGGGGGGTAGCAGCAGCAGCAGCAGCAGCAGCGGTAGAAGCGGTAACACCCAATAGGGCCCGCTTTTCGGATAGCATTGAGAGAGAGAGAGCATTCTTTTCGTTGGTTTCAATGCCTCATGTCAATGTCTTGTTTCAAAATCTCATCATATCCGAACTTATTTTGTACTACTATTTTATATCATGTGTGTAATTAAAAATGCATTTGCAGTAGAAAATCAAGGATTATCAAAGCCCTATCTCACAATTGTAGCATTGGAAATTATCCCAATTTACATTTCTTATCCCTATGCACTCGATCATAGTTACTGACGGCTAGACCACAATGCCTCCCATGGATCGACTAAATTTAGGATGTCACTCTTAGAAGCTGTATCTGCTGTTGATTCCAATGAACAGTCTTCTGCACGTTTTCTCTTACGACGAGAAATGTGTTCGATAGAAGTGGATTGTGGCAATAAAAGTTCTCTAAGACTCGAATGGACGCGGCATTGGTCATCGAAGGGCAAAGCATCTGGCACATACGAAGTACATAGAAGAGCTGCTTGTAATACCTTTCGTAGTTTTGGGGCTAAATCAAGATGAAAAGGATCAGATGATATCGTTCGGATTGACAATGGATCGCCCAGGTCGTGCTCTCTTTTCATCTGCAGAAGAGATGCAACCCAAGCTTGAGTTTCTGCCGTCCAAAACTCGTTTGGATGACCAAGTAATCGCAGAATAGTGACCACTATAATAGAGAATTCTTCCTGAGAAAGATGAGGAGAAGAAAGTTTCTCATGTCTAAATCTTTTGATACCATTTCCATTATTGTCGTCACCATCGTTGATCGGGGTAATTTTGTTCCTACCGTGAAAGATGATTGTCTGAATTTGCGTCTTTGTCAATCGAAATAAGACATCCGTCGCAGCGATTTGGCATTCTTCTGCATCAACGTCATTTATGGTTTTGACATCGTTTTCATACTTTCCACAATATTGCACCGTGTCTTCGTTGTTTTTGTCTAGACAATCTACTTCATCGATGATAAACCGCGCTAGGGCTCTCCACAAGGACCGCGATAGACCCGCAAAGATCGACGCCGTCGTACTAATACTGGTTTTGTGTTCATTTATTTCCATCGCACTAACTTCCATAATCGAAAAAAAGTTAGTCGTCGTTGTGGAATATTGCAAGGCTTTCACAACTCTCTCTCTCTGGGAATTTTCTACATTCGTCTTTCTTCTCGAAGGACCTACAATCACATTACGTGTATTCAGATTGTCTTGGTGGCGCTTGCTATTATTACCACAAATTTCACTCTCTTCCATTTCGGAACTGTCAAGTTGAGTTCTGTGTTGTCCACTTGAAGAACTTGATGGAGGCAATTTAGGCTGCGGACGGAGAATTTCTAGGGTTTCTTCTACTAATTCAAGGGCGTATCGGTCAAGAATTCGCAACAAGCTCTCATAGTCAAAACTTTCGTGATGCTTTTGATGTTTTGATGTCGACATCCATTCCCGCAAGGAGAAGAATGAAGAAGATCTTGTAACACTATCATTACATAAGCTCTTTTGGCTTTTGGTGTGGCTACAATTATCCGCTGCAGCTAAAACATTCAGCGCTCCGAGTAGCAAATCGATAAGAATTCGCATCGATAGGACAAATTGTGGCGACAGAGTACCATGTGGTTGCGCAATAGATGAGGACGGGGATATCGTAGGTTTAGAAACTATTTCATCGAAACATTCAAGTACAATTTGCAATGCCGTTGCTGCTTCGTTGTGATCTAGGAGCACGCCCTCAGACAATCGATCGACTGTCATCTCTTGATTGAGCCATACAAGCAAACTCTGCAAGGGCTCAAAATTCTTTTGTACACCTACACCGTGAACTCTTGGATGGTAATTGGTACCTTCGTATGTATACTGCTGACTCATCGAATGCGATTCTTGTTGGATCAACAACAAAACCCTTGATAGAAGCTGAGAGATTTGATCGTCGTCGAGTGTTGCATTGGTGGGAAACCGGTTCGCAGCCAATACTATGAGAGAGCGATGCATTTCACGAATTCCAGAATAGTTCATATCGTAATTGGAGTCGATATGCGATTCATCAAAATCTGATATCGTCGAAAGTTGTACCAGGTCATCCGCTAGCATCCGAAGAAGGAGGGTCGCATTGTTCGTGCTTGCATCTTTGCGACAATCATTTTTGTGGCTAAATTCTCCATTGGTACCAACGTCATCTTCTCCGTCACTACTTGTGCAATCTTCTTCGTCGAGGAGACCGAGTAGTTCCTCTTTCAATAGCAATTCCTGCATATTTCGGAAGCACCGGCGAAGATCAAAGTGATTTCGAGAAATCTCGCCATGCCCGTGATGGCTTGTAGACACGCTTGAAGCATTTGTTCTTGTGTGTTCTAGAAGCGCGGGTAATTCTACATCAACAAGATGGTGAAAGTGTGAAAGTAGCTGCCGAAGTTTGTCCCAGCGAAGGTCGTTACTGCTGGCATTATTGTTGCTCCGATCGCTACTTTTTTGTTCGTGGTCTTGGGAGAAGACATGGTTGCCGTTGTGGTTGTTATTTTCATCGGCGTAGATATCGCCATTTTCATTTTCGTTACCCATAAACTCACCATGACCGATGCTTGTGTATTCGACTTTGTGGGAGAAAGTCGTCTCATGATTTCTCATATTTCTTGTTTCTCGCTGCTTCGCAATGGAAATTAATTTTGCGCTCGTTGATATTCCAGTAGCAGTGATCGATCGAGTAGTTAGGATTCGGCAGCAGCCTCAACACTATCTACTTTAGAAGTTGCAATATTGCTATCCTTATATTTTTAAAAACTCAACTTTAGAGGATAGGCTAGTGTCGATATCAGCAATTACAAGTGTCAGAGTTGTTTGATTGTCATTTGTGGAAGAAGCAACTTTCAAAAAAACTCGATCTCGAGATTGATTGCCACTCGTGACCAAAAAATCGTAGAAAAAACGAACTCTTGAGTGACATCACCGAAGGCGATCACGCAAAAACCACGAGCCCTCGTCATAGCGAGAGCTGAAATGCTATCTTTGGAAAAACGTCAATGCCTTTGCTCATGAAATGACAAGCGGATATCCTCAAAAGCACTGAAAAAGAAACAATCAGAGCGAAAGTACCATCAGCTTTAAGATGTACAACCAAATCGTTCCTATAGGACGAGAACTATCTCGTCGATATTGGTCGAGATCTAACAAGGCAGCAACGTCTTCGTCCTTCTTATCTTCGAGATTCAGCTTTCCATGTGGTGCCCACCGACATCGGAGTTTTTCCGACGGTGGTTCCTCGTCCTCTTCAGGGGAACAGTTGCGAGTGGCTGTGGTTGGTGGAGGAGCGGCTGGAATGGCTACAGCTCTTCATCTAGCCCCACTGGCTGAAGCGGGGTTGATCGGTGGACCCGTTGACGTTTACGACGGTGGAGGTCAGGATTCTTCGCCAATTGGGGTAGGGATATGGAGCACGGCGCTTTACAAGTTCCGTGATTCGGTCGATGTCGAGTCTCACCAAATTGCTTACAACACAATGGTCGAGAAGGGAAGCTTTTCGGAACGGGTTGGCTTTCGATCGCCCCACGGCCATTGGCTTGCCGAATCGAATCTTGCAGGAGATCACCTGCCCGACTTTTTGTTCCTGAGGCAGTCTGATATGTTGGGTGCTCTCCGTAAAGCGATTGATTACGAGGTAGAGCAAGGGAACATTGCTTTATATTCGGGGCCTTCCCACAAGGTTCATTCTGTCTCCGAAGACTCTCCCAAGGCTTGGTCTGCCCCCTTGCTAATACAAAAAAATGGCCCCGACAAAGCCGCCGAAGCGACCGAGCGCGACTACCACTTGATCGTTGCTGCAGATGGAATGAATTCAGTACTACGAAAAACTTATGGGGGTTACGTTGTAGATCGAAAGAGATTCCTCGGAACTAACGCCATGGAGAACCTCTCGGATGGACCCCTGGATCTTCCCGACGGCAGGGATTATGAAGACGGTTGGGCTCTTTCGAATCAAGCCGAGGCAACAGGTACGCAGGATCGCAATTATCACGTATTTCGAGGAAATTCTCCCGTGACGCAGGATGAGGTTGAGGGACTCGAAAAGGCATTTCAAACCTGGGGTGAATATGGAAACATGAGGTTTGCTACGGTTCCAATGGAATTTCCACTGCCTGGAGGGGAAACAGAGGAACGGCATACTTGGTTTATTACAATAGACGACGAAAACATTTCTTCCGAAAGAGACCCTATCAAGCGTAAGGACATGCTGCTAGATGCATTTCGAGAATGGCACGATCCCATCCGACAGCTGGTGGAGGCAACCCCACCAGGCGAGATACTGATGGATCGGGCCGTAGCTCACAAGCATTCGTGTGAACCAATTGTCAATTTTAACGAAATTGTGCACACCATTCGTAAAAAACCATTTCAATCCAGTGGTAGTGGTCCGGCAATCCAATTTGTGGGCGATGCCTTCATGACAGTGGATCCAATATTAGCACAGGGATTTACCTTTGGGATGGAAGGCGCCGCCGCTCTGGCTCAATCATTGTCAAAATGTTTGGGTGCTAAAAACGACAATATTATCCAAAATCAGCTTTCATTTGATCCTTTCTTGCTACGAAAAGAATTACTGGATCGCCACGATAGGCGATTGAATCGATTGATATGCCTCTTACGAAGCTCCCAAATTGTGCAAAGTCTCGGCCAGCCGACGAAAGGAAGTCTTCCTGGTTTGATCAGCCGAGATATTATCCGGCCACTGATGCGACTGACACCAGATTTTGTCAAGACCCTAATTTTCAACCGAGTCATGGAATACTCTTTAGGATTGCTGTCATTGCAAAAATAAGGGTTTGGTGGGTCTACTCAAGTTATCAAAAACGAAGAGGTAGAAATCATATCATCAAAATCTTGTGATGTATCGTTTTTATCTGTCTAAATTGAAATGCTACATATATAACATCGACTACAGAAACTGATTGGCCGTTACAATCTGTCGGACAAATTTAAATTGATTTCATTATGTACACATCTCATTAAACTCTGTTAATCAAATGTAAATTAATGCCATCGTGTATATCTCATATGAAACTTGACTAATTTACTAATGCTGTTATTCACGATCGTATGAACATTTACCATGGATATATTGCTATGCAAAGAAACAATTAATCACTGATTCGAGCCATTCTTTGTTTAAATTGTTGCACAGTAGGAATATTTCTTGCGACAGGGGCCGTCAAAAATTCTTGGTAATTCCATCTCGTATTCTTTTTCAATCGGTCACTTTCTGTATGTCCCCTGCGGTTTCGTTGATTCTTCACAAATCCATCAAAGTAGTATCGATAGGACGCTTCGTTGTGTTGAATACCAAGTAAATTGTCGAGAGTCGATTTGGTGAAGGGCACGCTCTCATCCATAGCATCCAAATCGTCCGGATTCATTGCGGCAACCAACTGGCAAATCAGCCAAAAACCACGGGTGTATGGCAGTGCGTCGCCCTGGTCTCCCAAAACTTCTCGAGATTCGTCGCCATAATCATCCGATTCGGCACAGTATGGAGCGACTTCTTCGCAATCTTTCATCCATTCGACAGCCTCGTCTTCGTTGGTGCAGCTGATGAAGGTAACAGGGTTCTGGGAAGGTTCCTGGCGATTCTTCACAATTCGAACGATTTCCGAGATTGCGCGTCGACCACCATTCGGAAGACCATCACCAAAGAAGTATCGCGCAATACTGACGCCTTGACCCCGCAAGAAACTTTCCTGGAGTTTTTCTAGCGCAGGTGTTGTACCGGTGGGTCCTCTGGAAAATTGAGCATCGACCTGTTGTGATGCTGCCTGTAGAAAATTCTCCGGGGACATACCGTTACGCTTCAGTGTAATCCGGTCTTTTCGATTCAAGAATTCAATGCCGATTTGGTTGAAAGGCACGTATGCCAAAATTTCTAGCATTTCTTTCAATCGCTGGTGGGCCTCTTGCCAACGGGTGTTGGGTTTCCTTGTGATGGGATTGATGGTGTCGGATTGCATTTGCATGCTTCCGCTGTCATCGATAATGAATTCGAGGCTAGCGTATTCACTCAACATCATAACTTTTGAGTTGAAAAATCAGGGCCAAATTAAATAAATCGACAATTAGAAAATTATTATTGTGAGCAAACAAAATCATCAGCGATAACAACCTCAGGTAGTCACAATAGAGCCATCACCGCATGATTTTTGTTCCACTTACGTTTGTTCATAAGACCCATGGGGACTTCGTATTTACCCAAAACAGCGCCCAATTTGTCTACCATCTCATCTGGTTGCATCCCGGCCTCCAAGCTGATTTCGGGTTCTTGCATCATTTCGATTGTGGCGTCCGTCGATTCGGCGAGGGGTACATCCATTCCGAGGTCCTCGTTAAGTTTCATGTGGTCATCCATATTTGAGACAACTGGAAGTGCGTTATGGTTGACGGGAACTGCTGACGCAACCGCAACGCCACCTCCTCCAGATTGGCCATCCTTCCAGGCCTTGTAGGCAGGATTCATTTTCATAACGCCATTGATTTTAATGTATTTTTTCGGAGCTCCTGACGACATTTTGGGTATTCTACTCGTTTTGTGCTTCTTTTTTATTTGGTTGTTGATTTGGTGTGGTTTGGTGTATAAGTTCACGATTGATTTGCTTCTTTTTATTTGGTTATAATGGTAATAATAGTGAGGAGTCTTGTTGGGAGGATGTCGCTTTACGATATCCGTTCCGTTTCTCCCTGAACACACGAGCAAGACCAAATAGCGAAGCTGCGTACACTGTAGTAAGATCTAAAGTACAAAAGGGTTCTGCCCGAGGTGAAGAGAATACACGTTACAATCGCTCAGTAGTTGAGTCGTGGAGGTCTCTATTATCTTTGAACGTAATTTCCCCCAAAATCAAACCCGAAAATCAAACCCAAAATTGAGGCCCTACAATCCTCTCTGTCGTCAGAGATGATCAAGTTGCACAGAGAATGGAAGAAACGAATCGTTGTTTCCAAGTTCTCTACTTCTCGTTGTGATATCTTTCAACTGGTCAACATGGTAAGATTCTTCGCTCTGGCAACAATAGTGCTTCTCTCTAGTATCTGCAAGTGTGCTGCGTGGAGTTCTTCAACGAAGGTTCCTTCTACTAATAAAAGCACCAACGGCACTGGCAAAATCAGAAATACGATACAGCCGCTGTATTCAACAGCCGGACAAACAACCAGCTCCTCTGTTGATAGCATGAGCGGTCAATCGGGATCCTACCCACAATATACTGCGGAAGAATTGAAGGCCGCTCTTTATAGTCTCCTGGAGGGTTCCTCGGATCCGGCTCATGATGGAAGACATCTTTTCGGCTTCGATGATTACCCTAACCACGAGCTTTCCAAGCTACAATCCATAACCGCAACGCGTATTTTAGACTATCAGAGTTATCTCGCTAGTGAAGATAAGGTACCAGAGGCGATCCTCGAAGATGAAATGAAAACCTTTTGGAAAGAACATGGTCCGTTGCTGGATTTGCAACGCGTAATTCAGGAGCAGGCTCCACGAATGGCCTTGGCGGCCGAATTCAAGCGGGCATCCCCCTCCAAGGGAAATATTGCGGTTCATCTAGACGCTGGAGAACAAGCGCGATCCTATGCTACTGCAGGAGCTAATGTCGTGAGCGTCTTGACCGAACCTCGCTGGTTCAAGGGGTCCTTGGAGGACCTGACGTCGGCTCGATTGTCAACCATAAACGAGGCCACAGGAAGCCGGTCAGCCATATTGCGAAAAGAATTCACCACCAACAAGTATCAAATCACAGAGGCACTGGCGAAGGGAGCTGACACTATTTTACTGATCGTCGCTGTCTTGCCCCAACATCTGCTCAAGGAATTGATCGACCACGCCCGATCATTCGGCATGGAGCCTCTGGTCGAGGTTCATGCCGACGTCGAGTTGGAGGTGGCTCTTCAAGCCGGAGCCAAGGTGATTGGAGTCAATAACCGCAATCTCCATACTTTCCAAATGGATTTAGAAACTACCGAACATGTGGCAGATGAATTGACAAAACAGGGTTGTACATTTGATCACACCTCGAGGGAAGCGGCCTCGTCTTCAAAGTACACTTTGTGCTCTTTGTCGGGCATGTCAACGGCTTTTGACGTGGACCGATATCGGTCTATCGATGTTGGAATGTGTCTCATCGGTGAATCGCTAATGCGTGCCGCGGATCCAAAAGCAGCCATCGCTGGCCTGTGTCTCGACCCAGAGGATTGGGCAAAGAACGAGGAAAACCCGGCTACCGCCAGTGGTGGAGCCTACACAAGGGGCACTAAGGTGGTCAAGGTTTGCGGAATTACCAACTCTGAGGATGCTCTTGTGGCATGCCGAGCCGGAGCTAATCTGATTGGCGTTATTTTTGTTCCAAAGAGCAAGCGGTGTGTCACTGCTGATGAGGGCAAGACCGTTGTGGAAGCCGTCAGGGCCTTTGGAGAACGAACCGCGCGAACCGCTGTCCGAAGGGCCGAGGTAGGATCTCCAATTTCGCAAATGGTGGGTAATGCCCGAGCCCTCGAAGAGGCCTCAAAGCGACCGCTGGTTATGGGAGTCTTTCAGAATCAATCGCCAGAGTTTATCGCCGAAATGGTAGAAAGCTGTGGACTAGACCTGGTACAGCTGCACGGGAGCGAGGGTATGGAAGCCGCCAATCCAGAACTTTGTGGCGGAGTGCCAGCAATTCGTGTTGTGGATATTGAGATTGATCCCGAAACAGGAAAAGCATCCGAGAATGCCGTTGAAAACATATTGAACTCCCTCACTAATGATCCTTTGGCCATTCTATTAGACACGGCTATCAAGGGCCAACAAGCGGGAGGCGGTACCGGCGTGACCTTTGACCACACAATTGCAGAAAAGATCCAAAATGCTGGTGTTCCCGTGATTATTGCTGGTGGTCTCTCGCCTGAGAATGCTCCTGAGTCCGTTCTGGCGACCCGGCCCTGGGGAATGGATGTAAGCAGTGGTGTCGAAGCGAGTCCCGGAACCAAGGATCATGGCAAGGTGGAGAAATTCGTCGAGGGTGTCCGCAGTGCTGCCATTGAGGCAAGCAAAGGATTTTAGAGCTATAAATTTTGGTTGAATTTATGTTTTCCTGATTATCTTTAAGCGTGTCCTTTCTATAGTTTGATGCTAGTAGGCATGTATAATTTATGGTTTGATTCTACCTAGATGAGCCCCCGTTTTGATCCGACTTTATTGCTGTTTGCTCTTGATCTGATTTCAAGTAGTCTGCATAATAATCTCCATAACGCTTTCGAATGATGACTCCGGAACTTTTAAATCCCTTTAGACGCCCCCGGCAAATGCTACTACCACATCCACAGTCGAAGGGGGTGCTGAGTTCCCATTCCGAAGCCTCGTAGTCCCATGTCAACTCCTTTCCTTTTGTAATCGGAGAGATGGCGTAGAAATTGTACGCATCATTTGTGCTATTGTTCCTTATACCAACATTAGCTTCGCATGAGTGGTTAATCAGAATGGCCGGAAGATCCACTTGAAAACAATAGAGATACAAAAACTGTGATGAACGATGGTAAAAAAATGAATCGTAAAGGGAGGCCCCGAAAACCTGTCAACCTCGAACTTACTTGTAATGTGGCGATTCCAATCTATCTGAATACTGTGAGAATATCTTTTATTGCTTGTAGCGACTGGTTTTGATTTCATCACGAGGTCCCCGATCGCAAAATCTCGATCGGCAAACAAACCCAATCCCTTGTCCGCTGTTTTCTTGATTTGAAGAACGCCTCGATATGTTTTGTTGCAAGCCTGGTGTCCATTAGGGTACTGATGATCGTCTCTATTCTCTGATTGATACCAAAAGGAGGATTCGTGATACATCCGGCTCGCATTTCCAATGATGTGAGCGATAGAACCGACTTTTCTGAGCCTTGTACGACGGTAGGTGGTCGAAAGGAGTGGCATCGCGTAGATCGTGATGAGAAGATCACTTTGGAAATGGCAAGAAGAGCGATTTGAAAAAAGATCGATTGAAGAATTTGATATTGTCAGTATCGATGTTGACAAAGGATAGACATTTTGACCAGCCTTTTGATTCCTTTTTCTATCGAACAATATTGTATTGATGAAATGAAAAATAATGGGGTCAGCTAGGGTAAGTCGAATTGATCGTAATACGCTGACAGCGTAAAGGACCCTGGATGGCCACTTATTATTTTAAATCCCGTTCCTCAGTTGTTTTTGGCAACCCTGACATCAGAATACAGTGACCAAGCTAGCTCATTTCGAATCCTTTTGTTTATCTTCTATTACCTTGGTCTAGAGAGAATTAAGCCAATTCCGACCCGCAACACTGCATAATTTCCGATAGCTAGCACCATCAAGCAACATTTAAAGACAACAGAATATTTTTCGTTCTTCATTTTTCATTCGAGGAGGTTTCTCGTGGACATCGAGACGACAACCCAACTCTAACTCATGAATTGTTCGGCCACCGAGAGTAGAAAACCGAACAGATCTCGCTATTTTCTGGGAGTGACATCTATTTTTTTAGTGATGATTTTTGGAAGAGTCTCTCAGACGTGTGCATTTCTGGGGCATTCTTCTGTTTCGCGTTCCTCGAGATCAATACAGCTGCGGCTTTCTTCCATGATATCCACAGTGCCAGTTAATTATCACAGGCCATCGACAGTACAGATATACAAAGGGCTTGATAGTACTCGGCTCTATTCCTCTATTGCTTCGTCTTCAGATGAATCAGCTGCATCGAAATCACGCGCTCCCTTTCGAATGCCTAGGAACAGCGCCGATGATTCGGCTCAAAAACAAAACAGTGATGGAAATCTTAGCGAGTCTGGGGCAACGTCGTCATGGAACAAAATGGGATTGCTGACGGAAATTTGCGCTTGCTTACAGAATGAATTGAAGCTCCCATCTCCGACACCAGTGCAGTCCCTTGTCATTCCACAACTGCTCAAGACCGAAAAGGAATCAATGGCATTTCTGGCCGCTACGGGGTAAGTGCATACAAAACGCGGAAAACACCAAGAAACCAGAGAAATACGAATGGATGATTTGAACTTAACCTATGAACCATCTAAATTCTGCTCTTTTTGCCGTGCCTATTTATATAATTCTATTTTGGATGGAATACAAAAGCTCGGGGAAAACGCTATCCTATGTTCTTCCGCTTGTCCAACAACTCAAACACCAAGAGATGTTCGAAAACTACGAGCGCCGGCCAAAACGACCCCGAATTTTGGTTCTAGCTCCGACTCGGGAACTCGCATTGCAGATCACAGCGGTGGTAAAATCTCTTTCGCATGCTGTGAAACTGAGCACCCAAGCATTGGTGGGAGGTGTCGACAAAGGTACGCAGAGAAAGGCCATGGCCAACCGACCCGTGGATATTGTTGTAGCAACCCCAGGCCGCCTTTTGCAGCAATGGAAAGCCGAAAACCTTTTCTTGGGTAGCGTGCAAACTATTGTTTTGGATGAAATGGACACGATGCTAGAGCAGGGTTTTCAACGTGAGTTAAGGGAGATTATGTATCCACTATTGTATGCGGCAAGTCCAAAAGAAGTCGATAGCGTACCAGAGAAGGATAGCTGGGGAGGTACAAAGCCTACAAAAAAGAAAGTTAGTAATATCTCTGGTGATGGAACGAATTTACCCCTGAAGGATAACGCGCCCCAGATTGTAATGACCTCGGCAACGATGACGCAAAGCATTCAACGATTGTTGGGCGAAAATCCTAAAACATCGAAACTAGCATTGAATGCCAAACGTCTTCATGGCAGTCACCCAAGTAGTATTAAAGATGAGGGAGCCAATGCTAAATTAAGATTTCCTCCAATGAAGATCGTTTCGACTCCCGGATTGCACAAGGCTATTCCTCGTCTGGAGCAGATCTTTGTTGATGTTGGACAAACAGACAAGATTAGCCTCCTCCTAGACGTGGTTGCCTCTCAACGGGCCAAAGCGACTATTATATTTTGTAATACTGCAGCTTCGGTCAGGGCGGTTCAGTATGCACTTGCTGAAGCACGCATTGAATCCCTTGGTTATCACGGGGATTTGAACAGCGCTGCCCGAACGGATAATCTTCAAAAGTTTCGAAGCATCGCAAGTGACGACTCCCAAAAGACAGACAATATTGAACACAATAAAATTTTAGTGTGCACAGATATCGGTGCACGAGGACTGGATATTCCACAGGTTGATAGTGTAGTGATGTTTGATTTCCCTCTCAACGCCATGGATTATTTACACCGAAGTGGACGCACGGCCCGTGGAAAGGGCAAGGGAAAAGTAACTGCCCTAGTTGCTAAACGCGATAAGGTTCTTGCCACTGCAATTCAGCAGGCTGTCCTTCGTGGTGAAACACTAGACGGTCTATCATCGCGTAAATCTGACTATCGACCAGGAGCACGGTTCGGCATAAAGCCAAAACAAAAGAACAAGAAAAAAGCAAGGTCCAATAGACGGGGATCTCCACCACGAGGTGCTCGACGGTAATAGTAAGAATTAATTCAGAAATGTCTACAGAAAAATCTTTTTATTCTTCGGAATGCACCTCCTTGCGTTGTGATGGATGGGAATATGTGTCGTGGATATTGAAATATGAGTGATCAACGAGAAA
>Ga0115013_10001666_pt1 | contig 12718 bp, 16 predicted proteins | sample SouAtlMetagenome_2_FD_88686 | JGI IMG/M metagenome (GOLD analysis project Ga0115013, IMG submission 88686) | Marine eukaryotic phytoplankton communities from Atlantic Ocean - South Atlantic ANT15 Metagenome | ecosystem: Environmental > Aquatic > Marine > Oceanic | place: South Atlantic Ocean...
TTATTCCATACCCATTCTTTACCTTCCATAATACCTTCAACGAAAGCGTCAGGCGCCGATGGGTCTGCTACTATATCAGCAGCGGTAGCAAGATAGAAGTCATTGTTAATAACATTTTTGCCATTAACTTGTTTCATTGACCCCATACCTCTAGATGACACACCTAACTGAGCGCCTTCGTCAATTAAATTTTTGACGATCTTGCCGTATGGTGTATCCATTACTTTTGCCTCACCTATAAAGTTTTTACCTTCTGGTTTTAGACTAGTAATCATATGTGAAACTCTTTCAAGGTTCACAGTCGGTCCGTCAGGATGTCCTAACTCACCGAAAGCTCGTTTCTTTTCTACAAATTCTTTGTTGTATCTGTTAACTTCTTTGTGTAATACATCAACAGGATAAACTCTACCATTACGATTTTTTATATCACCTTGCAGAAAGATACCACGAATTTTATAATCTTTACCGCCGTTATTTTTATCTTCGGTTAAGACTTCTATATTCTCTATTGTTTCTGTAATTAGTTTCATTTATCTTACCTCTACGATAATAGTATAACTATCACCGTTATTAAAATTTCTTGTACTGAAGAGTACATCACCAGCAGGAGAAGTATCTGCTTCTAATGTTGCATTATTAGGTATTTCGTTGCCGTCTGTTCTTAAATCCCAGACGCCTCTACCTGATAATACAACAGCAGTAGCATTTAGTGCTGAAGTGCCACTACCTGCCCATAGTATTTCCACAGCACCTTTTGGGTCCTGTGTATTGATAGACCAATTCAACTTAGATATTTTCTTTGTTGCGTTCTCGGTCATATAAGTTAATGCCGAGGCGTCCATCTTTTTTACTAAAGTCTCTCCACTACCATCTGACAAATTGGTAAACTTCATTGTAGTCTTTTGACCACTTACATCAGCGATAGTTTGACTCGTTACCGTGTCAGTCATTATATTACTCTTCTATTTTAGATTCTAAATCTTTAATAATTTCTTCTAACTGTTCTTTTTTTGCTCTAAGTTTTGCTAAATCTTCGCCGTCAATTTTGCCATTGTCGTTTTTATCTATTTTCTTTTGAGATGGTGATAATTCTTCTTTCTTATCGTCATCTTTTTTCTCACCGTCTTTTTTTGCGATTGCTTTTTGCAATCCTGCAGGAAGTTTTTTCTGAGCGTCAGTCATTTCACCCATACCACCTTCAGTACCAGGATGATAAGGTTCTTTTTCTGCTTTCTTCATTTTCATCTCGCCCTTTAAAACCTTTGCAGATTCTTCAAGCAAACTTCTACTAGTTCTTAATGTTTCAGACATTTATTCTCTCCTTACGCTGTAAATGTAGCGTCTTTTTTTAATTCTAAGATTATGAAACCAGTAGCAGAAGCGCCGATTGTTTCTAAATCACCACTTGTTGCACCAGTATTTGTAGCATTATTAGATATAGCAGGACCATCATATTTTCCTGTGCCTGCGAGTCTAAGAGCGTGTGTATCTGTTGAAGCACCTTTAAATTGTATTTCTACTGATCCAGATAATGCCCACCAACATCTTGCGATACTTAGTTTAGCGCCGTTAGCGTGTCCTGATAAAGCACTTGCGTCTAATGCCGCTGAAGTTGCACTATCTGACGAATGATCTAACTGAACGATAACTGTACCACCAGCACTACCAGCACCAGTTGGGATTGGGTCATCTCTTAATGTTCTTGTTGCGAATGCCATAATTCTCTCCTATTAACTATTTATACTATCGCAAAGTTTCTCTCTCTAAATAATCCATAATTTTACTCTTAACAACACCATATTTCTTTGCGACTCTTATAATATTAGTGTCTATTTTATCTAGAGAATCAGACGATCTGAATAAATCATCTATCGCCCTTTTCATTTTAGGTGATAGTTTCTTATATTCTTTACTTCTTTTGTGTTCTGATTCGTCTAAAGACGAAACATATTCTTTATACGCCTTCATCCTCTTTAGGTTCCTCTATCTGACTACCTGTAAACGGATCTACTTCAGTATAAGGGGCACCTTCGCCAGTGCCTAATACATCTTCTTCAGGTTGTGCCTCAACCTCAGGTTGTGTCTCAACCTCTACTTCAGCAGGTTCTTCAGTTTCAGGTTTGTCATTCATCCATTCACCCGCAACATCAACTCTTCTATCATCTAGTGCTGTTGATATTTTGGATGCTAGACCGTTTTTAAATGCCTTCTCGGCACCAATATTATCTCCTTGAGATAGAGAATCTACCATATCTTTAACATAATTAGGTATATTGTCGTTATTATCTTCTACCGACTTTATTTCTTCTTCACTCATTCATTTTCTCCTTTGTTTAATATGTCCTTCTCGATATCTAGTTCATCATCTTCAGACTCTAATGGGTCTGCGATTGTACCGGATTGGACTTCATTAGCAATTTGTGAATCAATCTCTGCGATCTCTTCATCTGATTGTCTCAACACATTCTTTCTTAGATACTCAACTGAAAAATATTTACCAACATAAGGTGTTAATTCATTTGCGAGATTAATTCTTTCTCTCAACATTTCAGAATTTTTTAATTCAGCAAAATGTCCATCTTGTAAAAAATCATACTGTATATGTTGTTTTAATTTATCCCAGTCATCTATTGAAATAACTTGTTTTAAAACTAATTGTGTTTTTAATAAGTCGTGAAATAAACCAGTAAAGCGTTTTCTTAATCTTTGTACAAATTTAGTAAACTTAACTTCATCTCTAGTTATTTCAGCAGTACGACCAAGATTAAAACCTTGATCTTGTTCCATTCTACTAACTGGGACATGAAGTGATTTATATACTCTCTTTTGAAAGTATTGTACATCTTGTATCTCACCTAGATTTTGTCCGCCAGGTAGTGTAGAAATTTCTGTACCTCTACCGCCTTCTCTCCTAGGCAGCCAGAAGTCCTCGAGCATAGACATATGTTTTCTATCGTCTCGCATTTCTCCTGTTGAGGCGTCATAGACAAGTTTATTTCTATATCTTGCCATAACATCTTTTAGATATTGCTCTGCCTTAATCTTAGGCAAATTACCAACATCAATATAAAATATTCTTCTTTCAGGTGCTCTTACTATTCTGTAAATAACAACAGCATCCTCAATCATTCGTAATTGATTGACAGGTTTAATCGCTTTGTGTAGATAACTTAACACTACATTTTTATTTTGATCTATCACACCAGAAGTACAATAACTTATGGCATCCTGTGCAATTTTAATACCCATATTAGAGTTAGGAGTGGTCATACCTTTTTCGTTATAGACATACCATTCTGAAACAGATTGGGTCATATCTATACCTTTAACAGACCTTTGTTTTTTTATCTCTCTAACTTTACGAATTTTGCGTGGGTCAATATATCTCAACTCCGTTAAACCTAGTTTAGGTTTTTCTGGGTCGATAACTTTATGATAATAAACTCTACCGTCTATATACCATCTCTTAAAGATATCGTGACCTTTTTCTTCAAATTGTAAAAGGTTTAATATCTCATCAAACTCGTTTCTGATTTTATTTTTGATTTTATCAGATAATGCTAGATTATCCAACGATATACTTATCGCCTGGTCTCTTTCATTAGATACGATTGCTTCGTTTACTATATCATCTATAGCAGTATCTACTTCAGGGTAGATTGCAATTTCTCTATATCTTCTAATTAATTCTTCTTCATTCTTAGCACCACCTTCTTGATCTAGGTAAGAACCGAAGTAACCACCAGCGGATATCGTGGTTGTGCCGTCATCAGCAGTAGGAACGGTGAAACTTTGTGGTGTTCCACCGTCCTTCGCCTTTGTCGGCCTAGTAATCTGAAAGCCAAATAATTCAGCCATTTAATTTCCTTTTCATAATAATTATACTACTAATTATTTATGCGTTAAATTAAGTAGTAGTATCTGTTTCAAAGTACTGGTATCTAAAAGTACAACTGAAAGTTTCAACCGCTGAATTATCTGAATAAGATAAATCAATCGGTGCTAGAGTAGTCGGGAATGCACCTCTTAAAGTATAAGTTTTAAGAGTAGATCCATTTCTATCTAACTGATCTACAAAAGCGTCAACTTGATAGTCAACAGGATTTGTAAGACCTTCGTTATCAGTCATATTGTTCATACCATTCATCCATCTTTCAAGGCCATTTCTGACTAGGAAATCTGTGTCGTTTAGTATTGTAACCGTCCAAGGTTCAAATTCCCTATCACCTGCGATATAAAGAGTACGACCTCTAAATGGTATAGGTGTTTCAGAAATTGTCATCCCAGGCAACTGAGCAGTAGTACATAAGAACGCCATTTGTTGCGTCTCACCACCAACTACCGAGTAACCAGGAAAAGGCATTGTTACCTTGAACTGATTCGCTCTTGCACCACCACCAGCGAGACGAGCTTTGAAGTCATTAATATTAGGCATTTTCTATTCTCCTCTTTCTAGTTTAAGCGCCAGCAACTTCAGAAAAGGACACGCCAGTTCTTGTTGCTACGAAGTTTAAAGTTATGAAGTTAATTGAACGATTAGGTTTGATAAAGATATCTGCCCTAAATTCATTACGATCAATTACTTCGCCAGTATTGTTTGTTTCATCACATACAACTAAGAAGTCTGTAAGACCTCTTCTACCTTGTACATCTCTAAGGAACGGTTCAACACTATTTCTAAATTGTGCTCTAGTAAACTCATCATTGAATTCAAATAGTTGAAATTTAGAAGCAGTTGAAATCGCTTTTTCTAGAATTATAAACAATCTTCTTACATTAATACGATCAAAAGCACTTGGTTTTGATAACAATGTTTTGTCACCAAATAGTACAGTACCTTGACCAGGGAATGTAGCGACTGGGTTTATTCTAGAACGATACAATGTATCTCTTTGAGATTTGTTAGGATTGTAAGCAAGTTTAACAGATCCTCTTATCTGACCTCTGTTTAATCCAGCAGGTGAGAACCAAGCGTCTGCAATATTATCAGTACGAGCACAAAGTCCAGCAACATCACCGTTCAATGGAACGAATCTGTAAACATCATTGTACTTATCGTATTGATATTTGTAACCACTATCAAGAACGGCATAAGAAGTTGAAGATAGTGCGTCAGCAAAACCTTTAACTTTTGCAGTCTGTTCGATAGCGTCTGTTATACTTAATACATCTTCACTAGCAGGTGATATGAAAGCAACAACATCTTTTCTGAATTCTGCGACATCAATCACAGCAGTTGCTTTGGTTACACCGCTTGTGTCAGCAGTAGTTTGTGAAGGACCTGTCATTAATAAATTAATGTCAACTGTTTCAGCGTCTTTAAATAAATCGTAAGCAGTTGCTAACTCACCATTTGTAGGTGCGTTATCATCTGTACCACTTGATAAAGAAGCAGTAAATACAGCAGTTGCAGTTCCGCCAGCATTGTCAAATGTTTGAGAAGTCTTAGACGACCCAGCATTTGCTAAAGTTGTTTCGTGATCCATCCAGTAGATAAAATCTGACTGGTTGTAGATAACATCAACATAGTAGTTAGTAGCGCCACTATCTGTTTTAGCGTCAGACGCTTGAGATAGTCCTTCAAATACTTCTAGAATAGTTCCAGCAGTACCTGAAATGCCGCCATCTTCATCTACTACAACAATGTGAAGTTCATCATTAGAACCACCGTTGTTTGAAACATCAGTCGTAGTTCCAGGAGCAGCGTCAACTTGATCGAAATACTTCCAGTATCTTTTGATCTTTGCGTTGTCGACAACAGCGTGTTTTAATCCTGTTCCTCCGCCTGCAGTTTGTCTTTTTATTGTTAAATCATTTGAACTGATTCCCGTAATTTCATAAAACTCACCTGACGGACTAGCATTAAAGTTGCTACTTGCGTCACCAAACTCAATTAAATCACCTACAACAAATTCTGAACCAGTATCAACAGCGACCGTAGTAGCGCCAACAGCGAGACCAGATCCGTTATTTACTAGAGAAGTTGCGGTAGAAGAATATGCATTTGAGTTGGTACACATAGAAACTTGTAAATTGTTCCCGTGAGTTCCAGCAGTACGAGCAGCCCAAGACCCTACATTCGCTTGACCACTTCCATAGTTGTCAAGATAATGTTGAGTACTTTTAATTTGAACAGCGGTTCCGGATACACAAGCGTTTACATTACCTGTGTTAGCACGAACCACCTTCAATGTGTTAGAGTACTGTAAAAAGTTAGCAGCAGTAAAAAAATACTCATAAGTATTTCCATCGGGTTTACCGAATACATCTACTAATTCTTTTTCGGAAGAAATTTGTGTAATTTCTTCGATAGGACCTTTTTCAGATACTATAACCATTCCTCCAATAGAAGTGGAGACGGCTGGTATAATATTTGTTAGATCCGTTTCTTTTACGAGTACACCTGGTGATAGTTGGAATGCCATAGTGTTTTCTCCTTAAATTAAAATATAACCCTTACTTAGTTCAACCCTAACAATATTTATAAGTATGAAAAACTAGAGATTACCGAATAACATCTACTGGAGACCATACATCTCCATACTCATCTACTTCAGATTCGTGTTCATTTAGACCGTCATCCATAAATCCGAAGGGTGCCATATCTTGTTCCAGTGCATTTTGTTGCTCGGCAAACAAGGCATTTCGCATATCTATATTAACTAACTCTTTAAAATACTGTTGGTTCGCAACCCAAGAAAATATTACAAGACACATAACTAAATCATCATTACAACCATCCTCTGCTTCCCAAGATTTACCCTTAGATATGAAAGTTGATAGTTCGGCGATAGTGTCAAAGTCTTGTATTATCATCTTATCACCTTCTATTAGAGATTTTAAGTTAGAACATCCTACTCTTTTTGCTGCCTTTGTCATTCTAAGACCTAGAGAAGATCCTCTGCCACTAAATCCACCCCCTAGTATTTGACCCGATCTACCTTTTTGCGTACACATTAACATATTATCATACTCACACTCAAACTGTAAAGCGTCTGCCACTTGTTGACCTAAATCGTTTGTTTCTACTAACACATACGCCATATTATATTTTCTACAAATTTCATTTATGATATTAGGAAACACAACAGGTTTAATTTCATTACTTCTATATTTTGCTACAAGTTTATATGGCATTTGTGAAGTATCAAATATAGTAAAAGCAGAATAGTCATTATTAGTACCTCTCGATACATCAACCGTGCAGGTGTAGATATGATCTTTCTTAGGCATTTCAAAAATATCTATCTCACCACTTCTTTGTGGGTCTACATGGGCCAATGCTTTTAATTTACTTGGTGCGATTAGTGTATTTACAGAACCTAAGAACTCACATTCAAACTCGGTTTGAAATTGTTGCTCACTTGTATTCTTAATTGTTTCTTCTTTCCATTTTTCATCACGACCAGGCACTTCGGTCCAGTGTACTTCGATAGGAACATATGTGTTGTTTTTATTTACAGCGTCAGTCCATATTTTATAAAACATATTCATTCCATGTGGTGTAGATACCATCATAATCTTTGATGACTTACCAGAAGAAATTGTAGGATAAACTGAACTAAAAAATTCGTCAGCGATATTGTTAGGTATATAGGCAAACTCATCAAGGAATATTACATTAAAAGACCCACCTCGAATAGCAGATGATGAAGTTGCAGCTGCAACAATCTTAGAACCATTTTCTAATTCTAATGAACCTTTATTCCAATTCATCACGCCTTGTTGCATCCAGTTAGGTAGATGTTCATATGCAAGTTGTAAACGACCTAATAGATCACGAGCGGTAGATGATTTGTTGGCAAGAATAGCGACATTAACATTCTCATTAAATAAAGTATAATGTAATAGATATGCAATAATGATTGTTGATTTACCAGACTGTCTTGGTAGTTTACAAATTGTAAATCTATTATCGTGAAAAGTATCTACCATTTTTTCTTGAAACTTATACATTTCAAATGGCACTAAACCCTTATCAATGGTGACAATGTTTATAAAGTTTGTTATAAAATATTTTGGATCGTCAATACATTTCTGTAATTCAAGAATTTGCTCCTCAGTAAATTCTGAAGTAGTAAATGCTTTCTTTAGATTGGGATTACCTAGATACTGTTCTCTAGCTTTAAGATTTTCCATCTTTATTATTTTTCTTTAGAAGTTTTTGTAATTCGTTTGTAGAACCAATATACAATGCATTGGTTACACTTTTAGGACCTGTATCAGGTACTTCTTTTAATCTTCTAAGTCTTTGTTGTAAACCTAATAAGTCTTGAGATACTTGACTTACTGTTTGAATTAATTGTCCTGCAACCTCATAAGTTCTAGGGTGTTCACTTTCTTTTGCAAGAGATAAAATGCCATCTATTGCTTCATTACCTTTTTCAATTAATTTGTAAAGATTTTCTCTACCGTGTTCAAAATCATCTTGCGGATCAGCTGACTCTGGTATTACAGCCACTTCCTGTTTCTTTACAGGTGCAGGTGCTAAAATCTGTTCAGCGGTTACTTCTAAAATTTCATTTAGTTTATCATCTATTTTACTCATAATAGTATTTATGCTTTTGTTTTTTACGATTTTTATTACCACAAAAAAACCAACATATCATTGGTGCATTTTCTGGTTTATTAATTAATGTATCAGCAAAATTTTTCCATTCTTCAGAATTAACCACATCTTCTATTTTATTAATATTACTAATATGAAATTTGTCTTTCATTAAATCTTTGAATTGATCTTCTTCGTATTTTTTTTCTTGTACAGTCCAACAACAAGGCATAATATATCCTTGAGAGTTAAAACCATACTCTCTAGGATTTTCACCAATACACATAGGTTGTAATTTTTTTGGATTTTTAGGTCCAGTAAAAATATTTTTATCATCTATTGAAAATATTTTTTTTGATTTCTAGACATTTAATTTTTCTAATATTGCAAGATTACCTTGATCTATATAGAGATCAGGGTTAGTAGGTTTATAAGGATCATTTTCAGAAAATCTTGTAGATAAACTAATCTCAAAAATCATACCGTTATCATGTGCCATTTGTTTTGCCTGTTCAATATGATTTTCATTATATTTAAAAACTATATACTGCCATCTAGTTTTAATTCCTTTTTGCACACACAATTTTGCTATATCAAATAACTTAGTGCCATCTTGATTTATTCTATACTTATGACTTTCTTCAGGTAGTCCATCTATACCGAATACCCATTCGCCTTTACCAAAATTATCAAATGCTTCTTCATACCAGTTTACTGGTTTTTGTGAAGCTGCTGTATGTATGATTAATTCTTTATGTTTTTCTTTTGCTATTTTTATAAAGTCTATCAAGTGAGGGTTAAATATAGGATCTGATATTTGACCACAACAAGAAATTGTATCAAAGTAATCTGCAATTAATTTAAATTCAGAGAGGGTTAAATCTCTACCAGGTACAGGCCTAATATTTTTATAGTCTGTTTGTCTGACACACATAGGACATTCTAGAGAACATCTAAAACTTATATCTAGGTTTATACTTTTTCTTAAAAGAAATTTACTTATCTGTTCCTGATTGCTCATCATAATTTAATCCATCTTCAAAAAACTCTAATGTTTCTGTAAATGTGTAATCATCATCGGCGTCAGCACCTGAAGGATTAGGAGTGATGGTAACTCTTTCTTGTCTTGATGGATTTTCTGTATTCATTTTAGTATATAAATCAGCTGAAGTCTTACGAATTACGGCGCCACTAGTAATTGGACCATAAAGATATATTTTAGCAGTAAAGTTCATGGTGTAAATTATTCTTCTATTACTTGTAAAATCACCATCGTAAGTATCTTCATAGTCAACACTATTTAAAACAAAAGGTATATCTCTTTTAACATCCATTGTTTGACTTTCAATAAATGTAACCGTATAATCTGGTTGAAAGAATGGTAATATCTGTTCTACAATTTGTAAACCATCATCTGAATTAGCAGTAAAAGAATAAAGATTAAATCCTACATTATAAGGCACAGGAGCATATTGTGAAAATACTTTGTTATCATCATTTGCTTTTGCTTTTTTATATTTTAAGTTTTTATTAATCTTACGACTGGGATCATATGAGACCCCAGTCATTTCAAAAGACAATCGAGGTAGAGTGATTGCAACTTTTTCTTCATCGCCAGATCCTAATTGGGTTTGTTGTTGTAGTCTGGCTAAAAACTTTTCTCTTGGTGCATACATTAACGGCACTCTTAAACTTGATACTGCTTCACCAGCACTATTGTATCGTCTAACACCTATTGAATTAAATATAGTACCAAAAGCGATAACTGTATTTCTTAAATGTTTATTATAAAAATATTGTCCGAACATTAGAAGTCACTCCCGAAGTGATAATCAGTTTCTCCGAATGGGTTTCTTTCGCTGAAGTCTAGTATATCATCTGTACTATCACCAGTAGTAGTCGCACCAGACGCTGCCTCAAATTTATGTGATTGATCTACCGCTTGTACACTAGAAAGATCACTAGGCGCATCCTCTAATAATATGTAATTCTTATCGCCTATATCGGACTCCATCATAATTGAACCTGATGTACCTGTTCCACTTTCAACAGTAAGTTGATAATTTAATACATTCGTTGATAAAGAATCTTCAACGGTATCAATATCAGAAAATCCAGTTGACACTTCTTCCGAAGAATATTCCCATTTAGTACATCTTAATTTATAGACAGGAACATTATGTATTTGATAGAACGGCTGTTCATGTTCTACAAATTGAATTTCAAAGAAAGCATTAACTCTAGCAAACCATATTAGATCGCCTTCATTAGGTCTAGTTGACTGAATTAAATTATTTTCTATTTCTAAAACTTTTTGCCATCTGGCTTTAGAAACTACTAGAGATACATCATCTCGTAATTCTAAACCAAACTTTCTAACTATTTCTTGTTCACCAGCAAAACCATCTGTATTCTCAACATACATTTCAATAGCATATGCTGAAGTAAACTTAGAAGAAGTATCTTCTCCTAATACACTATCTTCATTTACTAAAGTTCTTGGTAAATAATAAACATCTTGACCGTAAATAGATAACTGCTCTACAATTAAATCTTCATAGAGACGCTGTTCGTTTGTATTACCGTGATCGAAATAAACATTAGTTGGCATTTTATCCTACCATATAAGCGATAGGTGACTCAAAAGTATCTCGTATTTCTACCTCTAGTTTATTTTTTTCATCTAGAGCTTGTGTATATATCTGCTCGCCGTTCATAGATACCCCACCTAACATTTGAACACCTTGAAATTTTGACAGATTAGCACCCCATTGTTGCTTAATTAAAGCAGTAGTATATCTTTTCAAATACATATCATCATAGATATCTGTATAAGTTGTTGGGTCTAATTTTCTATAACATTCTATAATTATGTATTCACCAGCAGCGACATCATTCTGCCAATCCATTCCTATATACAATCTATTGTTATGCATATTAAAACTAATTGGTTTTTCACCAATGAGAATATGATCCAAGAAATCTAAATGTCTCATTGTCATTTCATAATGAATTACTGAGGTAGAGGAAAAATCATATAAATCATTTAATCTCATTTGATATCTGATATCAAACATATTTAAATTTGATTTATCGTTGAAATTAAATATGCCCATTACTGATAAAACAGATGATGGCATTACAATATAGTTTTGTTGATTTTTAAAAGTGTTAGAAACAGAACCCTCAGTACCAGTACCGACAGTTTCATCTGATCTTGCTCGTGTAATATCATCAGCAGTTATCTGATATTTCATATACATTCTTTCAACACCGTCATAGTGATATTGAGAAAAGTATTGTACCGCTTCGTCTATTCTATCATCAACCTGGTCATCATCTACATTTATTTCAATAACAGGTTTACCTAATGCTCTTAGACAATATTGTTTTAAAGTTTCTTTTGAATTTGGAACAGCCATCTATTTTCCTTCTATTTTATCTACTTTCGCTGATAATTCTTTTATTGCTTCAATCAATAGAGGAATTAACTTATCATACCATACTGTTATATATTTATCATCTATTGGCGCTTCGGTCACTACTTCAGGTAATACTTTTTGTACTTCCTGTGCGATTACTCCTACTTGTCTTTTGTCATTATTATATCCTAAAGACTTTGCAGTTTCATTTTCTTTATAGTACACGCCTCTTAATTCTTTTACTTTGTTTAATGCATTATCTATTTCGCCAAGAACATCTTTTAATCTTCCGTCTGAATAGTAAGCAGTAATATTGTTTGTTGCTCTAATTTCACCTGCAGTACCAGAAGAACCAGTACCAACACCTAGTGAACTAAGTTGTGCATTTGAGTTGGTTGAAATATCACCAGCTCCAGCAGGTCCTTGAGGTCCTGTAGGACCAGTAGGTCCTGTGCCTCCTTGAGGCCCAGTAGGTCCAGTAGGACCAGTAGGTCCTGTGCCTCCTGTAGGTCCTTGAGGTCCTGTAGGACCAGTAGGTCCAGTTGGTGCGTCATAATCTGTTATGAACCATCTACTTTTAGCACTATTAAATTGATACCGTACGCCACCTGCGGTAAATTCATCACCATTAGAAGGTGAATTGGGAAAATCTATTGCTGCCATAATCTATTTATACTCCTGGGCTATGTATTGTTTTTAAGGTAGTGCCTGATGAATTTTTAATTAAGAGCGTTACCTTAGATTTAAA
>Ga0115013_10001667_pt1 | contig 12708 bp, 34 predicted proteins | sample SouAtlMetagenome_2_FD_88686 | JGI IMG/M metagenome (GOLD analysis project Ga0115013, IMG submission 88686) | Marine eukaryotic phytoplankton communities from Atlantic Ocean - South Atlantic ANT15 Metagenome | ecosystem: Environmental > Aquatic > Marine > Oceanic | place: South Atlantic Ocean...
ACGGGACCTCCCACTCGTCCGACTACGCAGGGCAAGACATTGAGGTTCGATTCTACAAGGTGGGACGCAGCGGAACCAACGGCAACGTAACTATCAGCCAAATAGGAACCACTCAGACCAATACTCAGAGCAGTAGCGACACGGCGGTAGGAACTACCACCGAGTACAGTGTCAGCGGCGAAGTATTCGACGGTGAACAGAGGGTTATGGTAGTCCTAAAGGGAACTATAAATCAGACAAGTACCCGCTATGCACATTGGGTGTACGATATCAACGCAGAAAAAACGGCATAATCATGGGTCAGAATTGGAACTACACACAAGTCCTAAGCCTGATATCTGCACAGATTCAGCGCTTGGAGAACAAGCTAGACGGAGTCGAGGATAAGCTAACCGCCGACCACGGCAGGATAACGAAACTAGAGTCCGAGTCATCTTCAAATTGGAGGTGGGTTGGATGGGCAGGTTGGGCTTTCTTGGCCGCAATGGAAATCTACAGAACCTATCAGATATGAGTGATAAAAAGAAATTCAAAGAAACCAAGGTCGGACAGTGGCTGAAGGGCAACGCCCCGGACCTCTTGGACGTGGCCGGAGATGTCCCCGGGTTGGGCATCTTGGATGTGATAGGGAAGGCGCTTAAAGGCGAGCCCGGCATCACGCCCGAGCAGGAACTTGAGTACGCTCGACTCGCCGAGGATTACCGTAAGAGCCATTTAGAGGCTATCTCACGGCGTTGGGAGGCAGACTTAGGCTCAAGGTACCGTCTACCTCATTTGATTCGCCCCATGACGCTCCTATTGCTTCTGACGGCTATTCTCACCTTCACGGCACTAGACAGCGCCGAGAACGTGGCGTTCACGGTCCCTGCTCAGTGGGTGGACCTGCTGACAACATTAGGCACCGCTGCCTTCGTTGCTTATTTCGGAGGACGTTCAACCGAGAAAATCCTGAATCGATGAGGTGCATAGATACAATAGTCATTCACTGCACAGCGACCCCTGAGGGGCGCGATGTTAGCGCGGCAGACGTTGACCGATGGCATAGGGCCAAAGGTTGGAACGGCTGCGGCTATCACTTCGTGATACGCCTAGACGGTACCATCGAGACAGGGCGCCCAATCAAGCGACAGGGAGCCCATGTTAAAGGGTACAACGAGCACACAATCGGAATCGCCTACGCAGGAGGTACAGACGCCAACGGAAAGCCTAAGGATACGCTCACGGACGAGCAGCACGAATCCATCACGCAGTTAGTCGAGGACCTCCGATTTAAATTGGGTTGGTTGGATGTTGTAGGTCATCGGGACTTCCCCGGTGTCGCCAAGGCTTGCCCCTCATTCGACGTGTCATCTAAATTCAAGAACCTATGAAGGCTCCCACAGAATACGAGATTCAGGTAAGGCTGATGAGCATGCTCGAGAGGATGGAGATAGACAGGGGAGAACCGTTCCTCAGAACGGCCACTCAGGGAGGCGTGAGAGTCACTCCCGGGACCGCTGCCAAGATGAAGCGCAGCGGGTACAAGAAGGGGACTCCCGATATCCTTTTCTTCGACCCGAGCCCGTGCGGTAAGTTCGTCGGTCTCGCCATCGAACTAAAGACTATGAAGGGCCGACCTAGCCCGGAGCAGAACGCATGGATTGAGAAGCTAAGAGAGCGCGGTTGGAGCGCTCACGTGTCCAAAGGTTTTGAGGCTACCGCTGAGATAATCGCGGGTTATTTTGGGATGGATATCCCGCCATTCAGCTAGTCTCTACCTGTTCAGTTCATATAGAACGTACAGGACAAAGAGGAGAGCCGGCCATAGTTGCCGGCTCTCTTTCTTTTGGGCTTCAGAATTGGAGGTCATGGATAGCATCCCAACGCTGTTGGCTGATGGTGGCGTCTGCTCCGTGCTCCCGGACGAACTCTCTAGAGTCCTGAGCAGTCTTGAGCGAGTGCCAATTTCCATCCTTGGTCCTCACGTTCACGGTGCGGATAACAGCCTGCATCTCCTTAGAGTCGAGGCGCAAGGAGTAGGTGCGGGACTCCTTTTGCTTAGGCTTGCTCTCCCCGCGCAACTTAGCGAGAATCTCCCGGGCGTTGACACTGTCGAGGCGAGTACAGGTCCAAACAACCCGACGAGCGTGGTTTCCTCCTCCGTAATCTACGGTGTAAGCCTTGCCGTCAACAACCAACAGACCGAAAGCGTGTCCCTTGTGGATGAGCATGTAGGCTCCTTCGCTCAGGTTGCGAGCAACAGCAGCCACGCTACCGTGCTTCTTCAGGCTGTAGTTGGTATTCTCAGAGCAATCTACCATATCGGTCATAGGTGAGCCGTAGGAGGTCTGCATTTGCTTGGCAGGATTTGCCCACTGAATACGGGTTCCTCCGTACTTGCGTCCTGAGTTGCGAGCAGGGTAGCCTTGGCAGACCTCCTCGGATGCGGTCAGGTCGATATTGAGGAACGCCGCCATAATGGAAGGTACGCAGTTGTTGCTTCTGCCCTGTCCGGTAGTGATGTTATGCCGGTCGAAGTTTTCTTTTTGGAGAGTAGCCATGATAGATGTGTATTGCGTTGCTGTTACTCAAATATACGGCGAGTCTTCCTTAGAAGTTACAAATCGGGCAAACTTTTTTTGCGTCAATCAGGGGTAATGGCCGGAAACCCCTGTAAACACAGGCGTTCCCGACCAAAACTTTTTTTTTTTCAGCTAACCACGACAGGGCAACCCGTCTGCACGTTGTGACCCGTAAGGAGTCCCGCGCTGCTGTTAGTTAGGCTCATCAAGTGGTTGCCTTGGTGGTACACCTGAATCCAACCGTCTTCGACAGTGTAGTCGTAGAGCGCACACCAACCGAAGTCTCCTTGTGTGGGAATAGAGCATACGACACAGGTACCATCCTCCTCAAATGTGATTTTAAGGAGTGCAGGGGCTTCACCTTCACAGTAGACGCTCAGGTTATACTCTGTGTTCTGCTCGAAGTCTTCAAAGACTGAAGGTCCGGCGTCAATCACTACGTCAGCGACAGGCTCGCACTCAGGGCAATAGGTTTCCTGTGTGCAGGAGGTGAGCAGGAGGGCGACAGCAGCCGCCGTAAAAAGGGTGTAAGTTGAGGTATTCATTACTTCTTATTTTTCGGGTTAAATGGGATTGTATCGGGTGCGGCGATTGTTGCCACGATAGCCGTGAGTACGAGATAGGGGAGGCTCATTTTATCGCGCTTTAAAATATGACTCGCTAATCTCCCGAGCCTTCAGCACGTTGTACGTGTTCGCCTGAGACATCGTTCCCGCTGTCTGTGTTGATGGGATTTCGATTGTGCGCTCTACTCCGTTAATCTCACAGGTGAGTACACGCTGTCCCATTTGCATGCAGCGCAGGACTTCAAAATATAGGTCTGTCTTGTTCATTCTTCGTTGTTTTTGTTGTTGTCGATTAATTCTTCGATTTCTCTCTCTAATTCCTCGCTCAGTGCTCGGTAATAAAAACCGAGCGCGAGAGATACCGCTGCGATTGTCATAAAGATAATTTCGTACATGTCGGGTATTATTTAGCCTTGAGCAGGTTTGAGATTTTCTGCCTCATTACAGAAGCCTCGCAGCACTTGGTATATGCTGCACTCCAATTGAAACCTACGTTGACACGATAAGCCTCAATCAGTCCTCTCTCTCGACCCGTGACGATGGCCACGGATACGATGTTTTGCTCCCTAGAGGTCCACGTGTTCGTCCCTGCCTTCGCGCTGAGTTTGTTAATGCAGTTGACGATTGTTTGGTCATCTGACAACTCGAAGTACTTTGGGGAGATGTAATCGTTTGAGTTCATGCTTTCTTGCGTTTGTGCGTTGCTGTTAGGTAAAGATACGGAGTCTTCTCTGATAAAGTTACATTCTAGGCAATTTTTTTTGCCTTAGACCTACCAACGCCTCCACAACATCAGTAAAAACAGGGAAAGCGCGACAGAAAAAATAAACCAATCCATCATAGAATCTTGCATAATACAGCGCAAAGAGTGAAGAAAAGCGCTAGAGCGGTCCTGCGGTCGATGCCTTGACCTATGAAGAACCAAGTGAGAAGCGCAAAAGCTATCTGCCCTGCTGCGAATGCCATAATACGAGCAGTCCACGCATCGCCGCTGTAAGCCATGACAGCCTTGGTAGCGAATCGGAACCCAATTCCGGCGCTAGTCCCTACAGTGGCAACAATGAGAAGCCAATGGACCCTTTTAAAGGCCGGGACGTAGTCCGAGAAGATTTGCAGCCACGCCAAGCACTGAGCGAAGCAAAACAGGCAGAATGCGTATACTAGATTCATCGCGTCTGAATTATAGCGAGGATGGGAAGCGCTGTACAGATGACACCGCCAAAACACAAACCAAACGCCATCAGGTCAACCTCAGGCAGGCCGTATGCGATGCCTCCACAGATGATGCCGGACAGAGCCAACTTCACGAGGAAGGAGGATTGAGCAAGCATTATCCCTGTTCTCTCGTCCATCTTCAAGGAGATGTGTGTAATGATGCCCGAGACGAGGACAATAAATAGGGCCGTGGATAGGCCGAGGATTGCAGATAGAATCATAGTGAAGAAATAGCAGTTTTAATACAATCGGAAGCAAGTTCCCCGTACATGTCGATATGTGGCCCGTCAGGTAGGTTCTTGAGGTTCTTACTGACCGTGCTGTGGTCGCGGCCAATGCCGGCAGCGGTAGCCGTGACAGAGAATCCGTATTCCATGATACAAGTATCTGCGAAAGCCATGAGAGCGCGGCGGTGAGCGAGGGAGCCGCGTTGCCGAGGTCCGTCTGCAGCGAGAAGCGCTGCGGGGAGGAAGGCACGCTCCGCGAATGCTAGAGCGGCCTTATGAATTAATTCTTTAGTCATTTGTTCAGAGGTGTTTTTCAGTATTCGTCAGGAGGTGAGAAATGAGCCTTTCCTGAGGCGAATTTTATAACGGTCGTAGTGTCCATCCTTAGGACGTCATCCCCGTAGGAGATGAGTTGCTCTAGGCTGACCTCCCCACGATTGAGAGCGCGGACAATTTCCGCTGCGCTCTCTTCGCTCTGTGCGTAGGCTATGTCTATCCTAGTTAAGGTCTCAGGTGTAGACTCTGAGATAAACTCGAGCACGTGGTCGAGTATGTCATATTGATAGTTCGTTCTCATGCTTTCCCTCATTACATGTTATCTACGTGGGTATCGCAGAATTGGATGAAACCACGGTCGAGCAACTCTTGGAGCATAACTCCCTCCACGTAGCACTCGTCATCGTTGAGGTTCTTGTAGCCCTTACCCTCGAACTCCCGGAGGCATGCCATGAGCATAGATGTTGTCTGCTTCTTAACTGCTGCTTCTACGGGATTGATGTTGTCGTTAGTCATGTGTTCTCTTTGTTTGTTATAGTAAAGATACGGTATAGATTCCGTAAGGTTACAAAAAGGGAGAGATTTTTTTTCTCTCCCCTTTATTCTCATGCGTTGTCGTACTCCTCGAGTGCTTCGTTGAGGCAGTTCTGCACATCTTGGTGCAGGCTCATCGCGGTGGCGATGCGAGCGTGAGTCTCTCCCTTCTTACCGGCCTTGTATGCGGCAGACATCTCGATGCGGCGTGCGGCTTGGTCGAGTTGGGCGACGATTGAGATGTACTTCTCCCGCTTGTCCATACCGGAGCGCTTGGAGATGCTGATTGCGCGGCGGATTGAGCGGATGAAAACTCCGGTCTCTGAGTATCCGAGGGAGGCTGCGCGGGAGTTGAGGGAAGGGATGCTGATAGTCATTTCGATGTGTATTGTGCGTTGCTGTTATTCAAATATACGGAGACTGTTTCAAAAAGGTTACAGATGGGGGAGATTTTTTTTTCTCCCCCTCTGATATCTCACATTTCGTAGGTCGTGCCATCATCTACAGTCAGAACACAGACGGCCTTGTTTTCGCTCCGGTTCCATGAGGTGCGGAAAGTGACCTTCTTACCGGACAACTGCAATTGTCCTCCGTTAACGGTCTCGTCCTTGTTCTCTTTCAGCCACTCAGCGTTGACGCTGACTTCGTGGTTTGCGTAGCCTGTGCAGGCGGCGAGTTGCATTTCAGAGAGTTTCGCGTTGTCCTCGGTGGAGATGTAAATCTTACTCATGTTTTCTAGTGTTGTGCGTTGCTGTTACTCAAATATACGGAGGTCATTTGGAATAGTTACACTTTTCCGAAAAAAAATTTAGAAAAGCGAAAGGGCAGCCCACAACAGCCGCCCCTTCTAACAAACAAAACACATCCCGGGTTTCCCCCCGGGCGGGGATTTTATTCTTCGCTGTCCTCGTGCCACTCCTCGAGGACGGGATGAGCCTTCACGTACAGTTCGGATAGTTGCCGACTGTCTAGGTGCTCTCCTGAGCCTCCACAGGTGTCGCAGGTGCTCTCCTCGTAGTCGCCGTGTGCATAGTGACAACCGTTACCCGTGTACCCTTCACCGTGACACTCCCTGCACTCCCGGAGTTGCTTGATGAAAAAATCTCTAGCCTCCATCGCTCCGTCACCTAGACAGACCCTCTCGAGGTTCACGAAAGCCTGCACCTCATCGTCCTCCAATACGTGTCGCATGTCGTCAACATACTCGACGTAAGCCGAGCCGGTCGGCGAGCCGGCAAATATGCTCCGGCCCGCCTTGATGACCTCTCCTAGTCTGCTCATGCCTTGACGGTGTTCGAGTTGTGGTAGTAGATGACACAGGCCCGAGAGAGGCGCTCGTAAGCATTGGGAGCGGATACCTTTGTGAGCAAGGCCTGCTCTGTAACATCGAGCCACCGCTTATAGTCATACTCTCCGGCAGTGTAAGCCTCGTCCAAGAGGTCTCGTAGTCTCCACTTCAGGGAGTCGGGGCAGTCTACCCCTTGGAGGTTCTTGAGAGTGTCCTCGAGGCAGGACGTGAATTCCTCACGTACTGACTGTTTCTCGAGGTTAATTTGAAAGGTGCTGTCTTGTAGCATTGTGCGTGTGTTTGTGTAAAGATACGAAACTCTTTCCGGAATGTTACGCCTTATCTCAAGATATTCTTGATGGCGTATCCGACAACCTTGTCGCCCTTAGTGAACCGCTCGACCACGACACTGATTTCGTTAGTGTAAGGGACCAAGGCCTCTTGTGTGTAGCAGATGCCGTAAGCACCCGTGAGAGTCTTCGTGACGTATGCAGTGTTCAACTTCTTGTCGATGTACGTCTCCAACTTGCTAGAGGTGTTGTCGTTGCACTTGCCTTCGATAGCGTAGACGATGGCGGTAGCGGCTGCTTGGATGTTGTTGTAGAGGTCCATGTTGTTATGTGTTGTGCGTTGCTGTTGTTCAAATATACGGCGGCTTCTTGGATAAAGTTACGCCCCGAGCAAAAAAAAATTTCACCCGGGGCGTACTTTTCAGGATTGGCGGGGGTTACAGAGCGAAAATAATTTTAGCTGCTGCCACCGCTCCACACCACAGGAGCAGTGCTAGGGGTATACCTAGCACGTACAGCGCCCGGCGCATGCGAACTAGAGTCCGGCGATTGGCTACGGTCAGCCTAGTCAGTTCGTCTAGATGTGAGGGGTTCAATTGGGGCATGTCTTAGAATTTACGATGTGTGAGAGATTGTTGGTCTTTATAGTAGAGCATGACTTCTCGGTCATTGGCTGCGCCTTCCCTTGGCTTTCGGCCTCCGGTGCTAGTCGTGCCTCTGAGGTCTGCGATGTCTCCGTAGATTATGCCGTCAAAACAAGCCCAAAGGATAATGTTTTTAGGGCGCTTCATGTCCGACAGGCTTACGGCCTTTCTAGCTGCTAGAGGGAGCGGGAATGCGTCCTCCATGTTTCTATTACGGCCTTTCACCTCACAGGATGCGCGCACAGTTCCGGACTCGTCTTTAATGAGGAAGTCCACGTCATGTGGCCCGAGTTTCTCGGCGGTCCAACCGGAGCCCGAAAGGAGTGCTGCAATAGCATTCTCCTCTCGGTCCGTGTCGGCTTTAGTCTCGAATCTTTTGCTCATCGTTTCGAGTATCTAGGCTCCACCAAATCACCCGCCTCCACGAAGCGAAAGAACATACCCGAGTTGGCGCGGATGCCGTCGATAATCAACTGCCTAGCAGCATCGTCGAGGTCGGGGTTGAACTTGACTAGATGGCGCTCGCTCTTGTTTATGTAAACAGTGAGGAAGTCTGAGCCCGTCAGGTATGGCGTACAAGGTACGCTCCAAGCATTCTTATTGCTCTTCATTACTTGGACGCGCTTCCTGACCAATCAGAGCCGGCAACGCCGCCCTTGGTCGATGACCAATTAGTACAGAGTCCCTTGTTAATCTTGACCTCCTCAGCGAGAGCCTCGCAGCAGGGGCAGATATCGATAGGTTCGTTGTCTGTGTTATACAGTCTTACTTGCCCATCTCTGACCCTAATAGTCGTCTCTCCCTCGTGGCCGAAATCGTGGCCACAGTTATTGCAATGGAATAGAGTTTTCATATCTTATAATATCGGGGATTTAGTTTGAACCATCCAAATTTTTGCCGTTATCTAGGGCGTCTTTCATCATGTTTCCACGGTTCCTCCACCGGCTCTGTGAAGCGTCCTCTGTGAGGTTCTTTCTGCCGAAAGGGATACCGGTAGAATCACCCTCAATATTGAGGTCTGCGTTGCCGGGTCCCTCACCTCTGAATCGGTCATTCGCAAAGTTAGCCTCCTGAGTCAGGATTCCAACGATAGCATCTTGGAGGGGCGCGTAGTGTAGCAGGCTCTCCTCAGTGCTCCAATAGGTCCGGCCGGTCAGATACCAAACCTTGACCAATCCCTTCGGAGTAGGGGTCCGGGAGCCCTTCCATACCTGAAGCGTGTAGCGATTCCCATTGCTTCGAACCAACGTCACGCAGTAGGCTACGAAACCCGGCTTATCTGTGTTCACCTCGTGACCAAACGCCTCACTAACTCGACCCAATCCGCGCTCGATAACCGCGCACGCTGTAGCGTCTGTCTGCTCTGTGAATTTGGACAGGCTAGGGGTACCCTCCATATTGGATGGCCACTGCCCCTCTTTGACTTGATAAATGCCCATTACGATTCTTGATTAAGGCTAGACTCGATGTCCTCGATGGACAGCGTGTCTGTATTGAGTGAGACTCCGTTGAGTTGCTGTTCGACGTGGAGACGTGCGTACAGTTCACCCCGGTATGTGTTGGGCATGTCCCGTGCTTCGCTTGTACAGATGATGGTTGTACCATCTGAGAGAGCCGCGCGGAGTTGGTCGTCGGATGCCGTGTCGAAGTAGATAAAGTTGCTCATGTTTTCTTAGCTTGCGAAGGTAAAAGGAAGGTCGATAAAGAAGTGTCCCTCATGGTGTGGACGGAGTCCGTTGAGGACCTTTGAGACCGTGCTATTATCTAGGCCGAGGTCTGCTGCTGCCTGACGTACTCCGGCGTACCGGGTCCAAGTGCCGTTAGGCTTGATTGCCACGAGTGGGCGCTTATTGCTGCTGTTAGTCATATTGTTCTTGTTTACTGAGTTAAAATTACGAACTTTCTTTTTACTGTTTGCGTTGGTGGATTGTGTGTGGATTGACTTACCGGGAGACTTGCCTAGCATGTGCAATGTGTTGACGATGTGATTCGGGTATCTGTGCGCTAGCTTCAGACCTACCTCACGCTCCTTCTCGAGCATTTTAAAGGGGTCTCCGTCGATTATTATGTCGCAGGTGACCTCGACCCTACCTTGGCCGCTAAAGAGCCTCCTAAGACCCTTAGATGGCCTCCGGCAGTGTTCCGCTATCCGCTCGGGGATATTGCGCTCTGTCATGCCGATATATATAAGGCCGCTCTCGAGGTTGCGGAGCACGTACAGCCCGGGACCGTCCGCCTCATTGCGCCAAAGTAGGCGGGCTTGCTTGCTGAGTCTGCTCATGACCGGGATTCTTTGAAGTAGATAGATTCTTGCTTGGCAATTGCTCTCGCTTCTGCTAGAGTGTAGACCGAGAAGGTCTCCTCCCTAATCAGCGAATAAGGTCCGAGGTACTTTCTACCGTACATCTGAAGGCTCAGTGTGTACCGGACAGGCGGGGCGAATGGGTCAACCTCAATCTGATAAGATACGGTGACGAGTTCTCCTGCGTTGTCACGGCCTGCGTAATAGCCGTGCTCGAAGATGCCATCGTTGGCGACTCCCTTTTCTAAGATTGTTTTCTTCATGCTTTCGCTGTTGGATTTTGAATGCCTGAGATGACACAGGCTGAGACTGTAGCGATGCAGGCCGTGTAGATGGCCGCCTCCGCTCCATTGCAAGCAATCCACATCCCCGCGTCAATACCGAGCGTCTGAACCAACGTGTTGAGTACGGACAGTGCTTGGTCACCTGCGATGATTTGCATAATGGTTGCTCCGGTGGTGGCTGCGATAACTGCGATGCCTGCGAGGATGTTCTTAGCTGTGTTCATGTTTTCTGCGTTGCTTGTTATGTAAAGATACGGCGCCGGATTGGAATAGTTACACTTTCGGCGAACTTTTTTTTTTAGAAGATGAAGTCTAAGAGTTCCTCTTGAGTCATGTAGTTGGTATCCTTGGTCCACTCAACGTGTGTAATGTTGTTGCCCATCTCTCGAGCCCTCTCAGCCAACTCCACCATCTTAGCCTCGTCAATCAGACCCGAGGAGATTACTTCGCTCAGTCCGTTAGAGTCCTTGATATTGCAGCTAACCTCGTACCCTTCGATGTATTCAAAAATAGTTATTTCCATGTTTTCTGTGTTTATGCGTTCAGTTTAAGTAAGCCTTGGTTGAACCGGGTGCAGGCTCCGGAGATTTGCCCGAGCGTTGAGAGTTTAGCCGACAGGCCGAACTCGTCACGATAAGCCTGAGTGAGTCTCACTCGAGCACGCTCCGCACCTGCCGCGCCAAAAGCGCAAGGGCCGGCCTCGTGTATCTCGTCCTCAATCTCGTCGAGTAGGTCCATAGTCTCAACGCTGTCCTCGTCCATCAACTCGATGAACAATTTAGAGAAGGCAGCCTTGCAGATAGCTATGGCTGTGCGGTCTAGTTCTGCTGAGTAGTCGTGGCCGGAGCCTAGTTGATAGTTGTAACTCATGCCGTGTACTCTACGGTGTAATAAGTGCTGTAGTTCTCCGAAATGTTGCGGCGGATGGTGAAGCCGTCTCCGGTGATGGAGCCCTCTCGGTAGCAGTCACGGTACAGGCCGCGAACGTAGTCCTGCGCTGCGGTCATGTCGAGCGGCTCGCCGGTGGTGAGGATGATGGCATTTTGGAGAGCCCGGTCGAAGAAGGAGTATGTCTGAGTCATGTCTGTGTGCGTCTGTTAGTCAAATATACGGCAAGGAATCGGAAAAGGTTACAGCCGTGGCAATTATTTTTTCTCCTGCTCCTCAGCAGTGACTACCTCACAGGCAATCACCATCGCCTTGAGTTTGTTTCGGGAGTGCTCAGTCAGACCGATTTCCTTGTCCTCCATAATCTCCCGCGCTAACTCCGTGCAGTTGTTGAGGTGGAAGATGTCCCGCTCCGCTTCCAAGTCTGCGACAGAGGCTCGGATGAGACGCGCTGCGAATTTGAATCCGTCAGCGTTGAGGCGGTTATACGCCGATGCGCTTGTACGCTTGATGATAGCTAGCTTCATTACACCGTGACTTTTACTCGGTAATAGCATCCCTCAGGGGAGAAGTCCTGCTCGAGGTAGATGTTAGCCCCACTGCTCAAGTGCGCAAGGTGGATGGGCTGCCTCTGAATGACTGACCACATTTTGTCAATCTGCTCGTCATCAGGGCGTGGATACCTGAGGTGCTGAAACATGACGTACACCGCCGTCTTGAAACTTGTATACACTCGATTGTATACGGAGGATTCTGTTGTATTCATTTTGCTTTGTGTTATGGGTTAGATTGAGCCAACCTCGATTGTATAGTTGAGCCCGCTAGAGGTAAGGTTCTGATGGATGTAGATAGGTGCGCCGACACTCGTCGAGGAGTTGGTGTCTCCCACGTAGATAGAGCCTACCTCGGAAATCTTATTCCACAGGAATTCGACCTCATCAATGTCTGAGCAGGGCTCGCCGTACATCTCGATTTCAGCGGCTCGCAGTGCTGCCTTGAAGGAGCGGGTCCCTATTGGCAGTATTCTTCTTTTCACGTCTTTGTTCATTGTGTCGTGTGTTGTGGGTTAGAGTGCTCCGGCCTCGATTCTGTAGCTGAGGCCCCTAGAGGTGAAGTTCTGCCGGATGTGCACGGGCTCGCTGACCTTCGTGGGGGAGGTAACCTCTCCCACGTACAGGACGCCGGCCTCGGCTATGTGGTTGAACAGGAATTCCACCTCATGCTCGCTTGAACCTGTGTCTCCGTACATCGCAATCTCCGCAGCACGCAGGGCGGCTCTGAAGGATGAGTAGTTACGGTTGAGTGGGTTAGGGACGTTCGTAGTCATTGTGCTGTGTGTTTGTTACTGATACCCCAAACTTAGAGAGAAGGTTTCGTCTTCCCTGTAGGACAGCCATGAGTTCAGCCTGTAGGACTTATCTTACTACAGGAGCCCACCTAGAAGCGTCGAACCTCACTACGATGGTCTTACCGTTATCGTCTTTCCTCCAACATTCGGTTGTCCCTTCTAGCCAACGCTTGACTGTGGGAGTGCTAACAGAGAAAGCCTCAGCGACCGCCTTTCTTCCTATGAACCTCTTTACACGGTCTCCCGCTGTTACAGTTATCATCTCGACAGGACCCGGTATTTTCC
>Ga0115013_10001669_pt1 | contig 12700 bp, 11 predicted proteins | sample SouAtlMetagenome_2_FD_88686 | JGI IMG/M metagenome (GOLD analysis project Ga0115013, IMG submission 88686) | Marine eukaryotic phytoplankton communities from Atlantic Ocean - South Atlantic ANT15 Metagenome | ecosystem: Environmental > Aquatic > Marine > Oceanic | place: South Atlantic Ocean...
ACGATAGACCCAAAGAAAGGCCTTCGTTGCGAATCAGCTCGTAACAAACCTTCAGGGCGTCTTCGTCATCGATCTCACACGAAAAACCCGGCGCAAAGCCCTCGAGGTTTTGGGTCACACGGCCCTGCCCGATGCCCTCCGTAATGGAATCCCCCACCGACTCTAACACTCCATTTTCAAAATACCGGTGCAAGGCGGCGCCCTTGGGGTCGGTGTGTCCAATGGTAATATCGGAACGTTGTTTGCGGAGATACTCTGAAACCCCCGCCAGGGTTCCCCCGGTCCCAATGGCACACGAAAAAGCGTCGAGATTGGGAAGCTGTCGCAAGATTTCTGGTCCCGTGGTCTCGATGTGGGCCCGCTTGTTGTCAATGTTGTCGAATTGGTTGGCCCAGACGCCTCCTTTGATTTCGTTCGCGAGACGTCCGGAAATTTTGATGTAATTGTTGGGATCCTTGTAGGGTTTGGCATCGACCTCCACCAGGATAGCCCCGGCTTGCCGCAATGTGTCCTTCTTTTCTTGCGTCTGCGTTTTGGGAATGACAATGATTGTCTTATACCCACGGGCGTTGGCAATGTAGGCCAAACCGATGCCCGTGTTGCCAGCAGTGCCCTCAACGATGGTTCCTCCCGGCTTCAAGAGACCCTTTTGTTCCAAACCTTGAATCAAAAACTTGGCGGCCCGATCCTTGACGGATCCACCCGGATTGAGAAACTCGGCCTTGCCGTAGATTTGGCATCCCGTGCGTTCCGAGGGACCCTTCAAAAGGATCATGGGAGTGTTTCCGATAGCATCTAGGAATCCATTGTAGACGGCGGGAGTAAAAAGTCGTCGCTGTGTCGACATTCTCGTGGCATGGAATTTTGGAAGGAGATGATGCATCATGTTTCGCTTTTGAGACCAGAACACCTGAGATCGGTAGGAAATTGCGACCACCCAAAACAGCTAGGTGTGACTTCCTTTCAAATGCTGTATCAAGAATCTTTGTAGATGAATAGAGTCCAATTCTAGTGGAACTACCACAGAAGTGTTTGGGAGAGCTTCGGCGGACTCTTGTGAGAGATCTTTGGTTCACGATATTTGGAGAAGTCTTATCGACCGACTACTTCGAATGCTATGGATCTTGGAAAAACTTTGGCTCAAAAATTTCTCTCGATTTTTGTTCTTTAAAACGGGGAGGGGCAGAGGAAAAAGGAGTTTGTTCACCAAAGAATGAGAGTAACTATCCCCAAAGAGACATTTCACTATGCCTTTTTCTTCACTTTTTTTGGCCAAAATCGTCGACATTCAAAACATCGATCACTTTGGATTATAAAATGATCGTATCCCTGCACCAACAACTGTGCCTTCCTCAACACATTCCAAACGACAGAAACCGCCTTTTATAGTCTGACTACCGACTCTCGCATCAAGTGTGATCCTTTTGCCGCTAACAAAAAACTAACCGACTCAGAAATATCATCGATAGGGATCGAACAAGCAACAGGAAAGAACCATCCCCTAACAATGGCAGCAAGGGTAGAAATCCATGACTAGAGAAAACACAGCATATTACTAGAATCTAAAAACCTTTGGGCAATTTATTGCAGTTCGGAAGTCGGGGAGACGTCTAGGGAAATTCCTCCATTGGTTCGACAGGGGCAACTTCAGGCACTGTGGCGACACCTCGAAAGCAGCAATGGTTCGAATGGCACAAAGGAGGGGCAATGCACCTAGCTCATCATCATGGCTGTATCTGCTGATTCTCAGAGTAGCAATGTCGTTAGCACTGGTTCATCTCGGGGAATGGGCCGCTGCTACTGAATCGCATGTCGTTCATGACGGGGACGGGGTGCCCAAGGTTTCAACAGTGCCAGAAAAGGTAAGGGACTTTGGACGTTTTGATCGCAACTCGAAACAACATAGGGATACGTAGTGGTGGAGTAAGACCAAATCATGACAACTCACGGGTATTGTTGACTCTTTCACAATTCGATCATTCTTATTCTTTAGCGCACTCCGAAACAACATCCGACCAAACACTATTTCGACAATCGTGGGATAACCGAAGAACGCAAGCTCCGCTTGCGACAGGAAAAGATTTCCAAGCCTAGACGAAGGAAATCTCAACCACCAGCACAACCACCAGCGCCAAAAGAAAAGAAACGGAGAAATGACAAAGTCGTAACCAACAGGGAGGGGCTACGGCAATGTATTCGAGAATTGCTTGTGGACTTGCTCGAGGATGAAGACGATCCGCGCCACAAGAGAAAATTCAAAGGAAATAACGGGAACAAAAAACCCAGGAAAGCGAAGCGAAAAAACTCCCCAACGATTTCTGAGGGAACAAACGAGAAAGAAGCGGTTTTGATGGTCCGAAACTTGGAAAGCGAAAAAGATTCTAGTGCGTCGGACGAAACGCTATCAAATTTCATTGATATGTATAACAATTCGAGCAACAGCGCCGAAGGAGATAGTGACAAGAAATTTTTTTTTGACAACTTGGAAGACGGTGATGGTGGCGAAGATGATGAGAAAGATAAGAATTCTGAGTCACAACTACTAGAATTAGAGGAAGACAGCAGTTTTGTCAACCATAGCGCAGATGTATCGTTTCACAGAAAACTCCAACATATTTTGAGAGTGAACGATAGCTTCAGAAGAAAGGTACGCCCGACGTTGTGATCCTACTACTATGATGGTTCTATCGACTCTTCTGTCGAGAATAGTGCGCATTTTATTTTCTTCTTTCATCTACCCTTACCCAATTCGATTTTGACAATCTTCCATCTTCAATCGCTACAAAAATCAAAACTGCAAATTCACGATACCGCATCAATTCGATAGAGACAAGGATGTTTTGATGAGTTCTTTCCAGGTAGAGAAATTTGTCTCCCAACCAATCCCACAACTCCTGCACCAACACCTCCCAGACAATCACGCGCACCAAGCAAGGGTAAAGGCAAGGGATCGAAAGGTACAGGATTAAAAGACAGAGGTATTCAAAAGGGAATCGAATATTATGATGAGAAAGGCATTGTCAAAAGCAAGGGTTCCAAAGGCCAAGTAATATATAAAGGCCAGAGATCCAAACGTACAGGATTAAAAGACAAAGATATTCGAAATAGATATCATGTTGAGAAAAGTATTGTCAAAGGCAACAGTAAGCGCAATAACGAGAAAGACTCCAAGGCCAAACGTAAATATGACGATATAAAAGCTACAACAATTGCAAACGATTATAATCGGTCAAAACGCAGACAGAATAGGGGTCGCAAAAAGAATAACCACGACAGTGAGAATGAATCCGATAAGGATGAAGATCGACATTTATTTCATGGCGCCATTGATTTATTAGATCAGCTCACCGCCAACGATGCTTCCAAAGATAATCAGAATCTTCGACATTTGCAGACAACAGGTGTTGTTGTTACGGAGGATGATATCGATGCTGTTATTGAGGTGAGTGAAAAATTGATTGCGCTTCAAGCAACCAAAGACCGACCATAATCTTATATTCCAAAAATTACCGAGCATGTGTGTCTCCATTTCGAATTACTTTTGCATATTAACGAGCTCACAAAGAATTATTTTGCTTTCTATGAAGACCTATATTGAAGATGGTTGCACCTATAACCGGAGCCCATGGGAACCACCAACAAAAGGTAGTAGCAAAGGTAGTAGCAAAGGTAGTAGCAAAGGCTCAAAGAGCAAGGGCAAGAGCAAAGGAAAAGGCAGCAAAGGAAAAGGCTATTACAAAGGTAAGGGGGATGGTAAAGGAAAAGTAGAAAATCCTACTTATACCAGAAACCCAACTAGTTCTCCCAATACAAACCCAACTAGAAACCCCATTAGTTCTCCAACAACTACAAACCCGACCAGAAATCCAACTGCAAATCCAACTAGACGAGAAGGTAGATTGACACCAGCTCCTACACCAGCTCCTACACCGGCACCTACACCTTCGACAACTCCCACTGTTCCACCTACAATGACAGTCGTCACTCTTCCACCTACAAATATTCAACCCACCCAATCACCACTGACGCCTCCACCCTCCACAGGATCTCCCACGGAATCTTTCAGCGATACATTTCCCCCCACGACATCATTTCCCACATTCACCCCCACGATCACGTTGAACCCTACGACTACATTATTTCCCACCTTCTCCCCAACAGACGACTTCACACAAACGAATACGCCTTTCATTGGTACCCTGTCACCTGCAGGCACCAACAATGTCAGGGATAATACACCTTTCATTGGTACCCCATTACCTGTTGCTACCAACAGTGCCAGGGAGGAGATAAGACTCGAACGCGAGAGAGCAATTCATAAACGTTTACGTCGACACGGTAGTAAAAGTTTAAAATCTAGCAAGAAATCTAGCAAGAGTCGATGAACGGATCGAAAGGGGAAATCTTGAAGCTCGAACAAAAAGAAGACGGCAACGGCAAAGGAATGATTGTAGTTGAAGGGGTAATGTATGAAAATCATGCGCAACGCACATTTGATTGCAAGTCTGTGTCAATAGAACAACATTTTGTATCAGTATGTAAAGTAAAATTTTAAAGTCTAAAACAAAAACCACAACGTACAGGGTCGAATGCGATGGTATTTTATTGGTTGATTTTAACAGTGTAAAATTGGACGCGTCTTCGAGTGCAATCAATTGTTTGTTATGAACCTCTATCTGGGGATATACAAAACACACAGGTACTACGCAACATAAATCAACATGGCATGTTTTTGAAGAGTAAAAATATCGATGGTAGTATTCAGTTGAGTTGAAAATATCTTGGGTTTACATTCTTTTATTAACAGTATAGAATAGTAGCCAAGACTAGATGCCCCTATAGCGTGTGATCGCTTATTAATCCCTTAACGATGGGAAGTCACGATATCATTCATCATAACTTGTTCACTATTTGTTCTGCCATGAGCGATAAGTGTGCGATATCTCGAACAACAAAGGAATTTCGTCGGGCATACCTCCTTTTCTTTGTGGGTGATTGTGTTGGTGTATGTGCTGATGGCGCAAATGAAACCTTGGATACTGCTTTCGTGATAGCCTTAGTAGCTCGTTCTTCTTCGGCTTTCTTGGTAACTTGTGTGAGACCCGAGAGCCACTCGTCGAGCGCTGGTTCGTTCAATTCAAGGTCCATCGCTGTCATGAGACTTTTTTGTGCAATATCACAAGTGCTGCTGCTACTAGTGCTGCTATCACAGCTGTCATGCATTGGCAGTGTCAATAGCGAAGAAGGCAAAGGTTGGAACTTCGTTTGCCTTTGTATGCTGAATTTTTCTCTCTTCATGCATCCAGCTGGTGAACGCTTGCCCGCAAGAGGAGATTTAGTGCTCATTTTGAGGATTGATGTGGGTGTTTTTGTTGCCGTCATGGTTTTAGTGTTGTAAGTGTTAAACTGTGTCTTTTTATGGGACAGAAACGGCTGGTGGGTTTTATAAGTTCCGGGTAGTCTTGTTCCAAACTTGTGAGACGCAACGGTAAAGAATTGTGCACTATTGCCTGTATCGCCGAAGCGAGGAAAGAAGTTTGGTAATGTGAAATCGAGCCCTTTGGCTGGTCACGGATCGTGTAGGGTATGATTCGGTTAACATTTTATGGCGGGATGAAAATTTGAAGTTGAACATGGGGACATTTTAAGTTTTAGTTTATTCGCATTTTTAATCATTTATTGGGGATTCCATATGCTTCCAGGCCAAAATGACTTTCGATGACCTTCGTCGAAGGAGCCTTTGAACGCTTGTACTCGTAATTATTGTGCCTATAAAATGACTCAAGTAAATAACCAACAACAACTATGGAGGGCCTCTACGAAGATTGTGCTAGACCATAATAGATGGGATCTCCCTGCATACTTTTTTGAATTTTCGGTTAGTTATCTAGGGGACTGTCTTGGACTGTCTTGGTAGCGGCATGTTGAAGTTCAACGGAAATTTTTCAACGTGTCCGGGATTGAGTCATCATACGATCAACTATTTATGCAATCCTACTGAAAAATGAGTTGCTTCAAGCAATGGCCCCAGCATATTATTATTGCTCATGACTTTGACGAAGATTGTTACTATAGCGCACTGCCTAGTTCGCAGATAATGCCAGTTAATGTTAAAATGGTTCGCGGTTAATCTTAGAATGGCTTAAGACTTACGACTAATTATTTTTGGTTTTTGTTCCGACTCAATCATTTCCTCGCAAAAAATTGATTGGACGAAGCTCGTCGAACACCGCTCAACACGAGTGATCCCCACTTGGGGTTTCCAAGGTTTGAGGCGAGAAACGGTCACATTTGGCGATACGGTTTTGGAATTCCTTGGTCATCCTTCATAGAACAAGAAAGACTGTGCCCCAATTTCCGAACCAGTTAATCGGCACACTTGATCTAGTCTTGCTCTACAAGAACATGTTCCCTTGTTCTCCTGGTATTCAAGCCAATCCCGCGCAATGCATGCTTCAAGCACTCACTCTTCGAATCCAGCATAGGCACAGCTCCCACACATTGCCTGAACATCATATATGGTCGAACCAATCGATCATTGGTACTCAAAAATGTCAGGCAATTGTCCTCTATCCATAAGAAGTAAGTGACCGTTGGGCTTTTGACATGCTGCCATCACGCAAGAACCCATGAAACATATGGAGTGGAGTTCCACTGCCGATTAGGTCAGTAGAGAGAATATCAGACCTGTCATATCCATATATCCACAAAAACAAGCATGGAAGCGCCGTTTGGGTTCATTCGTCTCGCTTGTCCAGTCGTGGTTGTCATAAATTTTCGTCGCCATATATAAATTTTCGACAACTATGGTGGGTGGATCACGGATCCCCAAGGATTCAAGTCATGAGACTATCTTCACACTTGATCATGACCATGTGCTTTAGCCGTTGAATTTTTCAATAAATCAATGTCTGTCTAGAAAGACTCGAGATAGACAACTAGTCGTTGGCTTCGCTCAAGCAGTCATGATACTGAAGTAGAGATTGATTCGTTTATCTTCACACTTGATCATGACCATGTGTGTGCTCTAGTCGTTGAGCGCTTCAATAAAAACAACGCGGGAAGGATTCATCCCGTGACGGATTCATGTTCTCTCACTCGTTGAAATCCTGCTTGAGCGAATAATCAATGCCTGTCTGAAAAGACTGAAGATAGACAACTAGTCGTTGGATTCGTTCCGATGAATCCCTAGGGACTCCCCCCAATGAGTCTCGAGTCAAAGTAGTGATTGGTTCGTATATCTTCATACTTGATATCTCCATAGCCGTGTGCTATAGACGTTGAGTTTTTCAATAATCATGTCTATCTAGAAAGACTTGAGACAGGTTTGCTTGTCTATATACCTGCTGCTACTAGGTGAAATGCTTCTATTTTTGCTCTTGTACTCGTTGTGCTAGCAGCAGTAGTTGCTGTTGTTCCCGCACGATCCTATTGGCTTCCCTCTCCCCAGTCTCCCACGCCCCGTGAACCGTGGAGTGACAAGTCTTGCTGGTGTGTTCCCCCGCAAAGAGGAGGTTTTTGTTCTTGTCTCCGCCGCTTCCTCCGAGTGGGGAGGAGATTTCGTCGTAAGACTCCGGTGTGGACCCGACCTTGGCGAAGGAATACGAACCACAGCTCCAGGGATCTTGTCTCCACCGTGTAACCTTGCTCACTGCGGGATCTGGGACGTTGTCCTCACCAAAGACGGATCGCAATGCCTCGAGGGATTCTTCAATGGCCTGCTGGTCGGTGAGACTAGCACTAGCAGTAGTATTGTCGTTATTTTGATTGTTGGAAAGAGGAGGATCGATTCGATCGGCTGCTTCTCCGGCGAGTAATTGTATGAGAACGGCAGATCGTTTCTTTTCATTGCTACTGTTGCTATTTGACGATGAATCATAGTAATCATCAGTACAATCGTAATAGGATTTGAGCAATGCCGGATTCTCGTGACAAATCCCAAACTGCAGGAGATTTCCCCAAAACTTGTAGTTGTCATCGTCTTTGTCACATACATCAAAATCGAAGCGAAAGACAATCTTATTGAGAATTCCCATGCCAATGCTGTCAATCGCATCCAACCTGGTTTGTGAAAGGGGTGGGACGAATTCGATTTTGCGTTGTTGCAAGACTCCCAGTGGCACCGTGCAGACACAATAGTCGCACTCCACCAACGATGATATAGAAGAACTATCCACACTATCCAAGTCTTTGGTGATGGAGAGCGCTATCTTGTTGTTGGGTTGGTCGTAATCGATTTTGTCTACCCTCGTACTGGATCGCAAGGTGATGGTGCACCGCTGGTCTTCCTCTTGCGGAGTAGTAGTACTTTCCTCGACCAATCCCAATTTTTTCGATACAGCCTCCAATAGGCTGTTATAGGACCCCTGCACCACCCTATCGGGTCCTTCCCCCGCTCCCTCGTAGAGAACATCGGCCAAAACCGCCGAGACCTCGTGGAATCTTCCTCCCTCGTATCCCTCGCAACGGTGAATAAAATATCCGAGGGCCTTTTGGAGGGCTTGTTCATCGAATCTGGAAATCCCTTCGGTTTCGAGTTGGTCATTCAACAAATCCCGAAAAGAAATGTCGAAAGAAGAATTCTTGAGGTCCAAATCGTGATCCAGGGCCTTGTAATAGAGACGTTTGGCCTTTTGCACGGCGGCCTGGTCCAAGCGTTTTCCTCGCCCGTCAGCATCAAAGAGAACGTTTTTGCGGTGTTTGGTTTCGAATCTATCTTTGGAGGACGAAGAAGACGACTTTGCTTCATCCACAAATTCGAGATCCAGGTCGTCTTGCAGAAGCCTCACAATGGGGTTGTTAAGACATGTTTCGTGGACCCATTGTCCACCCAAATCGACAAAGGGGGCCGCTTGTTCGTCTTTCTCTTCGTCTTGCCTGTCATCTTGCATCAATCGCACAGGATGAATCCTTCCTCCGATGCGGTTTCGTGCCTCGAGAATCTCTACATCGAAACAGAGTTGAGAATCTTCTCGCGAGAGTTTTTGCAAATGATAGGCCACTGAAAGGCCCGAAATCCCGGCTCCCACCACAACCACCTTGATGGGTCGTTGTGATTCTCTGTCATCGTGTTTGGCATTGACGTCTTCCATGGACGAACACATCGTTGTATCGAATCGATGCTGCTGCTGTCTATGTACACCCTGAGATAGTGTTCTTCTTTCAACAAAGGATAGTACCAATGGAACAGCAGCGATTATGGAAATCCAAAACAAGACTGTAACCGATGCTCGCTTGGTTGCCAACATGCGATGCAAAATTTCCAAAAAAATCCAATGGTTGTCACTGCTGTTTGGTCGGCATTCGTTTTTGGATGGAAATTGGCAGTAGGTATATATCAATTTGATTTTACAACGTTTCAGTCTATTTTTTCTCTACTCTAGTTTGATGCAGTAGTAAGTAGCTATCCAAAGTGTTGTATAGCACCTATAGAGAGAGCTATCAACGATCTAGCGATGCGATGTTGATGGGATGCGATCGTTCCCATTTCATTTGAGGTGTTTGAAAAGGGGAATGAGAATGCCGAAGATAGGCGACGGACGAACGGGCAATCACGTACCACCAATAAATTTTGCGACATGGACTCATTCGAATCAATTAAAGTGAGAACGCCAACCAGTCAGCAATCGAAACTCGGAGAAGATTTACGAGAACCCGAGCATCTGCAGGCCACGAATCGTAAAATCCATTGGTTCCCCGCGCTACTGCCTACCTTTTTCTCGTTGAAACATGTCCACATTCTTATCAAAACAAAAGAGTTTTAACGTTTAGCTAGTAGGTCGGAACGAAGTTTCTTCCACACAACAATCTATATATTTCTATTCATAAACTGATTGATTTATAAAAACCATGCTTCGAACAGGATTGAAATCGTTGCAGCGAACCGCCGCCATGGCTCAACGCCGCCACATGAGTAAGGAAATTAAATTCGGCGTCGACGGCCGGAACGCCATGCTCGAGGGGGTCAACACGCTGGCAGACGCCGTTCAGGTCACGCTGGGTCCCAAGGGAAGGAATGCGATCATCGCCCAGCCCTACGGTCCACCTAAAATCACCAAAGACGGTGTGACGGTCGCCAAATCCATCGATTTCGAGGACCCCTTTGAGGACATGGGAGCTCAGCTCATCAAGTCAGTTGCAAGCAAAACAAACGATGTTGCCGGAGACGGAACCACAACAGCCACAGTACTCGCCAGAGCCATTTATGCCGAGGGCTGCAAGGCGGTAGCGGCTGGATTGAATCCCCAAGACTTGCGAAGGGGGATCCAGATGGCCGTCGACTCTGTCGTGGACACTTTGGAAGAAATTTCCCGTCCCATCACTAGTAAGGAAGAAATCGCCCAGGTTGGAACAATTTCCGCCAATTCCGACGCCGAGGTCGGAACCTTGATCAGTGACGCCATGGAACGCGTCGGAAAGGAGGGTGTCATTACGGTTCAGGACGGCAAGACCTTGGAGGACGAACTCGAGGTCATTGAGGGAATGAAATTCGAACGTGGGTACATCAGTCCCTACTTTATCACCGATGCCAAGACCCAGACGTGTGTCTTGGAGGATCCCCACATTTTGCTAGTCGAAAAGAAGGTCAGCAGTTTGCAACAGTTGGTCCCAATTCTTGAATCCGTCATCAAGTCCCAGGGATCTCTTTTGATTATCGCCGAAGACGTCGAATCGGAGGCGTTGGCGACCCTGGTTGTCAACAAGCTGAGGGCGGGAATCAAGGTCTGTGCCGTCAAGGCTCCCGGCTTTGGAGATAACCGCAAGGCGACCATGCAGGATCTCGCACTCCTAACGGGCGGAACGGTCATTTCCGAAGAAATGGGCATGAAACTCGAGGAGGTTACACCCGAACAGCTCGGAAAATGCAAAAAGATTGAGGTCGATAAGAACAACACCGTGATTTTGGGTGGAAGTGGAGACACAGAGGGTTTGAAGGAACGCTGCGATTTGATCAAGCATTCCATCGAAACTACCAAATCCGATTACGAGCGGGAAAAACTCCAGGAACGATTGGCGAAACTCGCCGGTGGGGTCGCCGTCATTCGTGTGGGTGGTGCCTCAGAAGTGGAGGTTGGTGAAAAGAAGGACCGAGTCGTGGATGCCTTGAACGCCACTAGGGCGGCCGTTGAGGAAGGAATCGTTCCCGGGGGAGGCAAGGCTTTGTTGCACTGCTCGACGAAACTCGAGGCTTTGAAGGAGGGTGACAAGGCCAAAAACATGGACCAAAAGATTGGTGTCGATATTGTCATGAAGGCTCTGCGGGCACCCCTCAAGACGATTGCCTCCAACGCTGGGGAGGAGGGTGCCGTCATTGTCGGGGAACTCATCAAGAAAGACACCCCCGTCGAACAGGGCTTTGACGCCCAGAACGGAACCTACACGGATATGATTGCCGCTGGGATCATCGATCCCACTAAGGTCACCCGAACGGGTATCCTCGATGCAGCCTCTGTGGCAGGTCTCTTAACAACCTCGGAATCGATGATTGTCGACAAGCCTCAAGAGGGAGGTGCTATGGCCAATGCTCCGCCCATGGGTGGCATGGGTGGCATGCCCGGAATGGGAATGTAAAAGAACAAAAGCGTCATCATTCGAAACGTAAGGAATCGAATAAACCTCCATTAGTTCTATAATAAATAGTTTTACCACTACTACTACGACTCCTTATAGTATGTCTACCCCTTGCACTATTGAAAATGTCTTGTTTTATGTGTATGGTAATTCGACGGTGTCAAATTATAGCAGCCTTCGAAACAAACGAGATTGCCGCTTCCCGATTTTCGGGAGGGAGTACTTACCCAGATAGTGGATGGACTTGTAGATGTACATGCAGTGATTGGGGTATGTTTTTGCCAAAGCCAGGAGGGCAGGAACAAGATTCTTGTAGTCCAATTTTTTGAGGTAGGGATCCTCGTCATAAACACCGTACGCGTAGGCGCCATTCTCCAGTACCACTCTAGCAATGCGGTTGCCAAATTCGCCTTGATCTCCCACCTCTCCTTCGGTGCCTCCTTGGGTTTCTTCTTCGGCTTCTCCCCTTGCGTCCTCGGGTTCCTCCTTTTACGCTGCTCCTCCCCTTTCGATCTCTCCCTCTTTGTCCCTGGGCCCCCCTTGCTCCTTCGGTCCCTCCCCCCCCTCCGGTATTGTCCGAGCCCCCAAGGGATGTTCGAATGGAGCTCCCAAGGGATAATCGTCCAAGCGACGTTACAACCGAGCTCCCAAGGGACGTTTGAGGGCTGAGTAGTCAAGGCTGGTAGGGATCTTCGTCTCCGCGTCACCAATATCCTCTTCGTCCTTGTCACCACCAATGCCAATGTCGACCCCCAGGGGGAGACGAATACAAATGGCAACAAACCGTGAGTGGGGGCAGTTGTGGAGATAGTGCGCTCAACAGACAATCGCTCTATTGAACGAAGGAGTAATTACCAATCCTATGCACAGCCTACCTCCCCTGCTCCGCTACGACACCTTTGGTACCCTTGCCAGCAAGCTCACCTGGTGCCACCTTGAGGTGTGCGCTGGCCACTTGGCCACTCACTGTAGCATTGGATCTTGCAACGGTCTGATTGGCTCCTAGTGCTCTCCCACTTGCTCTGTCAATGCCTGCAGCAGCCATAGCCCAGAGGAGGAGACTGTGCCCCGCACCAGGGGCCTCTTTGCCTGCTGGGGTTTTGCCACCCATTGGCCCAATGGTAGCATG
>Ga0115013_10001670_pt1 | contig 12699 bp, 4 predicted proteins | sample SouAtlMetagenome_2_FD_88686 | JGI IMG/M metagenome (GOLD analysis project Ga0115013, IMG submission 88686) | Marine eukaryotic phytoplankton communities from Atlantic Ocean - South Atlantic ANT15 Metagenome | ecosystem: Environmental > Aquatic > Marine > Oceanic | place: South Atlantic Ocean...
AATACCGAGGCTTTCGATAATATTCCCTATGATTCTTTGTTGCCGACGCCTTTGCCACCGACGCCCGATAGAATGAAGATAAAAGTTCTTCCCGAATCAAATACAGAAAGGAAGCCTTCGCCATTACCTCTCTTACAATCGAACCCACCTAAACAAAATACGGCTTCTAATAGTAGCAATAACGATCATGAAACTGAGCCTACGAACGACGACGAGATCCTACATTCGTCCGGGATGCATCGCAAGCATGAACAAAATCAACAATCTGAACAACAAAACTCTCGAGGCAAAGTTGTAAATCGCCGACGTTCAAAATCTAAGTCAAAAAATATGAATTTCGACGAGAAAAGCGGCTTTGAGTGTGACAGTGCCGATATGAGCGGTAAGGATAGCCAGCACCGCTCCAGTAAACAATCAGACACATCTGGGAGCGGCGAAGACGATGAACATTTCCAAGCAGAAGAAGATACTATTTCTGGAGTCGAGGGAGATCACAATACCGATGTTTCGCGAAAGGAAAATGTTAGCAACAAAATCAAGGGAGGTGTCGTTCGTGGTCGGCGTGGACGCCCACCAAAGGCTTCGAACTCTCGTAAAAACCTTAAAGATGATGATACAGATGATTTCAATGGGTTCGTATCCATTGAATCACATCTCCGTAGAGTACCACGTCGGAGCATTCCCAATGCAGAATTCTTCATTACAAATGATGACGAACCCGACAGGCTAACGAACCCTCTCTTGGCGATGGTTCCAGAAAATTTTAGAAAGAATCAAAATGATCTCAACAAACGAATCCAGAGGAAATTTAATGAACATCGAGAAAGACAAAGTGTTCATGGGGATTTGATGGCTACCGCAGCAACTTCTGTGACTCGGGGTAATATTGGGAGAAGATCCATCGGAAAGAGAAGAAAAGAAAACTGTATCGGTAACAATGATACAGATAGTGACGAGGAAAAGAAGGAAATCATATATCCGTCCGTGCCTAAAGTTACTGGAACAATTCCCGTGGAAGAATTCATGAACTCGGCATCTATCGTTTTCAACAGGCCCGATACTTACCCTCTTTCGTTCTTGGCCCGTTTGCTGGGGTTTGATGTCGATGTTCCGAATTGTAACGACATGCTTGTCAATGGGGAACAAGAATCGAGCAAATTGACGGTTGAAGAGCCTTCCCATCCTTCGGAATCACAGTTGAATGCTAGCGTATTGTCGACCCTTTCGCGATTCCCCACGCCAATGCCAGATCCTAAAACTCTGCCTATACGCAAGGATACCGTGTTTCTGAACCTACCTCCAGAAGGGACATACTTCCGATACCAACAACATCAAAAACCCAAAAATCGGAACGACGGTAAATTAGGTGCAAAGCCAATGCTAGGGGACTGGGATGATGAACGAGTATTAGATTACATGGATCCTATTTATAAAGCTTTCTTGCAAAACGGTTGGGAGAGTCAACGTTGTTCAGACTCGAGAAATCAGAATCTAACAACAAAGTTTATTGCAAAGCAAAACCAGCAACAACCCATTCGGAAAAAAGTGGTAGAAATGGCACAGCAGCTTTTAGGCTTATCGACAGAATGGACATTTCAAGATTGGGGATCGTTTCAATCTCGACTACAGCAAGAGGGGAGGGGAAAATCCAAGACACCTGTATCAGAGGTTGACAAGCGTATGGCCGTTGACAGCGTAGCTATTAACAATGATCCGGATGGAACAACTCTGAATTCTTTGATCTCTTTAGCACCACCGTCTACCTCGTTGCAGCAAGAAGAGCATCGCCGTCCTCGAAACCATAATAGTGTCGGTAGTCGTAAGTATGATGGACCGAAGTGGAAAATTGATGGCAAAGAAGTGTTTGGTCAATTACCGAAGCGCATATTCGGAATTTTGGCCTCTTTCAATGGTGAGCCCGTAGCACTACTTAAATATGAATTTCTTTGGTACAAATTCCCAATTGCTTCCGGGGATGGTAACAAAAATGAATCCAAGACAGAAGAATATAAATTAATCCTTTTGATAGATGGAATCGCCTATCGGTCAACGGATATTGGTGCAAATCGGGATGGTAGGAAAAACCCTGCAGCTACAAAAGGTGATGAAGGCACTAGTGACGTCGAGCATAATTCTAATGTAATTGCACTTGACCATGAGTGCCTTCGCCCGATGCCCATAGTATCAGCCACCGCGAAAGAAATAGCTGAGGAGGTCGGCCAGCAAGGATCCCATAGTGGAAATAAAGTGGCAGATAATAAACAGATGACTGGAAATGAACAATCCGAAGTAGCAAGTCTACCACAACGTAACGATACAGGTGCAGATTTCTTTGAAAACAAACAGAATAATCCTGCTGTTACCTACACTGAAGCGCGATCAAACAAGGTAGTTAAAGCTATAATGTTAGCTTTGGCTCTCGAACACGCACGATCATGTGATATATTTTATGGAGTTTGGGAAACACCTCAATCTTTGGTAGAGATGAACGAAAGCTACTTCCGCATGGTAAAGATAAAGCGTAACGATGGTAACGGAACAGTCAAAGATGATGCTATCCATAGCGATAAAAGCAACACTCTAAGAAGTGATGGAAAGAGAAAAGAAGAAATTTTAGAATTGGATACGTCAAAATATAGTTCCCTGCAGCCAATGATATGCGATTTAAAAAAGTGCAGCTCGCGTTTGGTAATACTAAAGCTATTGGAAGAAAAACATGGTGAAGTAATCCGACAATACGACTCTACGTCTAATATATTCTCGACAGCGCCAGAACGTCTCCTAGTCGAAATGCCATCCTTAGAGGAGGCGCATACTCTTCTTGAATGCTTCAGTACAAATAATGTTCCTCGGCATTCGAAACGAGGTGCTGAGGAAACTTCGCTTCCGTCAAATATTTTTACTGGTGTAGTTGGTGCCGCTCGAAATATTGAGATGAAATTTCGAGCAGAGTTACATGCAGGAAAAAAGGATGAGTTGGATTTTTACAAACTCGATGCAAGCAATGGATCTTTCATAAATTGTCTAGGACAATCGAAATCAATGAAAAAGAAAGATATCGAAAGCAAAGCAGCTATGGAAATAAGCCAAAAAAGTGATCTTGGACTTGTGTCATGGAGAGTACTGAGATGTTTCCCAATTGTCGAAAATGCGCTTGAAAAAAGCGAGCCTCAAAACGAGATGTTGGATGAACTGATGAAAAAACAGAAAGAGCTAATTGCCATCGAAGAAGGATTGGAGCAGCAGGCACGCGGGGTTCTAGCCACTGTAATAAGAGAGAGAATGGAATATGAATCGCCTGAAGCTCAACAGCAGCAGGAAGACAAGAAAAAAGCATTGTCGGCATTTCAAGAATATCTCTCGAAACGCAAGGAAATCGATCAGGTGCTCCAGGAGAGGCAGGAGGAAGATATGGATGCTGTCTGTTCGATCTGCAATGACGGTGATGTCACACCGGATAATCAGATACTCTTTTGCGAGGCATGTAATGTTGCGGTTCATCAAATGTGTTACGGGGTAGAGAAAATCCCTGATGGCGATTATTATTGCATTGCGTGCCGGCACTATGGACATGACAAAATGATCCAATCTACATGCGATACTTCTCGTCTCAGAGCACGAGCGAAACTCCCACCGCTACCTGTTGTCTGCGAGCTCTGTCCTTTGAAAAAAGGAGCTTTTACCCGAGTGGATACTTCGAAGTCAGCACCCAAATCAAATGATACGAAAATGGATACACATGACGTGTGCAAAGTGGTACCCAAATCAAATGATGCAAAATGGATACACATGACGTGTGCAAAGTGGCACGGGCTTGATTTTGTGAGCAAGGGAGACGCGTCTCTTGTCGAGGATGTCACCCAGCTCAAAACTTATTATCGGCGTCTAAATAGGCCATGTAGTATCTGCAAAGGAATCAGGGGTGCCTACGTTAAATGTCGGCATGATGGATGCGACGAAATTTGTCATATTACGTGTGCAATAGAAAGTGGCATATGCGAAGTAACACACGGAGAAGATGTCGAAGGAAATCCCATCCTTTCCAATCCCTGGTCAATTCTTTGTCCGAAACATTCAAAGATTGAAAAAAAGCCAGAAAACTTGAAATGTGTTGAAGAGCTAGTAAGTGCTGCGAAAGAATTCCCCCTAGAACCAATGCCTCCGCCTTCAATACAGAATTTGCGACCGTACAACAAACTTACAGGTGAAGAACGTAAGATGGCCCTTTCCGTAAGAGAATATGAAGACAAATACATGACGGAAATTTTAAGGAAAAAATTATCAGGAGTCAGATGCGAAGTTTGCGATGTTGTGGAAGATATTCATGGTAGGAATCTATGTCGTTGTGATGTGTGTGGGAGTGTTATCTGCCACACGTGTGAGCTATTTACGGATACCCCTGGCCAGAGCAGATTCAGATGTTATGGTTGCCGTTCCCGCTTAGAAAATGAGAACGATACCGAGCCACAATGCAGCTTGTGCAACCAAAAAGGTGGACTGTTGGTTAAAACTACGTCAGCACCAATGGTACATCAAAATAAGTGGGACAGAAATCCAAGAGAATTTGAAAAGTCATTGTTCACGACAGCTCGATGGGTCCACATATTGTGTGCATAGTAAGTCTTAGATGAACTCTGGTACAATCTATATTTTCAATTTTTTTTTTCAGTATTGATTAATCTAACGCTTGCATCTTTACTGTCGTTTAAAAGTTGGCACGACAAAGTTGGCCCGATCGATGAGAATACAAGAACAGTTGATTTATCACATGTGATAGCGGCAAGCGGAAAACATTTTGTTTCTAATGGACAACGATGTGGTCTTTGCGGACTAAGAAGTGGTCTCAAAGCAAGATGTAGTTCTGGCTGTTGTCATGCTTATGGCAAAAAGAACCAATTGTACCACTTTCATGCAACATGCGCAAGGCAAGCTGGTTTTGAGGTTGTGCGCGATGATAATGACAACTTTGTCGGTAAGTTCCACAACACGATTTCCACGCCTAAAAAGCACATATGGTTATATTTCGACAAGCTCACAAAAATAATGCTTTATCTTTTAGTTCGTTGTTATGTTCACGGAAACAACGAATGCAATCTTCGTGCGCGACTCGAAGACTTGATTGAAATGGAGAGAAAACGAGCAGGAACTGATTTTTCAAGAGCGAATGCTCCAATGGCATTTAGTGAAGGAAGCAAACAACTACATGGAGCTATAATGGTGATGAGAATACTGGGATGGGCATGGCGCTGGGCTGAATGGTGGGTTCAACATGGATCTACATGGGAGCCACTACTTGAACCAGGTCAAGTTGAGGCAGAGATGACAGCTGAAGAGCTTCGAATCATTGAAAGTACCAAAGATAGCAGGATGAATGACGCCAGGAAATGTCGTTTGGCTGCTTTTGGAGCTGCTCTTCGCAATAGGAATTACGACAAAGAAAATGGTTTCAACACGGAAGCTTTAGAGCGGGCACTACGTGCATTGCTCCACACTCAAAGCCTTGTTGGCCCATTACAGGAGTACGAAGTTGACTTTTTTGTGGACATATTAGCAAGGGCGTATAGATCAAAATCTAGATTACTAGGATTCGGAAAAGACAAAATACCTGTTGCAAATGACTCTTTCTGCTTGCACTTAGATGATCAATCACCGAAGTTCGAGTTAGGTGATCGACCTCTTCCCGGAAATACTGTTCTTTCGCATGGTCAAATATTTGAAGAATCGGTATCAGAACCTGATGATTTTTTGAAGCACAAAAATCAAGAAAAGTGTGAAGAAGTTGACGTGAGCTTGTTTGCTGAAATTGATTATAAGTACAAAGGAGCTTTGGGAAAGGCTGTTAGATTAGTGGCGGACATAGACACAGATCTCTTCGATAAAGATAATAGCTATCTGTTGAGGCAAAGTCAACATCGTGGACACCTTCCGAACGTTGTGAGTATTTCGATAGTGGTCAAAGTGAAAGGCAAAGAAGTTACGGGGAGCACCAAAATTTCACAGCGGCGACCCTCACAGTTAGCAACTATTCAACAACGATCTAAAAGTCGAGAAGAACAACAAGTAAATAAAGGAAAGCTAAAAGTTCCCAAGAGTGCTGCGCGAAAGCAGAATAAGGACGCGGATATAGAATGGCCGAAGAATGATTTTGGTCCTTTGTCATCAGCATCAGAAGAATTTCTTCGTCACATAGGCATCAAATCACTGGATGAGTTCATGAAAGAGACTCGCACAAAATTCATGTACGAGGAATACAATACTTGGCGTGAGTTGAAGGAAATGCCTCCTTTGAAAGATAAGGGAGCTGGCAAAGTCATCTGTAAATGGAAGTCAGATGTGAGAAAGTATTATTCTCGATTGACCGAGATCGATAACGACGATTTAGAAGAAGAAGATTCATTTGCATTGAAAGAAGAAAAGACATCAGGAAATAAAACAGAGGGTTCAGTGCAAACGACTTCATCTAATTCAGCTACTAAAACCAGGAAGAGGACCAGCTGCAATGCTGAAGTCGAACTTAAGAGACCATCCAAAAGAAATCGTAGTGATTCTGAGCCCGGCAACGACAGTATTGAATCTGAAAAAGTAGACGAACATTCTAAAAAGCTTAAACTGAGTGGAGTGCGAGAATCTGTCCCTGGTGTCAAAGAATCAGAAAAGGTAGTTGAAATGAGATCTAGTCCCCGTGTATCAAATGTGTACCGGAAGGGATTTTTCAAGGAGGTAGACGATACTCTTAACGAAACTGATCCAGAAAATGGGGAAACTGATCCCGAACATGAAATCATCGAACCGAGAAAGAGAAGACCCGGTCGCCCACGAAATGCTCAAAAAGCGGCTACAATTGATGATACTCAAAGTAATCACAGCAATAACATCACAAAACCTATTATATCCAAGAAAAGGGGCCGAAAACGCGGGCGACCTCCTAAAAGCGATAAAACTAACGAGCTTCCCACAACGCCTCAAAAGGACAAAAGAAGTAAGAACGCGAGGTCACTTAATTTTCAATCTGAAGACACGAACAATCTACGCGCTCTAGCAAACGAACCCTTTGAATTCCTATCATCAATTGGTGTGACCTCTGCCAAGGAACTATTATCTACTCAAACAAATACACTTGCCACATTGTATGCTAAGTATCGCAAAAAAACAGGTCGATCCGAACTTAAAAGTGCCGCACCATCTATAAGTACGTGGAAAAAAACTGTAAGAGCTGCAGCAACAGCAGCTGGTGATACCGAACTCGCAGATACGAAAGCCGATTTCTGTAACGAGAAAGAGCTTGGCGACGCAAATAGTACGGACGATGACGACATTTGTGAAATTTGTTTAGATGGTGGTAATTTGGTGATATGTGACGGCTGTGAGAAATCGTACCATCCTAAATGTGTCAACCTGGACAAGATTCCTGGCGGCGATTGGTTTTGCCCCAAATGCAAGGAGGAGAAAAGTGACATCTGCGCAATTTGTGGGAATTACGGGGACCTACTGATTTGTGATGGTTGCGAAAATTCATACCACACCAAGTGCGTTGGACTTAGTGAGGTTCCTGAGGGAGAATGGTTTTGCCCAGAGTGCAAGAAACAATCTACCAAATAATAAAGATAGCTATTAAATGACGTAACAGAAAAGTATTTAAAATTTTCATTGGAAAAAGAAATAGTTTGAACTTTAGCAACGACACTGAGTGCTACTTTTGTCCTTGTATTGTCAACCCTTGACAAGTTATCACTTGTGTTAAGCTGGTCAAATCCAATAATAGAAGACAATTCCTTCCAGGCAGTTGTTTTCATGAGCTTGGATTCTCTTTCCGAATAAGGAGATAAAAGGCTACTCCCCAACACCCCAGAAGGCCAAAGGCACAAGCGATGGATGTGACCATGAGTGGCAAGAATTCCCATTTCCCTTGAATTGGAACGACATCCAAAATCCCAATCACAAGAACGCATAGAGCACAGTGCATGCGCCCTATTTGTATCTGTAACAAATAGGATGTCAATCCCATGTAGCACAGGTAGGAACTGAGTTTGAAAGTCAATTCGATGGGGCGAAAGAGGAGAGGCAATATACCCAATAGTCCATAAAGAGCCATGTGCCAATACAGAAGATTATGATATTCTCCACGGGGGCTTGGTTCTACTAGTAATGTCAATGGTACCAAAGTTGTGAGTATTGCCTTTTCGTGCACGTGATAGGCCAGCATGAATGCACAAAAGGACACGTAGACTATGGCTTCGATCAATTTCTTGTTGGTCAATCGAAGCGATGCCATTTGAAGGCCGGGGATGATTGATATCAGCAATGCTATAGCACAAAATAGGGGAGATGGCTCGGGGAGATGATTCGTCCCTTCCAATATATTTGCCAATTGCGGCGAAATTGGCACCAGGAATGGGATTATTCGAGGCACCAAAAGACGATAGATGCGATCAGCAAGGCTATATATGGCCCACACATTCCCAGCCCAATAGTCGTGAACAAGTCCTCGCCCAAAAGGAAAGAGACGTCTCAGAATCTGCTGGACTTGTGCTTTCGGGTCATGTTGACCCAAGACAAAGGGCAGCCAAGGAAGGACCAAAATAGTTCCCGTAACCAACGCCAGGAGCAAAAACTTTTTCGGAAGAAGCTGCTTCCTCGTCTTCCCCGGCGGAATGCTGTATGTTAGACAATATCGTTCCAGCAAATAGCAAAAATACAACGGAGCTAAGGACAGATACAGGTGCTTTAAATTGAGCAGCAGTGCAAAAAGTCCCGCCCCTGCCAAGTGATAGAGGTCGTATGCAATGGGGCGCCTTAGACTTTGGTTGTTGGCAGTTTCCTTTTTTCTCCATTCGATATCCACATTGTTTCCCATCATGAGGCATCCCAGAGACGCGAGAAGCACGCCGATCATCATACCGTTGTATTGAAAATGAATGTGATCCAACCACAATAACGCAGGATTGAACACAATGAGCACAAAGGATGTCATTGTAAAATTCACTGGCCGGCCGTAGTGGTAAGACCGGCAAGCAAAATAAGCACCTGCCCATAGAATAATATCTCCTATAATAACGGTCGATCGCTGGAAGAGGACGCACGCCTCGGATGGTTCGTTGTCGGTGTCGGGCAACAATTTGAGACATCGGTCACCTGGTGGTAAGACACGACTCGTCACCGGATTGTTTGAGAGAATGTACTCAAACAAAGCAAAGGCCGGAGGATAATCCAGCGTATGGACAGTTGTTCCGTCAACATCGTTCCAGTACCACTCCGATGTTGGTAATTGTCGTGTGATTGCCAACCAATTCCGATGAACGTCGAAGTCTGTGGATCGGTACGACGGAATCAAGAGTATTTTGATGCAAGTCGATAGGATGAACAGAAGCGGCAGAAGCTTGTCTGATTCTTCGAGGACCGCCCTTATCGATATCGTCTCTACGACCATCTTGTTTTATTGCTCTTAGACCTGCTCCATTAGTGACAACAACATAATACTGTCTGCTGCCTTAGTTTCAGTTTCTCGCTAGCAACTGTCTTTGCTTTTAAAAACCTCAAACCCTATCTGTATTAAAAACTTGAAATTTGGACTCGATAGTTTACTACTACTACTCTCAAGAGGACAGTACCTCAAACGATAAAATAAATAATCACACAAGTAAATTATCAATGAATGGTCACTTTATCACACAGGATCAATGTGCTCTATAATGGTGATATTATTGTACTTTGGTATAAAGTTATGCTACAAAAAGTTTCGTTGAACCAACCGGAACTCTGATTTTCTACAACTGTTGCGTTTCGAGATATCTGTTGGTTTCTTACGATTTCTGTTCGTGTGGTTGGATTTTGTGGAAAAGGTATCGAATCGAAGTTAGTTTGTTGCAATGGGTGAGAGTGAAATGGTGCGTGTTTGTGATGACGATTGTATTGTTGTTCCCTTCACTGTTCACTCCCGCTGTTGAGACCGTAGTTTTCAAAATTGGAGAAAGACAAGAGAAGTTGTTAGTCAAACTCGTCCCCCAACTTTTCGGAAAGGGAAGTTGGCGTCGACTTTTTTGGTTTTGAGGGCTTAAAAGTTTCGGGCTTGAAAGGTTGTGCCTTGTTTTTTTCGATCATTATTTGTTCACGGATCTGGGCATTTTCTCTCGACCGGCTCAAACCTCCTTTGATGTTATCAATATTGCGAGAAAATTCGTCCGTCCCAAGGATAGAGCCCTCCCGTTCCGGATCCCAAGATGCACTCATCATGGAATACGTAATTCCCTGCTCGTAGGTTTCGTTGAGTTTTGAATTGGTGACGATTGATCACAGTCGTAAATCAATGTTGAGAAAAGAGAAACGGGTAGGTGAGATACAAAACCATTTTAGACCCATTCGTAGACAAAGCAGCAACCTTTGCACGATGGTTTCGGATCACAAAACTTTCACAACACTATTTTTTCCGAATGCTAATTCCTATTTTGTTGTCACGTACCACCAATCCGATAGCCAAAAAGGCAATCGTCGATCCGGCCACAAGGACCGGCTGGAACTCCATATCCTGATAGGTTGCCATGTACCAAAATCCAACAAAGGTCGCAATTGAGCCAAACAGGGGAATTCCCACAAAGGGAAGCATGCGCTTGCCCATTCGCTGCGCGACCTTTTCGGGAATGACGGCGGCCTCCCCGCCCGTCTCGAGCATCATCTGATCGACCTCCTGGACTTGCTTCATTTTTTGAAGCTCTGCATTGCGCTGTTCGGCCTGTTCCCGTCTCATTCTGTCAAGGGCAGCCTTTCCGCGGGAGGTATCGGTTTGAGTCGATTCATTGGACTTGTCAAACGGGTTGTACTCTTCGTTTTCCTTGGCAATCATCGATGCCAGCATTCCGTCTTCCTGTGGTGCTACGGGTTGTTTCGGTTTTGCCTTCTTCTTGGGCGATGGGGTATTTCCAAAGCCCTTGGCTCCTTTTGCCATTTCTAAGCCGCTGTTGCTGCGTGCAGAAACGACAGCTGAGGTTGGCGTAGATAGCGAGAAGCCATTGGATGACGACGGTGATATTGCCATTATCATGGCCACTGACAATATGGTTGATCTCATTGTGACGATTATTTTGTTGATGTTGTTATTGTTGCGTAATAGTAATCTTGCGGAGACAGCTGTGCGACAAAAGACAAAAGTGAATTGATTCGTTGATGTGCTTTGTGATTTCCTGTTCCCGACAACAATCTCTGATCTCAAGGGAGCTTCAAGCTAAGTTTCATGGAAGTTAAAAGTTGTCACCTGTGTCGGGGCAATCTCCAGTACCGAATAATGTGACCTGTTCCTAGGAATTTACGTGCCAGCTGGAATACGTGATCAAGTCCAAAAAACATTGAAGACGATGTTGATTGGTCGATCGAGTCAATCTCAAAGGCTCATCACTTGCACGAAACGTCAGATATCACAACCTACCGCACTTCTAAATGGTCTTCATCGAAGCTGTTCGAATGGAATGATAGAAAGGACAATGGCCTTCAACGCGTGGATAATATCCAAGCACTTGACCAACCTGCTGTTATTGGTACTTTTGAACCCGAAAAACAATGACAGCTGGTCGGCAGCGTTTGTCCCGACCAACCCCCCGAAGAATAATCTCAAAACAAACCGACAACGGGACTTTCCTTCTTCCATACAAGTACAAAAACAATTACGACCGGTTGCCTCTTGTCTCTCTAGTTCGATCAACAATATCAATAATGACCATCCACCCTCCACTACTGCCTCCGACGACCGAAGGAACGAATCCCTCGAACAAGGTCGCCACCCGCTCTTCTCACTGAATCTGAACCTCGATTCTATGGCACAAGCGGGGGCCGGGAGTCGTGCGCAGGAACTGCTGCGACGGATTCATGCACTATACACAGAAGGCTATTACGAGGTCTCTCCCGATATTGTCTCCTATAATTCCGTTCTAAAGGCGTGGAAGGAAGATGAGAAACCCGAAGCCGCTCTGGAACTGTTGGAGACTATGATTCGCGACGAACGAGCGGAGGAACGTCAAAGCGCGATGACTGGCAGTGAGACAACAAGCAACATTAGGGTCGATGTCATTTCCTTCAACACAGTCATAGCTGCGTTTGCCAACCAGGGTAACCACCAAAAGGCCCTCGAACTATTGAGAAAGATGGAAAAAAAGAAATCTCAAGACGACAGCGGCAGCGATGATGACAAGGATGAATTCGAGGATTATTTCTATCCTAACCCGGACACAATTACGTACAACATCGTCTTGTATAGTTTAGCGCAATCGAATGATCTCGGAACGGCCAATCAGGCCGAAAATCTTTTGAGAGAAATGATGATGAGAAAAGAACGAACAGGAAAATCAGTGGTGGACACGACGAGTTTCAACACGGTTCTGTTAGCCTGGTCCAGGGAGGGAGAGAAGGATTCAAGAGCCAACCCAGCTACCAATAATGGAAATGCGGCCAAACGACAGATTCCTAGACGCCCGGTATCGACCCAAATGGCAGCCCAACGTGCACAAGGCTTGCTGACCATCATGGAGGAGCTGTACGCCGCGGGTAATGTGAACGTGTCTCCGGACGCCTACTCGTATACAACCACCATTCAGTGCTGGGCCAAGTGCAGCAACACCAAAAAATCATCCGAAACATCATCTCCCGAAAAGGCACAGGGCATACTCAATCGAATGATCGAAAGAGGCATCCAACCGAACAAATTGACGTATACCG
>Ga0115013_10001671_pt1 | contig 12698 bp, 12 predicted proteins | sample SouAtlMetagenome_2_FD_88686 | JGI IMG/M metagenome (GOLD analysis project Ga0115013, IMG submission 88686) | Marine eukaryotic phytoplankton communities from Atlantic Ocean - South Atlantic ANT15 Metagenome | ecosystem: Environmental > Aquatic > Marine > Oceanic | place: South Atlantic Ocean...
CATCTGCACCTATATCTGTAGACGCTGTTCCATTCGGATGTTGTATACTCTGTGTTCCTAAAATACTTGTCATACTATTGTTAACACTCCGTTAATTTTTAAGTTTACGTCTGAATCTAAACTGTAAGGTCCTACAACCATCGCACGTTCTGCAGAATCTATAGTGACGTTTACACCTAAGTTCGCGTAATTAATGTTAAAACTTTGTTTGATACCTTTACCGCCTGTCACTAATACTGCAGGTGACGCTGAATCACCATCAGGATATTGTATCTCTTTTACACCTATCGTACTCATTAATCGGCTTCCTCTATTTTATTACCTGCTGCTACCCATTCTTGGATTTCTTGATAGTGTCTGTTGGCAGAGTCTAGTGGTACAGATACTATATTATCATCTATTGTAGCTTGAATTAACGAATTTTCGGTATCTTCCAAGTTTCTTATGTATTGTGCTGACGTAATGTTCATAACTTCTCCTATAACTCTGCATCAAGTATTAATTGACCACCATTAAACCATATGTTGTTACTAGCACTAACATGTGTGCTTGAATACACTGCCACATGACTATTTGTTATAGCTATTGGTAATGGAGCACCTCCCCAACCTCCACCTGTAGTCCAAGTTCCTGTGTTGGAAACTGATGGGCTGGTTCTCATAACTTTTTTGTAAAACCAAGTAGCAGTAGGCACTCCAGTATCTTGATTATATCTACCACCTAAAATATAACCCCAAGAAGCTGTTTTTTCATAATACCTATGACACAAATCTAGTTCTTCCCCAAATGACCTATGCTCAAATACTGTGTGAGAGCCTACTTCTAACTGTAACCCAGTAATAAAGAATGTTCTAGCTGTACTATCAAAGAAAGACGTTGTACTCAAAGCTCTAGATGAGTTACTATTAGCGGCAAACGCACTTGAGTTTAATGTACCACTTGTAAAATCAGTACCAGCGTGCAACCAAAAAGTTAGAGATAAACTTACAGCATTATCGTTATCAAATGCTCCAGTTGTATCAGCAGGAAATGTTAAAAGAACTCTACTCCAAGAGGATGTAACACTAAATGATTTAGAACATTGTCTATTATTATCATTATCATAAAGTTCTAAAACATAAGTTGCTGCAGCATTTCCTTTTACATAAAAAGATATATGAAATTCTTTTGCATCAGAAGTTCCTTTTGCAAATTGCTGTAGATCTTGACCTTCAATTTTATATTGAAGCATAAGATATTCACCTGATGCGATACTTGTATCTGCTGTTGTACATTCAAATTTAAGACTGTTCCCAAATCCAGATGGAGCGTCTGTAGATTGTGTAGAAGTTAATCTACCTGCTGTACCAGAAAAAACATGACGTATTCTGTCAACAGTAAAATAACCATTAGCTGCACCTAATCCAGTAGAACTTGTACCTCTTTGTGCTACTTGCATACCACCATTAATGATAACATTCCTTCGTCCACCAATCTGGCTACCATTTATTGACGGTGTATTTATCGTACCAGTTGCGGTTGCGTTTGTAATATTAGCCGTAGTAATATTAGCCGTAGTAATAGCTGCACTTCCGCTACTATCAATCGTAATAGAATTAGTTCCATTTGGATATTGTATCTTTTTTATTCCAAGTGTACTTGTCATATTATTATCCTATTAAATAAATGCCAAAAGAAAAATACTCTTGTGCAGTATCAGGTGTTGTCCAATTAGTATTATATTGTTCTAATGTAAGAGAAATTTGTTGACCAACAGAAGCATTAACAAGAACAGTTGCACCTGAAGTATCATACATACCATAAGAGCCATCTTGTCCTGAATATTGTGTTATATAACCTACGCTTGTACTATCACTTGAAGAAGCATAAATCGTAACTTGTACATACTTACCATTTGCAGCTTTCTTTCCTAAGTGATAAGATACTTGATATACTCCTGCTATTGGAACTGTAAAAATACCAGTAGTATTGTCAAAATGATTTCCAACATTTACATCAACAGAATCCCATAAAACTATTTGTTTAGTTGAACTTATTGTTAAACCATTAATTGTAGCTGCTCCTTGTGCTCTTAAAGAACCATAACCTCTAGCAAAAAAAGATGGTCTTGCTGGAGTTAATATTCTCCCGCTTGTATCAATCGTCATAGCAGTTGTACCTGATTGGTCTTTTATAGTATCAGTTTTTACTTCATTTACTTTTAAATCACTCATTATACCACCATCAATGTCCCGTTAACTGTTATCGTTACACCTGAATCCACGTTTATTGGACCAACTAAAAGTGCGTTACTGTTTGAGTCAACAGTATGTGCTAAACTCATTGACTTTGGATTAGACCTTATATTTGCAGCGATGTTACCTGTTACAGTTGAACCCGAATCTGTAGTTTCAATTCTTGTTGTATTATTAAAATGAAGTCGTGAAGAACTACCCGGAAAGAACTGAGCTGCAACGACACCACCACCGTTTTTAACTTGCACAAAGTTTGTTTCAATAAATCCAAAACTACCAGTGTGATAAAGTTGCATTCCACCAGACGTGCCAAATTTTGCTCTGTAATTATCACTAAATTCAAGTGCTTGATCTGACTTATCAAAGACTATGGCACCAGCAGAATCAAATGTTACATCACCACCGAACGTAATGTCATTATTGAGATTTGAATCAATCATCGCTTGCGTAGATGAAGAATCAGTGCCAGCGGTCTGTCTTGCCTGAATATAATCAGAGTCAATAAGTCCCTTAACGTGGCTATCCACTGAAGTATGTAGATTAAATGGTCTTATCTTTGTTGACATTATGCCGGAGTCCTTATCGCTCTTAATTTAATACTAGTATTTGTTTTCGCCGGTGAAAACTTTAACCTAACATTACCACTATTTATATCTGCATCAAACGTTCCTAAGTTCGAGTCAAGTAATACTTGTGCGTATGTAGTCATCGCCACGTCTGAATCATTGTGTGTCAATAAGACTTCTTCAGCATGATAACTTGAACTTCCATCATGTTCTATCTGTGCAGTAAATTTCAGTGTTCTATGATTTGCTGCCGCATAAGTATATATAATTTGATTGGCACTCGATGATGTTAGATCAGAGTCAATTGATAGTATGCCATTTAATTCTGCGGTTGATGCTTTAGCATGACTTACGACTTCAATAACGTTTCCAGATGAGAAAGCTGAGTCAAATACAATTGATGTTCCATTTGTTGCAGTAAAGTCTTTTCCTGTTACTAATCTTGAACCGTTAGCAAATACGTCAACCTTACCTACGTCATATGCTAGAGTTGTTCCTGCCGAATCAGCACCACTTACTGAATCAGTAGTAGTATCTAAAGTATAAACGTATGACTTATGATCTCTTAATACTAAGTTTGCAGACTGTAATAAGTGTGTTCTTGTCTCAATCTCACTTGCAGAATCTGGCGCAGAGTCAAGTGTTAAATTAAGTCCTGATATGCTATAAGTATTAGTATGTTGTAATACTCCATTTACAAATACCAGTACATCATCAGAATCTGCAGGTGCATTTGATAACGCAAATGTCTTTGTAGTAGCATCACCTGTAAAAGTATCTGCTTTAACGTTATTGATTATACCTGTTGTTCCACTACCACCAGTTATTGTAATAGTTTTAGTAGCTCCTGATCCTGTCGCAGTGACATTTGTACCTACAAAGTTTAAGGTAGTTCCAGCAGTTGATAATGAGCTACCTTCTTCTTGAACGGTAATACCTACAGCAGATTGTCTAGCTTGAACATAAGATGAGTCGACTTGAAATCCAATTGACGAATCGATCATCGCCTGAGTTGCAGATGAGTCAGTGCCAGATGATATTGTTATCGTCTTAGTTGCACCAGATCCTGTAGCTGTAACGCTCGTACCTACAAAGTTTAGAGTAGTAGCGGATGTCGATAAAGAACTGCCTTCTTCTTGTACTGTAATAGCCCCACCACTCTGACGTGCCTGCACGTATGCTGAATCGATAACTGCAATAACCTGTGCTGAATCTAAGTTACCACTTAACGCCGTGACCGAAGCAAATGATAAGTTACCACTACCATCAGTTCTAAGTACATGATTATTTAAACCATCCGATGTTGGATATTTAAGTCCAGACAAAGTTGCTGAATCTGTTTGTAAATGTCCGACAACTTCTGCTCCTGAATCTGATACTGACAGTCTTCTTGTACCACCATGTGTAACTTGTAAATTACCTGCACCATTTCCTAAATTATTAGGTGATTCAAATAATTGTGTATTACCGCCATTCCACCTAATTCCCTCTTGATTTCCTGGGTCGTTAAACTCTATGTAACCGACTTTTGAAAGTACAGTGTTATTCATCTCGACGTTTCCGAGAATACTGACGGCTCCATTAAATTCAGCTTTACTTGAACTTACATTTAATGAATGAGTACTAACATTTCCACCAGCACGAATACTTACTGATGCGCCTGCTTTTGCAGAAATATAAGTCGTACCGTCACTTGTGCCTGATATAATCATATAATCGCTTGCATTAGTCATGTTAGAAGTTTTCATTCCAACATAAGCCGTACTAGTTGAATAAGCCTCATCACCCATAATGAGGTTACCACCGTCAGCTCTTATATTTCCAGCGAATGTTGCTGAATCACCATTGGCAAAGTTTGAGTCAATCATTGCCTGCGTGGCAGCAGAATCAGTTGAAGGTAACTGACGTGCTTGTACGTACGCGGAATCGATAAGTGCTATTGCTTCAGCAGAATCAATACTAACTGCTTGAGCTCTTGCATTAGTAAAATATAAGTTACTACCTTCAGTTAAGTTACTCGTAGACTTTGATGCAAGTCTCGTATCAAATCTACCATCGGTGTAATAAAGGTTAGTACCTTCGGTTAAGTTCGTGGTCGTAAATCCAGTTAAGTTACGAGTACCAATTTGTAGTGCGTGGCCCATATAACCATGAGCTGAACATTGATAGTGTAATACTGGAGGTGTAGCTTCAGTTATTAAGATTCTTGCAAATGTTGCTCCAGTAGTAACGTTAGTAGTATACTGTGTAGTTTTTGCTGCATCATAATAAAATCTAAATGGGTGGCTAGACATGTCACTTGAACTTAAGTTAAACTGGTATGTTCTTCCAATTTTTAAATTAAGTATTGGTGATTGAGTTCCATCAATTACATAACCACTTGAACTACCAGACCCTTCATAAACATGGTCTGATGTTTTTGTTGCAACGGTTACTGTGAACTCAGCTGAGTCAATATGTTTGTTTCTTTCGATGGATGTATTAGCAGAATCTTTTGCTAAGATGTAGTCACTATCAAAGTTATCAGCAGTATAGACAGTTTCAACATCTAAACTAAATGCACCAGTACCTGAGTTATATGATATGTCTCCACTTCCTGAAAACATTCCACGAATATTTGCAGAGTCAATATTAATCTCACCTGACGTAATGCTTACGCCTTTGTTTGCGGTAATATGAGCGCGAACCTCAGAAGCACTTGGTCCTGTATATGTCATCACACCTGAAGCCGAATCATATGTAAATGATCCGTCACCACCAGCATCTATTGCGAGTAATGATGCTTTAGCATCACTATCAGCTCGAGCTGTTGTATAATATAAATTTGTTTGTTCCGGAACATCAGCTGTACTTACCTGATTTGTTCCAGTACCAAAGTCAATATGCGTGTCATCTATACCGTCTGCCTTTATGCTTACGGCGCCAGATGTTACAGAAAAATGTTCGGTATTGAATGATGCAATACCTTTGTTTGAAGTCGTAGCATCTTCTCCTGATATAGTACCTGAAGATATGTCAATACCTTCGCCAGCTGAGAAGTGTGCCCTTACTTCACTTGCACTCGGACCTGTATAAGTCATTACTCCTGATGAAGAGTCATAAGTAAAAGAACCATCTCCTCCCGCATCAATCGCCAGTAATGATGCTTTAGCATCGCTATCGGCACGTGCAGTAGTATAATATAAGTTATTTCCTTCACTTAAGTTACTTGTTGACTTAGTTCCTAATGCAGAGTCAAAGTCTGAGTCAAAGCCAAGATACTGACCTTGAAACGGTTTATTAAATACGAATTTGTCGCCTGATGCGGCATAAGTTAATGAAGCACTTGCTCCATTAATAGTAATACCTGCGCCATCGGCGGCTGCAGCATTTGAAGCAGAATCTGCTAATACTATGTTCTTATCATTAATACTTACGGTTGTAGAATTAATAATTGTCTGTGTACCTTCAACTTGTAAGTTACCAAGTATCTGAACGGTACCTGTATTGTCTCCTACGGTCGCAGGATCAATGACAAAGTTTGCAGGACCTCTTACTGAATTGAATGTTACGTTATCTCCTGTTCCAACAGGCTGACCAATTGATATAACACCTGAACTTGAATCATATGTTACACCAGTTCCACCAAGTAAGGCAGCTTTAGCATCGCTATCAGCTCTTGCTGTAGTATAATATAAATTGTTAGAACCTTCACTTAAATCGTTTGTAGTGCCAGAATCCATAGCAACATTAAAGTCACTATCAAAGTTTGCTTTAGTATAAACATCTTCAACATCAAAGCTAAAAACACCAGTACTTGAATTATAACTTAAGTCACCTGCTGCTGAAAAGTGTGCGCGCACCTCGGACGCGGACGGACCCGTATACGTGAACACTCCTGTACCAGAATTATAACTAAATGATCCATCACCACCAGCATCAGTTGCTGAAACTATACCGCGTAAGTTTGATGAATCAACACTAAAGATACCAGTTGAGTTATTATAAGTAAGTCCTTTGTCGCCAGTAAAGTGTGCTCTTACTTCTGATGCACTTGGACCAGTATAGGTCATTACTCCAGATGCAGAATCATATGTAAATGATCCGTCACCACCAGCGTCGACTCCTAATAATGCTCGCTTAGCATCAGAATCTACTCTTGCAGTAGTATAATAAAGATTAGTACCTTCGTTCAAACCTGAAGTTGTTATTGTGGTAAATGCACCACCTACGTCTAAGTCACCAGTTATTGTAGCTGAGTCAACATCAATTCTGCCTGTTACATTAACACCGTATGCGTCTGTTTTAATTTTTTCATTACCATAATGATATAATTGAACTTCACCGGTGCCACCATCTGCGACTATGTAATTAGCTGTGTTTCCAGATCCATTATCAGTCTTTATTATAACATCGCCGTCATTAGAAAAGTTTGTGATTTTAAGATCTTTACTCGATGCGCTTGGAGCTTGATCAATATTTAAGTCACCAGTTCTATTTTGAAAATAAGCATTAGTTCCATTGTGATATACTGATATTTTGCTGCTGCTTGCATCAGCACCAGTACCAATTGCCAAAAATCCTGTAGGATTTCCACCTGCAACCAAATTAGGAATTCTTATAATTTTTATATCTGCACTATCAGCAGTAACTGATCTAAATTTAGCACTGTCTGTCAAACCTAATGTTTGTGGTAAACTGAAATCTCCAGTAGCACTATTGTAATTTAAAGTATTACTTGCACTAAAGTAGCCTCGTATATCTTGTTTAAAGAACGATTCAAGCTCTGCAGAATCAATGTTAAGGGTATTACTTGAGTTGCTATAATTTAAACCTATACCTTCGAGAACAGCACTATCAAGTGTTAAGTTAAAATCAGAATCAAAATTTTCTTTTGTATATACTTGTTCAACATCAAATTCAAATATACCAGTCCCGGTGTCATACGTTAAGTCACCACCTCCAGTAAACATTTGTCTGATTTGAGCAATAGAACCCTGTAAGTCTATATTTACTGGAGAACCGGTGCTATCTTTTGCGCCAAATGTTCCACCTGAATCTTTTAAGTTGATTCCACCAAGATGTATGGTACCACCGCTCAAGTATAAGTCTTTAAACTTCTTAGCGCTGTCACCTAAGTCAAATGTACTATCAAGAGTTGGTACTATGTGGCCTTTGGTCGTAAGACCAGTCATTATTGGTGTTTTATCAGAATCTATTTGTAATAGTAATTTATCTGTACCGGGAGAGAATTCTTTTGCTAGACCGTTACCAACAAGAAAGTCATAGTTCTTAAACGCTGTTTCTGCAGAATCATAAACAAGTATCTGACCTTCGGATTTAGTCGAAACTTTAAAGTCAGAAAAGTTGTCAATCGATAAGCCAGTTTGAGCAGTGCTTATTGGTGTTCCAACGACAATCTTTTTTATGAATGTTTGTTGACCTGTTGTTACCTTTATTGCCATTATTTTACAACTTCGTTACTGCTGGAGTTATTTGAACACGACCCTCAAGTATTCTCTCTATAATTGTACTACCTGAACTATCAGTATGAGATAGTTCTACATCATAAACGTGTCTTCCGGGTTTCATAGCATCAGTTTGTGTATTAGTAAGAGAAAGAGTAGCTGTTCCTGCAGTATTGCTAGTTATCTGAGTAGTAAATACAGTAGTATCAGAACTATCGCTATTATAATTCTTTTTAATCCTACCTGCAACAGCGTAGCCTAAGAGGTTCTTAGCGGCTCCGTTTGTGTCAACTAAATGAAGTTCTATAGTGGTGTCTGTACCTTGGTCCAAGGTAAATTCGTGATACTGGGCCATGAAATGTTCCTTATTTCTTTGTCGGACGCGAACGCCCCTGCCATTTAAACTATTTATACAAATTAAGTTTTATAAATACATTTATGTCCAATATTCCTTATGATAAAATTGTAGAAATATCTACCACGAGTTTTCGTCACTTTAATTTAGCCAACTGTAAATGGTTACTAAATCGGTATTGTAATTATTCTTGTTCTTATTGTTGGCCACACGCACATACAAGTAAAAAAGACTTTTTAAATGAAGACATCTACTTGCTAGCGATAAATAATATAGTAAATCAATTTGAAAAAAGTGGATTTAATAATATTAATTGGGGATGGGCAGGTGGTGAGGTTACCTTTAATCCATCATTTTTAAACATTTTAAATGAGATACAGACTTATAAAGTTGAAAAAAAGAAAATGTTTACTAATCTAGTTACAAACTTATCGCATAAAGAAAAATGGTGGCAAAGGTTTATTGATTCAACCAAAGACTTTTCTAGCGTGAAAATAAACGCGTCATGGCATGAAGAGTATTTAAATACACAAATAAAAAGAGAAGATTTTAGAAGTAAACTTGTATTTTTAAAAAGTAACAATATAAAAGTCGAAGTTAATGTTGTCTTATTGCCTAATAAATTATCTGAAATAAAAAAATTACAAGATTGGTTTTTAGAAAAAGACATTCATATGACGGTAAAAGCTTGTAAAGTTGGTAATGAAATAATACCGGGTTATTCTAAAGAAGAGCTGCAATTTTTAATAACGCAAACAAAACATAAAAAATTTGTACTACTTAGAGATGAGAATAATAATATCTATGAACTAACTAATTTTGAACAATTAATGTCTCAGAATTTAAGATCATATTTAAATTGGAATTGTACTGCTGGCTACCAAGCTATAACTATACATGAAGACGGAAAGGTTACTCGGGGACAAGTTTGTAATCAAGAATTACTAGGAAATATAAAAACAGGATTTAAGTTATTTAATAAAATAAAAAAATGTGAAACAAAAAGAAACTGTTCTTGTTCTGCAGATTTAAAAATGCCAAAGTGGAGAGATAATGAAAATAATATGCTTAAAGTGGGGTGACAAGTTTAATCATGAACATGTAAATCGTCTCTATAAAATGGTGTGCAAAAATTATAAAGATGATTTTACTTTTATTTGTTACACCGAAAATTCATCTCATATCAATAAAAATATAGAAATAAGAAACTTAGATTTAAGTGATGATTTAGAAAAGTGGTGGTGGAAACTAACACTGTTTAAAGAAGTTGCATACGAACCTACTATGTTTCTTGACTTAGATGTGGTGATACAAAATGACATTACACACTACAAAGATTATTGTATAGAAAACAAAATAAGAACTATAAAAGCTTTGTGGAAACCGCATGCCAGAGATCTTCCACCAATCGAACCCGGTTTTAATATGGATTTAAATTCATCTGTTATTATTTGGAAAGGAGATTTTACGAAAGTATGGAATCACTTTTATGAAAATACAGATTATTATATGTGTAAATATATGGGTATTGATTCATACTTATATTTCAATCATAATCATTTATTAAAATATTTTCCTAAAAAAGAAATATATTCAAGACTACATGGCATGGACGAAAATAATTATTGGAACTATGATCAGCCAGATAAAAATTTATTCTTTGATAAAGATTATAATATTTGTATATTTAATAAGTGGAAGATGGATAAGATATTCGGCGGTGCAGGTATTGATGATAACGCATACATTGGATTTGAAAAATATTGGAGTTAATAATGAAAGAACATGAATTTGATAAATCAAGTTTTATAGGAGGATGGTATATACCTGAAGAAGTTTGTGATACCTTAGTTGATATATACTATGACAATATAACTGAAACAATAAAAGGACAAGTTGGTAAGAATGAAGTTATTCCTGCCACGAAGATGAGTACAGAGTTTATTATAAATGCGGATAAAAAGAAAGAACTTATTTCAGAATATAAAAACTGGTTAGGAAAAGTATTAAGTAAGTATAAAGAAAAGTACCCTTATTCGAATAAAGTGTCTGATTATTCATTACATAAATACGTTAAGATACAACATTATAAGCCTAATGAAGGATTTTTTAAATGGCATGCGGAGAACACAGGTATCCATCAACAAAGACACTTAGTCTTTATGACATATTTAAATACTCTTGATAATGCTGGAACAGAATTCTATCATCAAGACTTAACTACTCCATGCATAAAAGGCCTGACACTGATCTGGCCTTCGGCGTGGACACATACACACAAAGGTGTCATTAATAATAATGCATCTAAATTTATAATAACAGGATGGTTTAATTTCGATGTTAATTAATTATAGTGAATGCTTAGGCTGGTTTTTTAGAAGAAGACCTTATGAAATAGGACAATATGTCAAAAGTGTTTCTCCAAAACAAATAGAAAGTAAAACTTGGCTTATAAAAGAGCTTTCAAAAACTAATAAAAATTTTAAAAACATACAATTATTTGGTGGTTGGTTTGGTTATCCAATTATTGATTTGCTTAGTAGAGCTTTTGATGTAAATTATATAGTTAATATTGATTGTGATAATGACGCAATAAATGCAAACAAAAGATTTTCCAAAGCTTATTTTAAACATGACTTTGTAGACTATTCAAATTCAAACGTCGAAGACTATAATGGCGACTTTACTAATATTGACTTAGTGATTAACACTTCATCAGAACATATGAAAGATTTACCCGATTTAATAAAAAATAAAAAATATAAAAAAAGTTGTGTTTTTGCTTTACAGAGTAATAATCTATTTGATGTAAGTGACCATAGTAATTGTGTTGAATCTGAAGATCAATTAGTTAAAAAAAGTAATTTAAATAATATATTTTATAAAGGTAAAATTAAATTTGAGAATTATGAAAGATATATGGTAATAGGATCATTCTGATTCAATATCTTCAATCATCATGCTCCAAAAATCTTCGTTAGGTATCACAAATCCTAAAGTAAGTCTGTCTTCATACGATCGAGCACAATGCCAGAATAGTTTGTCTGGTTCATTATTGTTTCCATAATAGCCAACTTTAGCAGTCCAACCCGGTTTATCGTTCATCGTATAAGTTTTATCAGTTTTATATCTAAAAAAACCATTACCATTTCTTGTGTATGAGAGTAATATATTATAACCGGCCGCATTATGATTATTGTGCCAACCCATATATCCGCCTTTTGGATAGTACATTTTTACTGCGCAATGCTTAGAACCTAACACACTATTAAAATCTAAATCAACTTTTCTTATTCTTTCTCTTATTTCATTGTTTGTAGAGTCACAGAACACTAAATCAATTCCATGTGTTTTTTCTGGAAATCCTTCATGATTTTTTTTATCTATTGTTTCAAAATACTCATCGCTTGTATAATACTCATTCTCATCTTTATGACCTTGAACTTTTATTAGAGATTTATCAGTACTTTCGAACCAATTAGAATAATCATTTAACAAGTTAATTAGATCTTTATTTTTTATTTTTATAATATTCATTTTTTTCTCGGTACCGGTTGGTGATATATTACAGGCTCAGATCCTTCAAGTTCTTTATCTTCATATACATAAACAAAGTTCCATCTTGCATCTGGTTTTGGAAAGTAAGACCTTTTAATCTTATATTCAGTTTTATTTTGTAACCACCAATAAGTCCACATATCCCACTTTCTTAGATACTCCGGATATAAATCAGTGTCCCAGTTCCATTTGCCTTCGTCTTGCTTACAATATAAAAGCCACCATTGTTTCATAAAGTTAAGAGTTTGTTCTTCATTATTATATATGAATAACCCACAGTGATCAGTGAGCTCACCACCTTTAAACTTAGATTCTATTGATGCAGCATATCTTCTTGCTTTGGTTATCGTTATATCGGATTTTGTATCATATTGATCAAAAATAGTTTTAATATCTTCATGCTCCACATATGTATCACAATCTATATAACATGTTAAATTATACGGAGTTTTATCTAAAGCCCAAAGTTTTGCTCGTTTATGGTGTGGAACATCTTTTGTTATGATAGTATTGAATAGATTACTATCACTTTCTTTTA
>Ga0115013_10001672_pt1 | contig 12695 bp, 8 predicted proteins | sample SouAtlMetagenome_2_FD_88686 | JGI IMG/M metagenome (GOLD analysis project Ga0115013, IMG submission 88686) | Marine eukaryotic phytoplankton communities from Atlantic Ocean - South Atlantic ANT15 Metagenome | ecosystem: Environmental > Aquatic > Marine > Oceanic | place: South Atlantic Ocean...
ACCTGGTACAGCTCGACCACGAGCGCCGCGGCCTCCGCCCCCTTGGGTCCGCGATAGTAGTCAGCCGGCTCCGGAAAGAGCGTTTGTCCCTTGTCCCCTTTCGGGAAGGAGCCGTAGGGGAGCGTCGCCACATCATCCCCGCTCATCGCTTGGTGCTCACTTGAGTGAGGGGCGGAGGTCTCCGCCGCACGAGTCACGCTGAAGTTGGCCCCAGTGCGGCTGTTCACAGCGTCCAAGCAGGCTTGCAGCTCGTGCTCGAGCTTGCACACGGAATCGAAGACCACACGCCCGTCGTGCTCCGCCGCTGTCGTCTGCGGCTTACTGTGGATGTCGACGGTATTGAAGTTGTCCTTTTTGACTGCCCGCAGCCACTGCACGAAGCTCACTTTACGGACGTCAGTCTCTCCAAGGATGTTCGTCATGGCCGAGTTGATGCGGGGATGATCAGTCAGTCCATCACTAAAGTGTGAGAACATCTGGTGGGCGAAGGTAGACGCTGCGCGCGCAAACGGATTTCGGACGATCTTGAATGAAGTCACCCCGGGCCCAGAACAGTCCAGAGGTCTCGCGACAAAGCGACGATCCATCCTTTGCTCCCGATAGTTGTGCACAAATGGGCTGTATGCGAGCGCCTTGTCGAGCAAGCCGACGCTCTCGAGGAATATGCTGACGGCAAACGTGCACGCAGCTCTCGCCGTCCAGCCCATGCAAACCTTCGATTTGCGGTCGACCAGCCCCTGCTCTGTTTCCCACGGCGTGACGTAGCCGACGGCGCGACCTCTTGAAGAGGTCGAATCAAGTGCGTCGGCCTGCTGCCGCTGCTGCTGCTGCTGCGCCTGCTGCTGCTGTGCCTGCGTGTCGCTCGTCTTCGGAGCCAGGGAGGACGTGCCGCTCGCCTGGAAGTGTGGCACTCCGAGGATCAGGGCCCCGAGGGCCATCGCCATCTCCGCCTCGTGCCCCACGCCGGGGGAGACTCTTTCGGATGCCTAAATAAGGACGACTCACGTGTTACAGTAGGCATTGACACACGAGTCCGGGGCGTATGGCGTATGGCGTACGGTATGGCGTATGAATGTGAGCGTATGGCGTACAAGTAGGGTGCGCGCTGCCCCGGTTCACGGTGCACCACCGCTTACTAGTGAAATTAGTACCACGGTGACAAAGTGGTGTCGTGCCTCTCGATCTTGTCCGCCTTGTGCGAAGCACTGGGCATGCGAGCGAGTTCGTTTGCACGAGTTTCGTAGGCACGCCTCGCGTATGGCGCCAGCACGGCGCCCGTACGACGCGATGCCCGTCGCCGCCGTCGTGCTCGTCGCACTCGCGACGGCCGCGACGCTGAAGGACGCGGAGCGCCTGCTGGTGAAGCACGCCGAGCTGGCGCACGCCTCGCAGCAGCACGCTCGACTCGACTTGTCTGAGGACAGCGACTCGTTCGAGTTGCTGTACGCAACAGTTGCGGCGGTGCGTGCTCTCGACTTTGAGGAGGCGGCGAAGCTCGCCGGCATGAGTGCGCGGATGCGCTCCGCCGCAGCATTCGGAGGCGCCACGGGGCAGCGGCAGCTGCAGCTCCTTCGCCGCCTCGCACATGCCTCCCGCGCCGGAGACTTTGGCACGGCGGCGTCTCTACTCGGCGAGCTCAAGGAGGAGCGTGGCCACCTGAAACTGGTGCCGGACCTCATCACGCTCGCCGACGTCTGGCTGGTATGGGACATAGGACGGGACCAGGGCGATGCAGCGACGGTTGCGGTGGCGGCACGGGCGGAGGAGGAGGCGGGGGAGGGCGAGGCGATCTTCGGGCAGCTGCTTCTAGTGGCAGGCGACGCCTCGGTCTTGCGCGATGACTACTATAGCGCTGATGAGGGGTGGGACCTGGAGAGGCTGATTTCGGATCTCGAGATCTCGAGAGGTGAGCTGGCGGCAGCGGCTGCGGCGAGAGCGAGGACGGCGGCAGCAGCGGCGGTGCCGGCGGCGACGAAAGCAGGGGCGGCGGTGGAGGCGGCGGTGGCGGCAGCGGCGACAGGGGGTGCGGCGGCGGAGATGGAGGCGGCGGCGGCGGCGACGACGACGACGACGAATACAGCGACAGCGGCGGCGAACGCAACGAGCGCGGCGGTGGCGGCTGCGGCCAAGCGGGGGACGGTTGCGGAGGCGGCCACGGCAGCGGCGAAGGAGGCAATGGCGGAAGAAGAGGCGGCGAGGGATGCGGAGAAAAAGGCTGCGCGGAAGGTGGCGACCGAGAAGGAGGCAGAGGAGGAGGTTTATGGCGCGTGCGCTAGGCGGCAACCCCCGTGCCTGCCTGCCTGCAACCTCGTGTGACCATGCAGGATGCCATTTTTGCAACCCTATTCAGGTGGCCATCGACGCAGACGCGCAGCGTTTCCCAGTTATCACCCAACGGCACATGCAGGTGGCCGTTGAAGCGGAGGTGGCGGCGCTTGAGGCGGAGAACGCAAGGCTGAAGCAGGTCCTCTCCGCAACAGCGGCCGGCACCCTATCCCGGCCCCCTTCCTCGAACCCCAAACGCAACCTTCGCCCCAACCCCTATCCTAGGGCCCTGGCCCCAACCCCTATCCTAGGGCCCTGGCCCCAACCTACCCTTGACCCCAACCCTGACCAGGTCCTGCAGGCCGCGATGGCCGAGCATTTCGCGATAAGATCTGCCGCGCGGCCCGCCTCCGCGGAGGCAGTGGCGGAAGAGCAGGCTGTGGAGGAGGCCATGGCGGCGGAGGCGGCCGAGGTGCAGCGGCAGGCGGCGTCCGTGGCGGAGGCGGTGGCGGAGGCGGTGGCGGAGGCGGCGGAGGAGAGGGCGGAGGCGGAGAGGCAGGCGGTCGCCGTGGACGCAAACGGTGAAGTGACACTGCCAACGCTCTCGCCGCTCTCGCCCCCGCCGCTGACGCCGGCGCCCCCCACTTCGGCTGGGGGTGCGTTCTCACCGAAGGTGGGCAGGAGCCAAGCCAGCCGGGACTGGTGGCGAAAGTTTCGGCAGGCGGAGGCGGCGTGGGAGGCGCGCCAACCCGGGTATGTCCTGACAGACGAGGAGCGGCGCGCAGAGATGATCGCAGTGTCGATACCCATGGGCGCGGGAGCCGTGTCACAGGCAAGCCCTTGTGGCGGGCCAGCACCCATGCGGCCCACGAGGCTAGTTGGCGCGGCTGGCCACAGCTTAGGTGCCGCCCCGAGCCTCCTCTGGCGCCATTCTGGGGGTGACCGAATGCTTCGGACCTTTCTTGTCTTCGACATGTAGGCGCGGAGCTGACGGCGGCGGAGGAGGCTGCCATCAAGCTCGCACTGGCGGCACGCGCGTCCAGGGCGGCGCGGACGGTTTCGGCGGCAGACAGGACCTGGGCGGTGGAGGCGGCGGCGGAAGCGGCGACGGAGGCGGCGGAGGCGGCGAAGGCGGCGGCGGAGGTTGAGCAGGCGGCGAAGGCGGCCACGAAGGTCAAGGGAAAGCCATCTCAGAACGCCGGCGCTAGCGATCGGTCGGCACAGCGCCACTCGGCTGAGGGCGTCCCCAGCCGCACGGCCATGCAGCGCACCACTCGGCTGACGGCGACTGTGGTGGAGCCGGCGGCAGCGGAGCAGCGGCTTCTGGAGTCCGTATGGACCTCGGAGCGGGCGGCGGTGGGGCAGGCGGCGGCGGGGCGGGCAGCGGAGCAGGCGAAGGAGGCGGAGGAGCCGCCGACCTTCGGCGGGTTCTCGCTGTCAGACCCCATGAGGGCTTCAGGGGCCTCCTTCGGGCAGCGTGTCTTCTCGTCCTTTGTCAGCGCCTTCGGCGCATCGCGTGGGGAGACGACCACCGCCGCATCCACTGCGCCCGAGGCACCCACCGCGCCCGCCGCGCCCGACGACGACGGGTTTGTGAGCCAAGCGCGCACTGGGCCTAGCCAGGCGCGCGGCGGGCATGGCACGCGGCGGAGCAGGTATGGCTTCCGCACGCTACCCACGGCCCACGCGCTCGCCGAGGGCGCGCCGGCGGCGGCGGAGGGGCGTGGGCAGCGGATGGAGGTGGCGCCCGGCGGCGGGCCGGCCGTGGGCTGCAAGAATCTGCTGTCCCAGGGGAGAGCGACCGCGGCGATACGCTGCTTCGAGAAGGTGCACCGTGACTTTTTCGACCCTTACGACGCGTCGGCCGCGCTTGGCGACGCGGTGAAACAAGGCAGCGACGGAGTTGCTGAGGGGCGCCTCCCGCGTGACACCACCACCGTGCTCACGCTGCGGCACGACGCCGACATGCGGAACCCTAACCCTATCCCTGACACTGACCCCGACCCCGACCCCGGCGCTGACTGACCCTGACCCTAAGCCCAAACCCTGACCCTGAGCCCAAACTCTGAGTCTGAGCCTCACCCTCACCCTAACCCGAGCCCGCCCTAACACCCTATCCCGAGCCCGAGCCCCACCCTAACCCTAACTAACCCTAATTAACCCTAACTAACCCTAATTAACCCTAACTAACCCTAACAAGGCACGAGGCCGAGATGTGGAACTGGCTCGAGGCCGCCGGCCGCCTGGATGACGTTGCCCCGTCGCTCGTCGGAGTGGGGCAATACTACACGGAGCTGGTCAGGGCGGCGGAGCGCGCCTACGGTAACACACCGCTGCTGCCATTTACTGGCGCGTGGACGAGAGACGAGATGTGGACTCGCACGCACTGGCACGCCGTGCTCTTCTTGGGGCTGACCCCACCCCTAAGCCTACCCCTACCCCCACAGCTAATTTCCCTTCCCACTGACCACTGACCCTACCACTACCCCTACCCCTACCTCTGCCTCTACTTCTGCCCCTATACCTCTGCCGCTAACCCTGACGCTGAAGCTGACCCTAACCCTACCCTGCCCCCAACTCTAGTCAGGCGCCCCGTGGTCTTTGGGCCGGGTGGCAGCGCCGAGCGCCGGCCGCAAGGTCTGCTTCGCGCCGGCCTCGTCGCGCCCAAGGGGCTTCCCACGCAGCACGGGGGCAAGAGCGGCTGGGCGCTCGAGGCGGAGTACCGCCGCAACGCCAACCTCAGCCTCAGCCTCGCACCGACATCGACGCGGGGCCCTCGGTGCACGGAGCAGGTGAGTGAGGTAGTACGCGAGTAAGTGAGTAGTGCGCACACCGCGCCTTTTGTCGAGGTTGTGGAAACCAGCATCGCGGGACAGTGCCACGTGCGAGACTAGCGCGTGGCACCCTCCTACAAGCTTGGCAGCCCTCTACTAGGCTGCTTACGCACCGCTACTCACGGGGCAGGACGGCTGGGTGGTGGTGGAGCAGCTGCTGCGGCCGGAGGCGCTACAGCAGCTGCTCACCTTCCTCAGCGAGTCGACCATCTACCACGCCTCCCTGCTGGGCGGACGGCAGCTTGCCGCCTCCCTGGCCGAAGGGCTGAGCGCGCCTCTCATCGCCCAGCTGGCCGAGGAGCTGCGCGCCGCCTTCCCCTCCATACTCGGCAAGCACACGCTGCGCGACGGCTGGGCTTTCAAGTACGACAACACCCTGTACGACACGGCGACGGCCTCGGCGGCGGAGGACGTGCTGGTGTACGGCACGACGGAGGAAGCGAAGGCGGCGGCCCAGCCGGAGCTCGAGGCGGAGGCGCTGGGCGGCGAGGGCGCCGACCTCGAGCCGACCCCCGCCTTCTCGCGGGAGGAGGGCGATCTCCCCATACACGCGGACCAAGGCGCAGTCAGCGTCACCCTCTGGCTGGTCGAGGCAGCCGAGGGCGGCGGCATGCGGCTCTTCCAGGCGGCCGCGCCCTCGGCTGCGGCCACGGGCTCCGGGGGCTTGGGCCGCGTGGATATCGATAGCAGCGCGGCCTCCTACCCGGAGGTGGCCGCGCAGTGCCGCGCATCTCGGCACGACGAGATCCACCACGCGCCCAACCGCATGGCCATGTTCAACTCAGACCTCTACCACATGACGCTGCGCGGCAGCACGGTCAGAACTGCCCCCTCGGCAGCGCCCCGACTCGGCTCCTGCGCCTCCTTAGGGCGCGCCTGGCGGCTCTGGGCAGCTCGGCACTCCCAGGGAGAGCGGGCCCACTGGGCGCCCGGCCACTGCCTCGGCTGCCCGAGCGAGCCGCCTCGGCACTCGCCCACTCCAGCGCCTTTGACCCTCCAGGCCCGGCCGCTCCAAGCCCGGCTTCAAGGGCCGCCGCATCAGCCTAACGCTCCTGTTCGGCACACGCTGCGGTGAGGAGAAGGCGCACGGCACGCAGTCGCCCCCCTCCGATCCCACAGAGGCGGCCAAGCAGGCGCCGAAAGGCACCGGCCACAAGACCCGGCGCAGCTAAGCCAGCTGCCCCGCCGTGGGAACCGTGGCCCATGGTGTTCTCGGTACAAGTCTCTGTACCAGTGGCCCGTTGCACACGGCGGCGGAGAGCACTTTCCGACTCAGTACTGTACGGAGTGCGACGAGTCACTTTGTAGCATCATTCTGGAACCGGAAGACTTACGGCGCGGGTGAGAAACCGCGAAGTTTAAGGTCCGGTTAGGTGAACCGACATGTCCCACTTTTTTTTCCCGCAGGGCGCGCTCTCTTGGCGCCGAACGCGACACCGCGCTCAATTGCGGAGAGGAGCGGTCGCACGTGGCGTGGCGTCGTGCGCACGTGGCGTCGCACCTGCCGGTAGACCAGGTCGGCGGCACGCACGATCGCACCGTTGCTAGGATACTGAACATCACACGCTTCCTCAGGGGAGCAGCCGAAGAGCGCAGGAAGCGACCTGACAAGCGTCGGCCGCCGCCGGACCGCAGAGTGTCATCAGCTCCTCCCGGAGTCCGTACCGTCGGTACCGATCCGCCACCGTCGCTGTCGCCATCGCCGTCGTTATCGCCGCGAGCGAAGCCGCCCGATTGGTTCCAGCGGAGAGCGGAAGGGCGGCCCACCGATACCTTCGGGGTCCGCGAGCCGCAACGCCACCTGTCGCCACACCGCTTGGCGCCAAGGATGGCAGAAGAAGAGCGCGGCATCTCGTGGGTCGAGATCGGTAACGAGCGATGGGAGAAGGCTAAGCGGGCTCCGCATGGTTATGTTCCGCGCCAACCGCCGCCGCCGCCGCCGCCCTCCGTCACGTACAGGTACATCGGGTACGGGCCGCCCGAGCCACCCCGTTATTCGCCCAAGGTGGAGCTGCCAGGCTGGGTGCCTCCATGGGAGAGGCCGCCCCCCGACCGCAGGACCCATGTCACAGTGCCGGAGGCGCGCGCGCACCTGTGCGTGGGCAAGCATGCCTCCGCGCATGAACTTGACCTCGCGCTGGAGCGGCGCGTCGCCAAGATCTCGCGCTCGGAGCTGCTGCAGCCGAGCGACAAGGCGGAGCGCTGCCGCAAGCTGAGGGGCGCGCACGGCGTCCTCGTCGCCCATCTCGCCCACCTCGCGGATCTCGACGATCCCGCTGATCGCGCGACCTCGCCGCCGCTGCTGCACGAGGCATCGCCGCCGCCGCACTTCGCGGTGCCCCTCGCCCCGCCGCCGCCGCCGCCGCCGCCGCCGCCAGCGCCGCCCTCCCTCACGTACCGGTACATTGTGGTGCCTTACGAGCGTAAGCAGCGACGCCGGCCGCCTCTCTCTTACCGCCCACCGCAGCCGCCACCGCAGCCGCCGCAGCCCGTCGCTGCGGACCGTAAGAAGAAACCTAAGCCAAAGGACCCGCACTATATCCCCCCCTGGGAGAGGCAGCGGGCTGTTCCACGGGTGCAAAAGGAGCCACCCAAAGCCAAGCCAGTGCCCAGGCCTCCGCCTGAGATGGCGCGGCTTGTCGAGGTGGCCAGTCTGCAGCCGCAACCCCTTAGTACCGGCCTGCAACCCCTTACCGCCAATCTGCAACCCTACCACCAGCCTGCAACCGCACGCAGCCAACCTGCAACCCCATGCTCGCCAGGGGCCGCGGTGGTGCGCCGAGATGGCGGCGGACATCCCCCGGCTACGCAAGGAGCTGGCCTTGACGCGCGGTGCGCTAGAGCGTGCGGAGCGGCAGGCGGAACGGTCAGAGGTAATGCCGCGGGGGCAGGGGTGCGTGACGTGTGCGTGCGATCTTGCCATGCCTTCGATCATGAGTGAGAGCGCGCGCAGCGTGTGAGAGCGTAGGTAGAGAGTGCGCCCCCTCAGCCCCGCCCCGGCCCCTTTACCAGGTGCACTCACACTGCTACAACGACTGCCCGGAGCAGCAGAAGCCGTACTGCCGGTGCGTCTACCAACGGCGGCGCGCGCGGCACGCGCGGGAGCTCAGCGAGATCGAGATGCGGCTGGGCGAGCTGCGCCGGAAGCAGACGGAGCAGGTTATGCGCCCTTAGCCAGAGTAAGTATAGCCGCGGTCGGCATAGTCACTCCTGGACGTAGATGCAGCAGTCTCCACACGAATCCAGCCTGCAAGCCGACGCCCAGTGGCAAGTATCCAGCCTGCATCCATGTACTGCCTTGCCAGGTCCCCACCGAGCCCCCCACCGAGCCCGACCCCCGTGGGCGCCTCGAGAGGCACGTGCCACCCTCGCGCGTGCGGCCACCACCGGCCGGCTCGGCAGCGCCTCGGCCTGCATGGCGCAGCGGAGGCGAGTGCGAGAACAGCTCGGCCCCCTCGGCGGGCGCAACGAAGAGCCGACACGACCACAGCAGTACGGGCGTCGGCGTTCCCGGCGGCACCGCCATGCGCTTCGATGTGGGTGACCGTGTGCTGGTGCATCAGCAGCTTGTCGACAGCCAGCAGATGCACGATGCCCAGCAGGTATGTGAGTTAGTACGCGCGTATGTGCGCCCAGCAGGCTACGACCGGCCATCGATGCCAATGCCCACATACTTACCTACTCAGGCGTACGATCGCCGCATGGCGTCGTCCCATGTGTCCACCGACGCCTCCAGCATGTTCACCAATTGGCAGTCGCGAGGCGCGTGGGGCGGCACGGTCGAACGACCCCCGTCCCTTAGGGCCTTGCGCCTCCGCAGGGCGCGTCCAGTGGCTCTGGGCGTCTCGACACGCCCGAGAGAGAAGGCTCGGCGGCCCAGCCACTGCCTCGGCCCTCGAGCTGGTCGCCTCGATCGAGCCCCTTCTGGCCATCCATCACCCAGATGGTCGAACTCTCCTTGGTGTTCACCCCGTGGCACATCCAGGTGGTGCCCCGCCCGCGTGCAGTCGGTCGACCTCCTCGCGGAGTCCTACACCGTGCGGTACGAAGACGACGGCGGGCAGTACGACGGCGAGTACGACGGCCGCTTGGCGCCGCCCGATGGTATCAGCGCCCGCGCCGCCACCGGTGGCGCCGCCGTGCAGCCCACGCCCCAGCAGCGGAGCCGGAGCTACGGCGAGATGCAACCTCCCGCCTTGCCGTGCATGCCGCGCGCGCCGCCACCTTCGTCGGTGCCGCCGCCCGGATCTTTCCAGGCGGACCCTGGCCGCAAGCTCGCCGCAGTGCGCGTGGTCGGCGACTCAGGCGAGGCGCGGTCCGACTTCGCGGGCGCACCCGTGGTTCCTGGTCGCCGGAGGATGATGGCTGGAGGCTACTATCTCACCGAGCAGAGCTCAGCAGGTGATGGCCACCCAGGTGCTTGCTTGGCGTAGACTTAGAGCAGCCCAGAGAGATGTGTGTGCCGCTGCGCGCTGGCTGGATCGCAGCTGGGGCGCGTGCAGTTGCGGCTTGCGCGCAGACCAGTTGGTAGACCCGCTGGAGATAAAGCCGTACCGTACCGGTTAGGTCAGACCTTACTATACCGCCGCGCGGCACATCGATATAGCAATTTCGACTTTGTCCCAATATTGCAATAATTAGATACTGTACGACTCTCGCGCTTCTCGGACGGAGTCTCGGAGACTCTCTGGTCTCTCACTCTCCTACTCTCGTCTGTCGAGTGTCGTGTCTCCCTGACACCTCAAAATACACCGATGTTTAATTGAACCCAACATATGTGTGTGACTGATGAACTGCGCGCGCGTCTGCCGTCTATCAACTATCTCTGCGCATGAGCGCATCTAGGATCTAGAGCGCGCTCGCTCGGCTAGCAGCATCAACCTACAACCACACACCGTCAAAAATGTCAAAAACAAAATCAACCGCGATGCAAGAGGCCGCGCGCCCGGCGCCGCCACAGACCGTGCGGATATTTTGCCGAGCAGTAGAGTTTTCTGAGATCAGGTCGGCAGCCATTGGTGTGCCACGGACGCCACCTATACCGTATGATACTGCTTCTGGAGGGCCCTCGGTGATTCACTAATCACAAACCGTCGCTCGCGTACGCCGACAGGGCGCGCAGGGGGAAGAGTAGCATACCACCTGCCTCCTCCTCAGGCTCCTCAGCCTCGTCGGCGCTGCGGTTGCTGCCGAGCCGAGCCGCACGCTTCCAACGGAAGGCGCGGCGGTAGCGCTGCACCGTTCCGAGCCCTCCGGTGGCGCCGCCGCCGTGGCGAAGCATCAGCTCCAGCGGCTCGTAGCCCGTCGTGTACGGGGAGCCATCCGACGCCATGCCCAGGTCGGCCTTCCGCAACAGCAGGTAGAGCACGGGCCGCACGCCGGCCACCACCGTGTTAGCGCTGCCGTAGTGGCACAGCCGCGCGTCATATACGATGGCCGAGCCCGTGGTCATGCCCACCTCCACGGGCGGCGGCAGCGCGGTCGCGTCGCACTCGACCTCCGGCGCGATGTGCGAGGCGGGCTGCAGCACCAGTGCGCCCCCGCCGCCGCGCGGTAGGTCCACAAGTGGGATCTGCACGGAGAGCACCGCGGCGGGCCCGGCATGCACGTCGCGGTGGAGCGCCTGCGCCGGGCTGTGCAACGGCGCCAGCACGGCGGTGAGCGCGTCGAGCGCCAGCTCGGCGGCACCGAGGTACTCGGCGGCGACCTCTGTCCACACAGGGCTGTGTAGCAGTGAATCGTCGGTGAACGGCGGCACGAATGGAAGCAGCTGCTCCTTCCGGCCGTCCCGGAGGTCAGCGACCGCGAGCGCCGGCTCGTGCCTGGCGTACGCCTCCGCGAGCTGCGCCACGTGCGCTTGCGAGAGAGCGTGCTGCAGCACGGCGAAACCGCACATCCGCAACACAGCGGATGCAGCGCTGGCCTCCGACGCGCGGAAGCCTCGGGAGCAGTCGATCGCAGGCAGCGTGTCGCAGGTGGGCATCGCGCCGTCTTGGCTCTTGTGCGTCTCTTGTGCGCAACTCGGGAACCGTGCAGTAAAGTCTGGCCGTCAGCCCTATGGAATCTCCTCGCCGTAAGCCTTATCCCTCCGGTACGCCATGCTGGCTCCTTATGTAGGACTAGCTGCCAGTCGTCGTCACGTCGCGGCTGCCGCCCTGGCGCGCGTCGTGCGCTCCCGAGGCTCGCCGGGAGCGACGCGGGAGCGGCGAGCGCGAGGGCGCAAAAAGGGGTGTCCGCTGGATGCGCCCCCTCTTACAAACGAGCGGGTGCATCAAAACACATGTGCTCGAGCGCGACTACCACAATCCCGACCGGTCTGCTGGACCTCAGTGCGGAGCTCGACTCCCTCGGCGGCGGCGACGCGCGGATCGGCGAGGCGGCGGTCTACTGCCGCGTCCGGCCCGCCGAACCCGGCGACGAGACGATCGTCGATGCCGATGGGAGCCACGTGCTTGTGCACGACCCGCGCGGCCGCGCCGACGCGCCCTCTCAGCAGAGCGTGCGCCGGTTCCGCGTCTCGGCCGACGCGGCGCTCGACCCAGACGAGCGTGGCTCACAGGCCGCGCTCTTCGATAGCTTGGGAAACGCGGCGCTCGAGTGGGTACTGCAGGGCTTCAACGCGACCGTGGTCGCGCATGGCGAGACCGGCTCGGGCAAGACGCACTCGCTCTTCGGTCCGCACGGCGTGCTTGGCCGCTCCTTCGCGGAGCAGGCTCTCTGCGGTCGCGTGCTCGAGACGCTCTTCAACCTGATGACTCCCTCCTCGCCGCTGAGCGTCGCCATCTCGTGCTGGGAGGTGCGCCACTCGGGGGTGGTCGACCTGCTCGCGCCCGACGAGGCGGCGGCGGCGGCGGCGGTGGCGGCGGGCGGCGACTTCGCGGCGGTGCAGGCCCCGACGCTGCAGGAGGCTCTCGAGCTGGTGGCGCTCGGCTTGGGGCGCTCGCTCAACTGGGGGGCCGGCCAACAGGGCGCGCCGCCGAGCGCGCTGCCCAACCGCGCGTCGCTCTTCGTGCGCTTCTCGCTGTACGACGAGAACCGGCGCGGCCTCGCCTCGCTGCACCTCGTCGACCTGGTGGGCACAGCGCCGCTCGGCAGCGGCCACGCGGCGTCGGCGGCGGCTCTAGACTACGAGCGCCGCTGCCTGAGCCAGCACTTGCTCTGCTTCAACCGTGTGGTGAGTGAGCTCTCGCAGCAGCAGGCGGGAGCCTCGGGCACCAAGGTGATCTCGGCGCGAGATTCGAAGCTCACACAGATCCTCGCGCCGCTGCTGACCGGTAGCGCGCGCACCTTCTTTCTCGCGTGCGTGCGCCCGCAGCCGCAGCACTACCTCGAGACGTGCAACACGATGCGCATCGCCACGCGCGCCCTCTCGATCCGCTCGGCGTGCATGCGCGTCCTCAACGTCCCCGCCGAGCACCTGGAGCGCCTACCGCCCACCGCCGTCCTGCCCGCGCGTGGGCCGCGCGTCGCCGCGCGCGCTAGCGAGGCGCCGCGCGCGCCGCCGGCCGCCGCCGGCCTCGCCGCCGCCCGCGCCGCCGCCGCCGCCGAGTGGGAGAGCGCTGCCGCCCTGCCGCCTGCCGCCTGGGAGCGTACCTC